>JADMIO011283434.1_pt1 | contig 27023 bp, 18 predicted proteins | sample 8958161 | NCBI WGS metagenome assembly JADMIO01 (sample SAMN16585339, study PRJNA669376) | soil metagenome | isolation source: Crop rotation soil | place: USA: Cullars Rotation, Alabama | collected 2011
CGCGACTTCAAGTCACGTGAATTCCAAGCTTCGGATCCCACTGTGCTGGAAAGGTGTCGGTGCGCCGGTCTGAGCCGTTTCCGACATGTCCGTCATGTACTCGTTGGCCGCCGACTCGAATTGAAAATCCTTGTACTGCGCGCGAGAGAACCAGGTCGCTTTCCTCAGGCCGTCATAAATTGCGCCGCGAATACGGTAGTAGGCGAACGTCTTAAACTGAACTCCAGGCCGCGCGTCGAATGACCTTGCCGCTTCCATCAGGCCCAGCTCGGCGGAAGCCTGGACATCGTCCTTCTCAACGTGCGCCGGAAGCTTCTTCAGGATGTCGGCGGCGAGCGCATGTGCGTAAGGCCGGTGCGTTTCCGCCAATTGATGCGCCGAGGTGTTGGTCAGTGGCATGATCCGGTCTCAGCCGATACAGCGTAAGGCGTCCGAAAAACGACTCACCTCGATTTGTCAGGTTCTTTACCGATCCATTGGCCAGTACCATGAGGCACTTCGCCTTCACTTTCCGCTGTTCACCCTGAGAGGCATGAATGGACTTGAAAGCCATCCTGCGGTTTCGCAACGCCAGCAAGGCCGGCACGTCCAGTGAGTTTTCCGTTCGACAGTTCCGAAGCATTTCCATCGGGCGCGATCCGTCTTGCGAAGTCGCCTACGATCCCGACCGCGACGATCTTGTGAGCCGCCTCCACGCGAAGATCACGATCGAAGCGAGCAACCCGCCGAGCTTCATCCTCTCTGATTTCGGTAGTCGTAATGGTACCTTTGTCAATCGCCAGCGAATCGCAGGCGCCGTGAAAATCACTCCGGGCGACCTCATTCAGCTGGGGCCGGGCGGTCCGGAAATCGAGTTTGATCTCGATCCCAAGCCGGCCGTTCCCAAAGCAACCCGGCTCGCTGAAGCCACCGCTGCCTCCCCCAATCCGGTCATCGAGCGCGAACTTCCGCCGACTTTGACGATGCCGCCCTCAGCGCCGCCTCCTTTGCCCGTGATTCAGAAGAAGTCATCGAAGACAATCTTCTTCATCCTCGGCGGCCTGCTCGGACTCGTGATCCTCGCCGGAGGGACTCTCGCGATCCCCACCGTTTGCGAGAAGCTGGGAATTTTCTCGAAGTACCCGAAGCGAACGCCGGCTGAAATCGCAAAATTGAGCGGAGAGTCTGTCGTTCTCTTCGAATCAGCCTGGAAACTGCTTGACCTCGAGACCGGCAAGCAGTTGCATCATCTCCATATCCCCAATCGCCAGATTGGTCCCGATACCGATCCCGCGCTGGCGTTGGAAATCGTGCCTGGCGGACCTTCGTCTTTGCCCGCCTTCGTGCAGACTCCGGGAGGCGGCGTCGAGCCGGTGCTCACGATCGATGAGCAGGACGGCCCAGCACTAGGCTCTGCCGGATCCGGCTCGGGCTTCATCGTCAGCGCCGACGGATTCATTCTCACGAACCGGCACCTGACCTCAAACTGGCTGGCACCATGGACCTTCTCCTCGCCCGCCGGAGCAATGCTGCAAAACGAAGCCGACGGTCCGTTGAAGGCAACTCCCGTTGCCACCCAAACAATTCCGGCGTGGGTCCCCGCAAAAGCGCAATTTGTGATCAACGGTAAGTTCGATCCCCAGTTGCCCATCCTGCAGCAGGGCAGCCAGCGCGTCGTCAAGGGCCGTAACGAAGCGCTCCATGTGACACTCCCGCCCGGTGGCGAACGCTTCGAGGCCAAACTGATCCGCGCTTCCGAACCCGCCGATATCGCCGTTCTGAAAATCGATCCGCCGCGGCAACTCAAGAAGCTGGACCTCTACGACAACGCATTAACCATCGCAGCCGGCGACCCTGTCTCCGTGCTCGCCTATCCATCCGTCGCGCCCGCGCTCAGTGTCGGCAGCATCGGCACCAAAGGCGACACCTACCGGATCACCGTGAGTTCTACCGGTCCAGGTAACAGCGGCGGACCTGTGCTCGATGATCGCGGTCGCGTGATCGGCGTCTTTACCCAAACTCCCGCCGAAGCAGCCGCTGCCGTGCCGGTTCGTTACGGCATCGAACTGATTGGCTCAAACCGGTAATACAAAATGTCCTCCATAACCAAAGCCACACACCCCAATTTGGTGCCGCTGTCGGTGAGCTCCGGATACCGCACCGACGTCGGACCATCACGGGCTTCGAATGAGGACAGCGTCATCGTCGTCGCGCCGACCGACGCAGCCTGCGAGCTCGACAAAGGCATTCTGGCGATGGTGGCGGACGGTATGGGTGGACACGAGGGTGGGGAAGTCGCCAGCGCAATCGCGGTCCAGCGAATCCCGGACATTTACTATCGCAATCCCGCCGACCCCCAACCTGCCCTGCAAAAAGCCTTCGAGGCGGCAAACCTGGAGATCTTCGAGACGGCGCGGAGGAAGGGTGAACTGACCGGCATGGGCACGACGTGCACCGCCATTGCGATCGTAAACGGGCAGGCCTACTGCTGTCATGTCGGCGACAGTCGCGCCTACCTCGTCCGTGCCGGCCAGATCTACTGCATGACCGAGGACCACTCCGCCACTATGGCGATGGTCAAACAGGGTCTGCTCACGCTCGCCGAAGCCCGCAATCACGAGGAGCGAAACGTTATTCTACGCGCTATGGGAACCCATCCCACAATTGAGGTCGCGTGCTGGGAGACCCCCTTCCCGCTTCGCCCGGGCGACCGCTTCGTGCTCTGCTCCGATGGCCTCTACGAAACGATCGAGGACCTCGAAATTGCCGCCATCGCCACCGCCCACAATGCTCAGGCAATCTGTGACCGCCTGATCCAACTGGCAATCGACCGCAATTGCTCCGACAACATCAGCGTCGCCGTCCTCCAAATGGCCGGCACCCCCTAGAACTTCGGAGTCCTCCGTGTTCCTAAAACAGATCCATGTCTCTCCCTGGGCTTGCCCTGGACGTATAGCCGTACCAGGCCCTCATCATTCACCCCAGAACAGTTGCCTTCCACAAACTAACCGCCTAAAATTTAGTAGTTCCATGGACAGGTCCCCCGGCGAGATCACACGGCTGCTCCAGGACTGGAAAAGCGGGAATAGAGAAGCCTTCGAAGAGCTAATGCCGCTGGTATACAACGACCTGCGGAACATCGCGGGCGGCCTCATGCGCCGCGAACGCTCGGATCACACCCTCCAGCCGACCGCACTCCTCCACGAACTCTACTTCCGCCTCGTCCAGCAACAGCGTCTCGAATGGGCGGACCGAGGACACTTCTACACCTTCGCTGCGAAACTCATGCGCATGATCCTCTGCGATCACGCCCGCTCCCACGGAGCGCAGCGCCGCGGAGGCGGGGCCATGAAGCTCCCGCTCTCCGACGACCTTGCATGGTTCGGAGAACGCGACACCGATGTTCTCGACCTCGAACGGGCCCTCCAGCACCTGGAGAAACTCGACCCTCGCAAAGCCCGCATCGTCGAGATGCGCTTCTTCCTGGCCTTGAACGTCGAGGAAGTCGGCGAACTCCTCGGCGTTTCTAAAGCCACTATCGACCGCGAACTGAAATTCATCCGCGGCTGGATCTATCGCGAACTCCGCGGCGGCAAGCCGGAACCACCCAAGCCCTAACCTCGCGGACCCTAATGGCGGAAGAAACAACTCCCGAGCGGTTCCGGCTAATCGAAGACCTGTTCCATCGCGCGCTTGAGCTCAAACCCCCCGACCGCACCACCGCGCTTGCCGAATGGTGCGGCGATGATACCGGACTCCGCGCCGAAGTGGAATCGCTCCTCGCCGCCGAAAACGATGCCGGAGAGATTCCGCCGCCCATCGCCGTCGACCCCTGGATTGGCCGCCAGCTTGGCCCCTACACCATCGAAAGGCTGCTCGGCCAGGGCGGCATGGGCGCCGTGTACCTCGCCTCCCGCCTGAACGCCGAGATCAGGCAGCAGGTCGCAATCAAGGTGCTCAGTTCACGGCTCATGTCGAACGCTCTTCGCGAAGGCTTCCTCGCCGAACGCCAAATCCTCGCCTCACTCGACCACCCCAACATAGCCCGCCTCCTCGACGGCGGTGTCAGCGCCCGCGGCGAGCTCTACATGGTGATGGAATTCGTTGATGGTACCCGCCTGGATCAATGGATCGCCGACCGCCAGATCCTCCTGCGCGGCATTCTTCGCCTCTTCATCGATGTTTGCAGTGCCGTCGATTACGCCCATCGCAAGCTGGTCGTCCACCGCGATCTGAAGCCCGGCAACATCCTGGTGACCACGGATGGCCAGGTGAAACTCGTGGATTTCGGGACTGCCAAAATCCTCGATGCCCAATCGCCCGAGCAGCAGAGCCGCTTTACCAGGCTGGGTCTGCGCGCGTTTACACCCGAGTTCGCGAGCCCGGAGCAGATCGCCGGTGTCTTCGCTTCGACAGCCACCGACATCTACTCCCTCGGTGCTGTGCTGTACAAGTTGGTTACCGGGCGCGTCCCCTTCGAGGAGCTCCGAACAGCGACCGGCAGCTCTCTCGGCGTACACCGCGATCGCTCCGCCCTCGCTCCGAGCGTAGCCATAACCCGCATCGTCGCCGGCAGCGACGCGAGCCCGCACCCCGGTCCACCCGGCGTGCGTCGCGAACTCCGCGGCGATCTGGACGCCATCATCCTCAAATGCCTCCACAAGCGCCCGGAGGACCGTTACCCTTCCGTCGCCATGCTGGCCGCCGACATCGAAGCCTTCCTCGGAGCCCGCCCCGTCTCGATCGTGCGCCCCACCTTCCGATACCGCGCTGTCAAATTCCTCCGCCGCAGAACCCGCGAAGTCGCTGCCGCGGCGATCGCAATCGCAGCATTGGCAGCAGGGGTCTGGTCCACCTATTCCGCCGCCCAAGCCGCCCGCCGCCAGGAACAGGAAGCCCGGCTCAGGATGCACGATGTCCGCGACCTCAATCGCACCTTGCTGTTCGACATCTACGACGCAATCGGTGAACTTCCGGGGTCGAGCGATGTGCAAAAAGCACTCGTCTCCGAGTCACTCGCATCCCTCGACAAGCTCGCGAAGGACGCCCCGGATGATCCGGACCTCGCCGGAGATCTCATCAGCGGTCTGATCCGGCTAGGTACCGCTCAGGAAGGTGACGCCTCGAAGGACATCATCCACCGCGCCCTGACCATGGCAGAAGCAAACCTCAAGGCACGACCCGCCGACCTCCGCATGCAGCGGCTCCGCGCACTCGCCATGGGCGCCTCGCATCGATACTCCGAAGCAGCAGCGATCCTCGAGGACCTGGACCAAAAGGCACAGCCCTCTACTGCGGAGAGGATCGAGACCGCTGAAATGCGATGCGCTTCCGCCGAGTCTAGCCTGCGAGAGCCCAACGCTGACTGGATCACCCGGTGCGAGTCACTTGCCGCGCGCGCGCTCGACGCTGCCCCCCGCGATCCGCGCGCCCGAATCGTAAACGCCCGTGCGGCCTTAATTAAATCCAGACAGGACGCAGCGCAGCGTACCCACGAAGTGCTCAAGACTCTCGGAAGCGCCTTCGCCGTCCTGAAGGGAGCCGCGACCGCACCGGAGATGCGAGCCCAGGTGGAACTCCTGAACCGAATGGCGGACCTTCGGAGTTCGGCCGGCCACTCCGTCGAGGCCATGGCTGCGGCAGGGGAAGCCGCGAAGATCGTCGAATCGATCTACGCCCTCAACCCCGACAGTCGCGAATACCGCAGACTCCTCGCCGAGTCGCAACAGCGGCTCGCGAAACTGAACGTTTCCCGCTTACCGGAAATAGCGAAGCGCCGCGAGTAGAATCGCCAGGAGTAACAGCGTCACCACTGCCGAGATTGCGATCAGCTTGCCCGTTGACGTAGACTGCTTAAGCTGGCCCCCCGGCGCCGGGGCGCTCACAATCGGCTTAGTCGGCTCCGGCACCTGAACCTGCTGCGTCGCCCGCGTTCGCCGAATGGTATCGATCACCGATCGGTGCACATCCTGGTAACTCGCCGGTCGCTTCGCAGGATCCTTCTCCAGCATCTGCTCCAGGAGCGACGACAAGCGCGCAATCATCCCCGGCACCAGCTGCGCCACCGCCGCCGGCTTCGCCGCGGCATTCGTCTGCCACTGCATCCACCCGAGATCCGGATTGGTCTCCTCCACTTTCCGGAACTCGCGCTGAAACAGTGTCTCGCCCAACAGGTACTCGTAAATCAGGAAACCGAGCGAGTAAATTCCGGCCCGTTCCCGCTGCTGCTGGTTCTCCGGCGCGACCCCCTTCAGCAACTCCGGAGGCGTATACTTCGGACTCGCCACGACCAGCGTGTCTCGCCCCTGCCTTCCCCCATGAGCGGAAATTTCGACCACTCCCGAAGGCGTCAGAAGCACGCTCTGCGGCATGATCGGGTCATGACGCTCGCCCGCCGATTCCAACTGTTCCAGCTTTCGTAAGATCTCCGCCAGGAACGTGAGCGCCTTCTGTGGATCGCCAGGATCGCGGCCGATGTAATCGGCAAAGGGCTGCAACATCGATTTCGGCCCTGCCGCGATCGGCGCGGCGGGAGCCGCCTCTACCGGCAGCGCCTCGAAACTCCCCGCCTGCCTGAGCAAATCATGAGCGCTGATGAACCGGTCATCGGGCTTCGGAGCCAGACATCGCCCGATGGCCTGCGCCAGCCACTGAGGTACGTCCGGGCGAACATCGCGAACCGATGGTGCGATCACGGTACAGCGTTCGAGCGGCGACATGTACCGGAACGGCACCGCGCCCGCCAGCGACTCGTAAAAGACCATTCCCGAAGCATACAAATCGGAGGCGACATTGGCCGCCTTTCCCAGCAGCCTCTCGGGACTCATGTAATCCGGAGTACCCAGCGTCGATCCCACCGTCGCCGTCGATCCAGCCTCCCGCGCGATGCCGAAATCCATCAGCTTCCACGTGGTCCCATTGGCCATCATCAGATTGCTGGGCTTGATATCGCGATGGATCAGGCCGCATCCATGCACATAGTCCAGCGCCGACAGCAGTTGCCGGAACAACTGCTCGAACTCGGGCATCTCCATGCGGCCCATTTGCAGCAGTTCCGCGAGCGTCCGGCCGTTGATGTACTCCATCACTAAGTACGGCCACCCTTCGTGCTCCCCCGAATCGAAGATCCGGATCACGTTCGGATGGTCGAACTGCAGCCCTGTCTGCAACTCGCGGTGAAAGCATTCGGCCAAACGTGGATGCCGCGCAGCCGACTCCTTCAGCACCTTGAGAGCGTAAATTTGCCGGTCGGCCTTCGATCGCACCTTGTAGACGGTGCTGGTAGCGCCATCGCCGATCCGGTCGAGCAGTTCGAACTTTCCGCCAACCAGCACGCTGGTTCGCAGATCGGGCTGCCAGGTGGAACTGCCTGCGGGCGTAGACACGTTGATCCTTCGACTCCTGTAAACCGGCTTCGCCGTCTCAATGGATATAGCGGAAAAACGATCTCGAATGCATCGCCCGCCTCAGTGGCGAGCCGCCACTTCCTCGGCCCGCGCCTTCGCCCACCCGTAACTCGATGAATTGTTGCCTGCCGCGCGGAACTCGGCAATCAGCGCAATCGCCAGCGCCTTGCCCCGATCCCGCTGTCCAGCCCGCCACCAGGCATCCGCCAGCATCGCGCGGGCCTTGCTATCCCCCTTGGTTCCCCCCTCCGTGCAGCGCTCCAGCAGTTGAGCCGCAAATTGGGGATCCTGGAGCGATTCGGGCTTCACCGTCATAAACGACTCACTCACTCCAGCGAGCGTACGTGGGGAGACATCGTTGCCGGAGGCCAGCTTACGCAGGATCCCAAGACCCTTCTTCGCGGCCAGTTCTGCCCCAGCTTTGTCCCCCAACGACGCTTTTTCGCCGGCAATCAGCGTGTACGATTCGCCCAGCGAGTTCTGCACCTCGAGCGATTCGCTCATCGTATCCATGCTCTCCAGCAGTCTCCGGACCGCCTCAAAGCTTGCCAGCGCCTCCACCGCTTTCCCTTCTCCGTGCTGCGTTAACCCGAGCGAATGGTACGCCACTGCCAGATCCCACTTAGTGCGGTGATTCGTCGGGTCGATCTTCAGCAGCGAATCGGAAATCCGGATGCTTTCCGAAAAGTACGGCTCCGCTTCGGAAAAGCGCCGAAGTTCCGTCAGCGTCTCACCCAGATGCCGCAACGCGAAGTTTCGCAATCGCCTCGTCACCAGGTTGTTTTGCTCTTCCACGGTGAGATCGTTCTTGAAAGCGTCCAGGGTCTTCCGGTAGAGCATCAGCGCCGCCTCTTGATCGGTAAGCGCCACCTGGTCGGCGAGCTTCAGCCCCAAGCCGATCGCCGCTCGTCGAGGACGCAAGAGCTTCGGCGCTACCTTTGCCGCTGCTCCAAACAGTTCCTGCGACCGTCGGAAATGGGACACCGCTCCCGCCGAATCCATCATGCTCGACAAGCCGGCGTTGCCGAGTTTATCGCCTAAACTCTCGTGAACCTCCGCGCCCAGATACAGAGTATCCAGGTCATTGCTCCGGTCCACCACCAGCCTGTCTGCAAGATCGGCGGCGATCTTGCTCTCCGCTACCGCTTCGCTAGCCCGGCCCATCGAGATCAGGACATCTCCCTTGCCCGACCTCGCCTTCGCAAGAGCCGCAAACGCCGCATGATCCCGATGGACGTCCCGCGCGACCGGAGTCGCAAGTTGAATCGCTCGATCAAGCGAGGCCAGCGCCTCATTCGGCTGACCGAGATTGTTGTCGTAAGGATTGCCCTGGATGGACGCGAGCTTCACGTAGCCCTCCGCCAGATCCACCGCCAGATCGGGTGGCGTCCCACCCTTCGAGGCGATGCTTTCCAGGTAAGCCAGCGACCTCGTGACCAGCATCTGCTGGACCTTCGTTGATCCCGGCACGCGGCTCAGTTGATTGAAATAGGTCGCCAGCAGCGAATTCGAAAGCTGTCGTAGATCGCGAAATCTGCTTTCTGCCTTTGAACGGTCGCGATCCGCCCGCACCATTCCGGCAACAGTTCCTGCAACCCCTGCGAGAAGGGCGAAAGTGAGTATGCAAGCGGCAGCCGCAATCGCGGGACTCCGGCGCGCGAACTTCTTGAGCCGGTACCTTAACGATCCGCGATGAGCCGCAACCGCTTCGCCGTTCAGATACCGGAGCAGGTCGTCGCGAAACGCTGCCGCCGAGCCGTACCGGGCTTGTGGATCTTTGCGCAGCGCTTTTGCGGCAATGGCGTCCAGATCGCCCCGCAGTCTCTTTGGATCCATCGGCGCGTTCTTTGCCTGCGCCGCCCGTTCGCTCGCAGCCGGAGCGTCACGCGCGCAGATCGCGTCCACCAAGGCCACCGGCTGGGTCACCACGTCCTCAAACGGGTGCTCCCCCGTCAACAAAGTGAAAAGCAGGACGCCTGATGTATAGATATCGGTGGCGATAGTGAGTGGGGAGCCCTGCAACTGCTCCGGGCTCGCGAACTCCGGCGTAAACGGCCGGTAGTGGCGCGTTAAAGCATCACTAAAGCCATATTGCGCGGGATTGAGAAGTTTGGCGATCCCGAAATCCAATAGCCGCACCTGACCCGCTTCTGTCACCAGCACATTCGAAAACTTCAGGTCGCAGTGCGCGAGCAGATGCTGGTGCGCATATTCGAGCGCGTCGAGAATCGAAACAATCAGCCGGATCCGGCCCTCGAGTGGTGTTCCTTGACTGGCAACATAGCGGTCGAGCGGGATGCCCTCAACATATTCCATCGCCAGATATGGAACGTTGCCGTCCATCACACCTGCGTCAAACAGCCCGACGATGTTCGGATGGTTGAGCGCCGCCATCGCCTGCTTCTCGACACGAAATCGCCGCACGATCTCTGGGTCGAGATGGTCGAGCAACAGCTTGACAGCGGCTAGCTGCGCAAAATCCTCAGTCCGCTCGGCAAGGTAGACAACGCCCATACCGCCCTCGCCAATGCGGCGAAGCAGCTTGTACGTCCCGGCCTGACGGCCGACCAGCGCGTCTGTCGGACTTTCCGGCATCCACCTCTATCGTGACGTCAACATCGATTCCGAAAGCAGACCTTCCACCGTGCGCGTCACCTCTTCTTTTAACACCCGGTGCGCCTCTCCCGCGGCGCGGCTCGCGAATCCCGCATGTACACTGCGCACCCGGCCGTCCCTTCCAAGGAAGAACGTCGCCGGCCAGGTGTTCAAGTTTACCGCTTGCGGAAGCTTTTCGTGAACCTCATCTGGCACGCCCCCCACCAGCACCGTGTGCCGGATCCCATACTGCTTGACAAACGCGCGCAGCCGCTCGGGATTCTTCAATTGGTCTGAGTCCTCAAACGAAAGCGTCACGATTTCCAATCCTTGCCCTTGGAATCTGCGGTACAACTCTGCAAGGAACGGTGCCTCATCGTGGCAGTTCGGGCACCAACTGCCGCTGACGCTCACGATCACCACCTTCCCCTGAAACCGGGGATCGGCGTCACTGACGACCTTGCCGTCGAGGTCGGTGCCGATGAAGTGAAACGGCGCCGAGGGATCCTTGACGCTCGTGTAGCGAGAAGGATCGGTCGGCTCCGGCAGTCCGAGACTTCGCGCTTCCGCCGACCGGACCGCGGTCAGCCGTTTCTTCCCGTTCTGCAGGATGTCGAGCTTCCCGTCGGCGGTCACCTGGATTTCGAGCAGCGACGGCCGCGCACCGGAGAAATGGCTTAGCACGAACTTGCCGTTACGATACTGCCCGCTGAGTTCGCCGGTATCCCCGTCCACGCGTAGAATCGCCGCCGAAACTTGGGCGCCGGATTGCCGCACGATGAACTGCCAGGCCGATTCTCCCTTCGGACTCTTCACCCCGATCGCCCACAGTCCGGCAATGGATGGAACAGCAGCGTCACCGGCGGGTTCCGGAGCAAAACGCTCCGCCGCCAACGGGTAGCTCCGCGACTTCTTCCCATACGTTCCCACTAGGCCGCCATTCTCGAGTTTGGCTTCTAGCTTCGTCGCGTAGTGATCGAAACGCAGCGTCAGGACGCCGTCCTCAAACGACCCACCCGTCGAGCGGACCCGCTCGTCGCCATTGAAGAATGCTCCGGACGCCCCGTCTGGAGCGGTCGCGATCTCGAATCGGAACGGGATCCGGAGCTCGTCGACTACCACGCTGGCTTTCCAAAGTCCCGAAAGGTCCTGTGCGCCCGCGAGCGAAATCGAGAGGAACAAAAGTGCGATCGGTCGAATCATGCGCTCCTCCTGAGCACCTGCCGGTGCAAGACAATCCGATCCGCCAGTTCAGCGGCGCTGCGGCGCGTTTTCACCGCTTCATCCTCAATCCAGCGCTGGGCGTCGGCGATCGTAAGGCCGCGCAGTTCCGCGACAATGCCCGTAGCGCGAGCCAGTGTCTTGCGCTGATTCAGTTCAGCCTGCAGATCCTGAACGCCGGCTTCGAGTTGATTCCGCTCGACCTCCAGTGACAGGCGGCGAGCCAGGCCGCCGATCAGCCAGCCTGCAGTCTCGAGCGTTTGCATCAACTGTTGCGGGCTGACGGTGGGACGGTCGAAGTCGGCCTGCAGGATTCCATAGTCGTTCCCTCGCACCCGGATGGGCCGCGAGAAGAGTAATCCCGGGTGCGGGTCCTGCGCGGTCGCCACCGATTCGGCGGATACGACAGTCCGACCCGCGCGAAGTGTAATGGAGACCCGAACAGCGCCCAGAATGGTTCGGATCAGGTGAGCTGTCCGCTCGATCACTGCCTGCGCAGGCGTCGAGGAAGCTGTAAAAGCGCTAAGTTTCGCAATGAGTTGCGTAGACAACGTATTTCCTCACTCAGTTGGTAGTCGAAGGTTCGAGGGCCGAATCAGCGACAACAACAACATGGACATGAGGTGAAATACCCGTTCATAGATCGAGAATAGGGTATATCCCTTCGGAAGTCAAGGCTAGCGTTCGCTAGCAATGTGTTCGCGTTAAGCTGGTGGGGACATCTTCATGCAATCGGCGGTGATGCTGCTCGAACGCAACTCTGTTACTCCTCAACAAGTCTGGCGCGATCCCGCACTTCAGAGAACGCTGCCGCCAATCGACGTCACACATCTGATAACAGCTGCTTGGAAATCGAATCAGGGCGTAGCCATCGAGAACGGGTTCATAACACTCGCCTTGGAGTTGGATGGCTCGGCCAAACAGAATCAGCCGGTCCGGATCGTACACGGGCAGCAGAAAATCTTCAGCGGCGTCTTTGAAATGATATACATGTCCCAAACTGAGGTGAAGGTAACGCTCAGAGAGGATGAGTGCCTGCGCCGGCTTGGGTCTCCAAAGCGGGCAACCCGTCAAATCGCGCTGCTACGGCCATGGAATGTAACACGTGTGCTGCTCAACGGACGGTCCGCGAGCTACTCAGGCCAACACTACATCTTGTGTGAATACCATTTGGTCCTCTGCCGTGACCCAGCGCCGGACTGGATGGGATCAGCGCGATCCATAGATCTGCAAGAGGATCTTTTTTAGGTCGCTTTGGCTAGTCATCGGTGTGCATGGTTTTTCATCCTCGCACAATCAGTCCTGCTTTTCTTACGAAGCATTGATGCTCCGAAGAATCTGAAACCGTTACACATGTAGGCTCTTATCCAGCCGAGCTGTCCATTCTTTTTACTTCGCATGGGCAGTTTTTCAAAACCAGCGCCGCCGCGTCTAGCGAGTTCTCAGTCCAAATGGCTCGAAATACAGGTCTTACCTGGCTCTATTGCGGGAATCCTTTGGGCTGAAACCAGCTTTCTGCCTTTTGTATTTGCCGCAGTCTGTCTCGCCTTGGGCGCATTGTACGCTCTTCTGCTCCCACCATTCCAGGCACCCGATGAGTCTGCCCATATGGTTCGGGCCTACGGCTTATCGACTGGGCACTTCGTCGCGCCCGCGCTCACACCGCTCCCCTCAGGTATTGCCCGACTAGCCCTCTTGTACCCGCCCCATCTGGAGAACGTGAGAAGAATAACGGTAGGTGAACTGTCCCAATATTCAGATCAACCTGCCGGCGCACAGCAAGAGACACTCCTCGCAAACGAAGGAATGAACGTGAATACGTGGATTCCGTACGTGCCCTCGGCTGGAGCAATCGCTGTTGCACGTCTGTTCCGCTCCTCACCCCTGGTCACACTTTATATAGCCCGATTCGCCAATCTGTTCGTGTATGTAGCGCTCACCTGCGTCGCGCTGCGCTTGCTGCCTTTCGGGAAACTGGTACTCTTCACGATCGGACTGATGCCCATGACGATCCATCAGGCCGCGAGTCTGTCGTGGGACAGTATCACCTTTGGCTTGAGCTTCGTCTTCTGCGCACTGATTGTTCGCTATGCAAGCCTGGACCAGGACGCTTTGCGGCCGCGTGATTTCCTGGTTCTTTTCGTGATGGTTGTGATCACCAGCCTTTGCAAAGTCGACTTCGCACTCCTGCCGTTGCTGGTGCTGATCCCCACCTCGAAGTTCCTGTCACGGCAGCGACGAATCGGCTTTCTACTTGCATGCGCAGCGGTGGCTCTTGCCGCCACCGGCATCTGGCAATATGTGAATCGCGACAACTTCGCAATATTTCGCCAGGCAATGAAGTGGCAATACCATACCAATTTTCCTGACAATGTCTGGTATTTGTACTATCAAAGCGGCTATTTCATCAACGCACTCGGCCGTTCCATTGTGGAGACCGGTGCCGGACATCTAACCGAGCTCGTTGGAGTGTTTGGCTGGCTTTACGTCAAGTTGTCCGGCTGGGTCGTACTGATGTACGTCTCGATGTTGGTCGGGGCAGCGCTGACTACTCTCTCCGAACTGCGACTCACCTGGCTTCAGCGCTCCATGTTTTTCGGAGTCGCGATTCTCGGCTCGGCGGGGTGCGTCTTGGCAATGTGGCTACAAACGCCGGATTGGTATATCCAGAGTGCGATTCTGCACAACACGGGAACACTTTACGGCATACAGGGTCGCCACTTCATTCCATTCGTCCTGCCTGCATTGTTCGCGTTATCGAATTCAAAATTCCGGGCACGTTCACCGTGGCTGATTCCTTTTTATGCCGTCTTGATTGTGGCCGTAAACATTTACGGCATCATCTCCATCCAGCGTGCCTACTATTAGGCCGGGCTCCCCGTTTTGGCAAGACCAGGGAACCCGATCGATTCTGACGAGGCTCGCCGAAAGAGACGGGATCCACTCCGAGGCGGACGCTATGGGTGCGGGTGTTCGTCGAAGAACTGCGCGTCCACGCAGTGGCGGCTGAAGCGGGTGGGGGGCAGTGAATCTATCGCCGCGCTACGGTTTGGTCGGTTTTGCGTGCGGACAAATGCATATTCGGTGGCAGCGAAGGTAGGGCCGAACCGTCCAAGCCCGAATGTAGGCTAGTTCTCGCAGCCGAAAACGATGCACGGCCAGTAACCTATGCGCTACCTTTGGACCGATCTGGACCTAATGCGCGCTCACAAAGGGAGATCGTGGAATCGTAACTACTCTGATAGAGGGGTCGCGAACAGTCAGCGTCTGTTTGAGAAACGGACGACGTCCCGGATCGAATGTGATATTTGCACTCGCTTGTACATCTCGGAATTGTAGTGTGCTGATGATCGCATTGCGCAATGCCGGTGAGGCTTTCAGCCCCAGCTGGCCCAACAATCTGGTAGCAACACGGCTGAACTCAGCTCTACGTTCGGCAATATCCCCAGCCTGATATTTAAGATCTAGCACGAGCTTCAAGCGCTTCGCGCGACGTTGCTCATCACCGGTCACGATATAGTCGATCCGGAAATTCGTTGATGTGCACGCGTATCCAGGGCCACTGGCCTGCCAGGGCCCTTTTGAAAAACCTTCTACGCTTAGAAGGTCACATAGCTTTGCCGGCTCTGAAAAAATCGAGGAAGTTTCCGCGCTACACAGCTGTAGGCCAAGTAGGCAAGTGAAGAGGAACTGACGACGAAGAATTATGACCATCCTCGGCCCCAGACTCTCACTATTATGACCGATCCAATGCTGAGAAACAGACGGCGATAGCGTCTTCGCATGCTGCGCCGTCAGCGGGAAGTGGTTATCGCCAGATGAATACCGGAGCTTTTGGCCTGTTCCGTCGCGACGCCAACTCCGCTAGTCCGAATATGAATCGAGCCCGGCCCGATGTTTGGGGCCGGGCCGGAATCGTTCGGGCCGCGCCTCCGTTCAGACGCGGCTGGTCTCCGTCTTCCTTGCGGTCTTTTTCGGCTTTGCAGACACCCGCTTCTGATCGTGCTCTCCATCGACGCTCTCGAGATTAACGTTTGCGCCAAGATCGTTCAGCGTTAACTGCTGAATGAGGGGATCCGAGATCGCCGTCAAGAGGAAATCGGCACTCTCTTCCTCGCCAAGCGTTCGCGAAAGTAGCAGTGCGCCGTCCGGCAGTCCCAGTTGGCGTGCGAGTCCACGTGCCGTTCCGTAGGCCGAGATCTCATAGTGTTCCACTCGTTGGGCTGCCGCGATCAAGGCGAGGTCGGCGGCCAACGGTTCTTTCTCGGTGCCCTCCTCGATTGTTTCCTGCCCTTCTTCTACGAGCCCCTGCATCGCCTTGCACGGTTTTGGTTTCGCCTGCTCGCCGACGATTTCAAAGACCTGACGAAGGCGTTCGATGTGACCTTCGGTCTGAACCAGGTGCTTTTCGAACGCCTTTTTCAGTTCGGGATGATGCGCGGCCTCCGCCATCTTCGGCAGCGCCTGAGTTAGCTGGGTTTCCGCATGGAGCAGATCCTGCAGCTGGTCCACGAGTAATTCTTTAAGCTGTGACATTGTAATCCTCTCTCAATTGTTCGCCCAGTTTCACTTGGATGCCGAGCCGTTTGTACCCGGATGCCGAGTTCCGGCCTTCTGCGACTCAAATTCCTGGAAGGCAGGCGCCGTCACCAACTGCCAATCGCCACCCTCATTCCAGGGACCGCGTGTGTCGGGCTCACCCCGATCCCCTGTGCCCGTGGAATCGTTGAAGTACTGATCTACAAGACCCGGTGTAGGCGGGATGCGCCCAATCGAGAACGCCGGCTTGCCCATACTCTCCAGGGCGGCCGTGAATGCCTTCATGTGAGTAATCTCCCGCGTCATGAGGAACTGTAGGGCGTCGATTGTTCCGGCATCGTCGGTGAAGTTTATGAGGCGTTCGTATACAATTTTCGCGCGGGCTTCTGCAGCAATATTGCTGCGGAGATCCACATCAAGTTCGCCAGTAATTTTGAGATAATCGGCGGTCCAAGCGTCACCCATGGAATTAAACAAGTTAACGCCGCCACCACCTGCGATTGCGATGAGTGGATCCTCATGAGCGGCGGTCCTGTCATGTTTGAGCGGTTTCAGGTGCATGCGAGCCAACGTGCCAACCACTTCGAGGTGACTCAATTCCTCGGTGCCGATGTCCATCAGAAGATCCTTACGATCCGGATCGTCGCAGTTCAATCCTTGAATCGAATATTGCATTGCTGCCGCCAGTTCGCCATTTGCGCCGCCGAACTGCTCTAGCAGCATATTGCCGAAACGCGGGTCAGGCATTCCGACATTGACTGAATACATAAGCTGCTTTATGTGGTGATACATACTTTCTCCTCGGGTGCGGACATCAGATTGGACTACGTCAGTTGAGAGCTGTTTCGTTTGAGCAGTGTTTATTTACGGCTTCTTCCAGGGATGTGGGCACCGCACTGCAATTCCCAGGTAAGGTTCTTCGCGTTGCGTCGAATTAAACCACATGCTCCACCGCTTGTGCGGGCCCCCGTCAATTCCTTTGAGTTTCAGCCTTGCGACCGTACTCCCCAGGCGGCATACTTAACGCGTTAGCTCCGGCGCTTACTTGGGAGATATTTTGCGTGAAACAATTGCAGACGTTGTGGGTCGGTAGACTTGGAAAGGACGGGTATGTTCCCGAACTGCTAAGAGTCGGCTCACAGCGGTGTTGACTCACATGGTTCTGCAGGAGCGCTGTCGGTATCCCATCGGCTCCTGCCCTTCCACTTCCGTCGCTCATCACTTCTACGAGGTCGCGACGCACTGCTTCACGGCGAGGTCTGCCGCCTGCGCAAGCGCCATCAGTTGAGTGGTGAACGCCGGCGGCTGCCCCTGGAACACTCCCATCGTCATCAACTTACGAACAGTCACGACCGCCCCTGCGCTGGCAATTTTGCCGGGCCGAACGATGGACACCGGCGGTAGACCCGGCTCGAAGTCTGCAGGCGCTGGAAGAATGCTCTCCGGCGGGGCCGCGGCGCCGTTGAGGTTCATGAAGGAGAAGCCACCATTTGCCGCCTGGTAGGGCAGCGCCGCCGCATTTGTACTCGCTTGACTGGAACTCGAGCCCGTAGAACTCGAGGAAGAGCCGCTGCCGGAGTAGCAACTTACAGCGGCCGAACCGCCCGTTGTTCCTTGCCCAGTCGTGCCAGACGCGTTCACGCCCCCGGCCGAACACTGGTTGGCGGCTGAAATCGTTCGTACCATCGCCGCTTGCAGCGCGGTGTAGTGCATCATCTCGACCGGCATGATGCTGGTCATCAGTAGAGCCATCTCGGGATTCGTGATGTTCTGACCGAGTGCGAGGTAGGCGCTGCCTTCCTGTTGTTCCACAGCGGAGCCAAAAAGCAGCGCGGCTTCGGCGATGCCGGTGGAGGTGTAGAGACGATTCGGTGCGGTTTCCGGGTTCTGAGTATAATTCCCGGCGATCACCGCCTGGCCTGACAAGTTGACTATCTGAGCGAAGGTATTTGGGAAAATCTGACCAGGGTCTACATCGAGGTTCAGGTTGCTCCGATATTTGTAATAGAAGCTGGTATCGATATTGAGGGAGGTGAGATTTGTGAGGCGGGTGGTTGGAAGCGAACTGGTCCTGATTCCGGTTCCGTTAAAGACGCCGCCGCTTGTTCCCGAACCGACGGGCGCGTAGGAGGTCAGGGTGCGGTATGCTTCGAAGCCGAGCGTATCCTGACCGGCCTGAGCAGCATACGCGGACAAGAAAGCGGCGTGGCTCTGTTCATCGCGGGCGATGTCGCGTATGATTTGTGGAATCAGCGGGTCCAGTCCCGAGGCTCCGGCGGAGAGCGTGGTATCGCTGGCGATAGAATCGGCCAACTGTGACCAGATGTCGGCTCCAATAATCTCGGCAGCAAGCGAGAATCGCAGAATAGCGTTATCGCCGGCGTTGAGGAAGCTGCCCGAAGGGGCCGCAGGGATCGTGGTGCCGGGCTGTTGGGCAAGTGCGGTCCGGCCGATTGCAGCCAGACCAAGACTGGTCAAGCAGAACGCGCGTCTGGAATTTTGAATGTTCGTGGGCATTTTAGAACGAATCCTCTGCCCGGATAGATGCGTTTGTCCGTCTTCATACTCGGTCGAGATTCCTAGCTGGGAATCGCCCCAGGACCTTTCAGTTGTTAGGATTGCAAGTTTGGCGCGCTGGTTCTCAGGGGATACGCGGCTGGGAATCGTCCGAGGCCCAATCCGGCGCCGACTTGTGCTCTTGCAACGACTTGCAGCTTATGATAAATAGGGAGTATGAGCTCTGAAACGCCTGAATACGCAATGAAGAAAGGCTCGTCCTTGAACGTCGTCAGCGCCGGGAATAGTCGCTTCAGGGTCCAATTGCAGTGGTGTTGCACGTCATTGCTGGCGCTCGCCCTTCTCGCACCGGTCTGCGTGGCCGGGACGGGCGGAAGCATTGCGGGTTCGGTCCGGGACGCCACGGGCGCGGTGATCCCCGGGATACTCGTGACCGCGAAGAACACAGCCACCGGCATTGTCGCTAACACTACGACTAACGGCGGTGGATATTATGCATTCCCGGTGCTCCCCAGTGGATCCTACGAACTCGAGACCGAGTATGACGGCTTCAAGGCGTACCGGCAGACCGGGATCCAGGTGTTATCGGATAGCGCCCTGACGATCGACATTCAGATGGTTCTCGGCGAGCAGACCGATGCCGTCACTGTTAGCGAAGGTGTTGCGAAGATTGAAACCGCGAACACCCAGATGGGCGATATCATCCCCGCGTCAAAAATAACCGGGATGCCGGTGAACGGCCGCAGTTATACCGATTTGCTGGCCCTTCAGCCGGGCGTAACGCCGGTCAGTTCGAAGCAGCCCAACGCAGTGATGATGTCCGGGTGTGCCACGGCACCGCCCTCCGGCGATCTCAATCCCGGTGATCTGTCAGTCAGCGGTCAGCGGGAGACAGCGAATGGGTTCGCGATTAACGGGAGTTCGGTCCAAGAGACGTTCAATATGTTCGCGGCGGTGATTCCGAATCTGGATTCCATTCAGGAGTTCCGCGTACTTACGAGCAACTTCGATGCCGAGTATGGGAATTTTAGCGGCGGGCAAGTTGTCGTGACGACGAAATCCGGCACGAACCAGTTACACGGCAGCGCATTCGGCTTTCTGCGCAACACCGATCTCGCGGCTCGCAACTTCTTCGCACCTACGCGCGCCAGCTACGATCGCAGACAGTTCGGCGGCACGGCAGGAGGTCCGATCCGCAAAGATCGTACCTTCTTCTTCCTCGATTATCAAGGTACCCGGATGACGCGCGGCGTCGATACAGGGCTCATCACCGTGCCCTCGAACGGCAACCGGAGCGGGGACTTTACAGATATCGCAGCGTCGCTTACGGGCACCGTGAACGGGCAAGCTTGGGCCGATCGTCTCAGCGCAAGGCTAGGCTACACTGTCCGGCCGGGTGAAGCTTATTACACGCCCGGCTGCGTCACGAATGTCCAGTGCGTGCTTCCGAATGCGCAGATTCCGCGAAAGGCGTGGTCCAAACCTGCTGTTAACCTGCTCTCGTACATCCCTACGCCGAACCAAGGAGCGCGGCTGTTCTCCACTTCTTCCAGCAACGAGACACTTCGGGACGATAAAGGCGCGGTCCGCGGCGATCTGAGTACGCGCTGGGGTACACTCGCCGCCTACTACATCGCCGACGACTACGATTTCGATAATCCTTATCCGACGAGCCAGGGTGGAGCCAACGTCCCCGGTTTCAATGCGATCTCGACGGGCCGGGCACAACTTGCAACGCTTGGCTTGACGACTACGTTCGGCGCAAGCGCGATCAACGAGTTGCGCTTCGGTTATATGCGGACCGTGAATAACATCGGACAACCGGCCGGCGGAGTGGGGCCTACGCTGGTTTCGCAGGGTTTTCTCGATGCGTCAGGTAACCCAGGTATCGTCCCGCTTGCTCCTCAGATAGAAGGGATCGAGAACATCTCATTCAACGATTTCACCATGGGTGTAAACGTCACGGGTGTGGTTCAGGCGAACAATACGTATCAGATATCGGACAATTTCTCGAAGGTTACCGGAACCCACATGTTGAAATTTGGTGTGAACGCACATCTCGATCAGATCAACATTGCTCCGAATGCCACCTATAACGGCACCTTCATGTTTCAGGGTACCGAGACAGGATCCGATTTCGCCGACTACCTGCTGGGGATCGCGAGCGTCTATGCCCAAGGCGACTCGAAGACGTTCTATCCGAGAAATCAATACCTCGGTCTGTATGCGCAGGACCGCTGGCAGGTGCGCCCTCATCTGACACTCAACTACGGTGTGCGTTGGGACATGCTGCCGCCCTGGCACGAAAAATACAACCAGATCCAGACCGCCGTGCTCGGCCAGCAATCAGTGGTTTATCCGGGCGCGCCGCGCGGGCTTGTATTCCCGGGCGATCCCGGCATTCCTTCCACGCTCGCGCCTACCCGCTACAGCAACTTCGCTCCGCGAATCGGTGTGGCCTGGCTGCCGGAGTCGAATGGCGGACTTCTCGGCCGCATCCTCGGCGACGGAAAGAAGACCAGTATTCGCGCCGGCTTCGGGATCTACTATACGGCCATCGAGGGGCTCTCGGCGGGGATCATGAGCGCGAACGCTCCTTATGGGATGGACTTCGACAGCTTCGGTCCGCCTCTCTTCGAAACGCCCTTCGTGATCGCTTCTTCAGGCGAAGATATCGGCCAGCGGTTCCCCTCATCCATCGCGACGCCGGGCGCCTCCCCGCAGAATCCAAACACGTCCGTCGACTGGTCGCGGTATCTGCCGATCGGTCACATGCCCGGTTACAGCACCGATAACGTCACTCCTTATTCGGAGAGCTACACGGTCTCTCTTCAGCGCGAAATCGGCCGCAATTCCACGCTGAGCCTGAATTACACGGGTTCGCAAGGGCATCACCTACTCGCGCTGCTTCCGGCGAATCCCGGGAATCCGGCGCTGTGCATCAGCCTCAGCCGCTCTGAAAGTGTCATGCCAGGGACGGCGACATGCGGCGCGTTCGGTGAGAACAATAGCTACACATCGCGCGACGGCCGGGTTTATCAAGGCACGCGGGGTCCTTTCGGCCCTGATTTCGCAGGGTTCACGTATCAGAAGACCATTGGAAATTCGAACTACAACGCGTTCGAGGCTTCGCTACGCCATAGCGGGCGGAATCTGGAACTGTTGGCTGGCTATACCTTTGGCAAATCGATCGACCTGTCATCCAGTCTCTCGGAAGGCATCAATCCGATCGATGGAAGATTGAGCCGGGCAATCTCTGCTTTCGACATACGGCACAACTTCGTCGCGAGCTACCAGTGGAATGTGCCGTTCTCACGTTTGACGGGGAAAAGCAACCAATGGACTGAGGGCTGGTCGTTGTCCGGCATCACGCGGCTCAGTTCCGGACTACCGGTCACGCTATTCAACAATGCCGATACCTCGCTGCTCGGTACGATTCCGAACGGCATTAATAGCGATGGGCTCGACACCCCCAATTACACGCCTGGGAACATTGCCATCAACACGAATCCTCGTAAGCACCGCGAGGCGTTCAACACGTCTCTGTTCAGTGTGCCGGAAACGGGAACTCTGGGCACAGCCTCACGCCGGTTCTTCTACGGTCCCGGCATGATGAACTTCGACATGGCGCTGGCGAAGAAGGTCAGCTTCTCCGACTGGCGTTCGGTGGTGGTGCGTTTCGAGGCGTTCAATGCCTGGAATCACGCCCAGTTCTTTGGGGCGGCCGCGGTGAATGGTAACATCACCAGTTCGAGCTTCGGGCAAATCGTCAGTGCGACCGCGCCTCGTGTGGTGCAACTGACCATCAAGTTTCACTTCTAGACGCACACAGCGGTATCTAAGAGAACCCGCGAGATACTACGTTGATCGTAGGCTTCTCGCGGGATTTTCTCTTTTTGGAAGATCGCGATTGTCGCATTTTTCAGTTGACACTTCACCCACTCCGCCTGCTCTATCATCTGCCGTGCCTGAGCGAGCGTGTCGTATTCACATTCGCCTGGACCATGGCGAGCCGTCCGATAACGCCGGTTCCCCGCGGGAGCCCCGGCCGGGCGAACGCGAGGGACCGTGCGGCAATTCCGGGCAATGGACGGGCGTCGACCGGCTGGTGGAGCGCGCTAAGCAGCAACCGTCGGGTTGGCGGAGCATCGCCATCCCACCGATGGCCGGCTCCGCGATGAGCTTCACGATTGACCACGGCAGTGGCGGTGAGCCGCAAAAGCGCGGGCAATTGGTGCTCGACCGGAATACCGGGAACATGATCAGTTGGGAGCCGTTCGCCTCCAATAACGCGGGCCGACGCCTGCGGCTGTGGTCGCGGTTTGTCCACACGGGCGAGGCCGGCGGTTGGTTTGGGCAGGCGATTGCGACGATCGCCTCCGCCGGTGCCGCACTGCTGGTGTGGACGGGGTTTGCACTATCTTGGCGCCGGTTTGCCGCCTGGCGAGCGAGGCGGGCACGGTCGCCTGCGGCGGTTGTGAGTTCAGGTTAAGGCTACATTAACGGGCAGGTCACCCCAGGTAACTTTTTGTCACCGAAACCGCATGAGTCTCCCCGTGTCTAATCATTCGGCACCCGAACCCGCGCGGGCGGCCTCACCTTGCTCCTTCAGGAGCTAAGTGTGTGGAGCTTTTGGATGATTCGATTCAGAAAAACTTACAAACCTCTTTATCTATCCCTGCTGGCTATTGCAGGTTCCGTGGCACTGCATGCGCAAACGAGCGCTCTGACAGTCAGTCCCACACAACTTACCTTTAACGTTCAGAACGGAGCAATCTCGTCGCAAAACCTGGTTGTCTTTTCGAACAGCGGGTCAGCGAATTTCTCGGCCACGGCAACGTCGGGCGGGAACTGGCTTACAGTATCTCCGGTGTCTGGAACAACGCCCCAAGTTCTCTTGGTATCGGCGAACGGAGCCAGCCTGAATACAGGCACCTACGGTGGCTTCGTCACAATCAGCTCGGGATCCAACACGAATGTCGTTCCGGTGATTCTCAACGTGAATACAAGCGGCAGTTCCGTTCTCACGGCGAATCCGGGTACGCTGACGTTCAGTTTCCCGACCACAAGCTCGATTCCTCAGAGCCAGGCAGTCGCCATCGGCAGCAGCAATGGCGTAGCCACGTCGTTCACTGCAACGCCGGCAACAAACAATGGGGGTAACTGGCTCTCGGTTTCCCCGAATGCGGCGACCTCGCCAGCCAATTTACTGATCAACGTCAATCCGAGCGGCTTAACCGCCGGCGTCTACTTCGGAAGCGTGGCACTCAATCCCCCGGGGACGACGGGTGTCGTGATCCCCGTCCAGGTGAATGTCGCAGCCGCGTCGACTTTAACGGTCGCGCCTCAGCGCCTTTCATTTGCTTATCAGACGGGCACGACAAATCCGGCCGCTCAAACCCTTACACTGACAACTGCGGGCGGCGCTACTGTTCCGTTCACCGCTACCGCCGCTACTACATCTTGCGGGTCCAACTGGCTGGTGGTTTCACCGCAGGCGAGTGCGAGTCCGGGTGTGCTAACCGTCCAGATCAATCCGACGGGCCTACAGCCGGGTAATTGTCAGGGCACGATCAACATATCGGCACCAACGGCGACAAATCCGACGCAGTCGATTCCTGTCGACCTGCTGGTCAGCAACAATCCATTGCTGCAGGTTCCGGCAACCGGTCCGGTGTTTAATTACCAGCTCGGAACGGCGACCCCAGCGTCACAGACAATTCAGGTAACAAGTTCGAGCTCGCCGCTGAACTTTACAGTCTCGACGACTCCGGTCAGCGGAGGTCCTGATTTCCTGACGGTCAGCCCAGCCACCGGGATCACCCCTCAAGGCGTGACGCTTACCGTAAATCCAACGGTGCTGGCGGGTCTTGCTCCGAACACCTACGCACAAAATGTGACCATTACGTCGGCAGCTGCGGGCAATCCGGCCCAGACGTTTACCGTCACCTTGAATGTCAGCAACACGCCGACGCTGATCGCGACGCAACAGGCGGTCAACTTCAACTACCAGATCGGTCAGACGACTCCGGCCAATCAGACCATTACACTGAGCAGCAACGGAGCCCCACTCACCTACACCGCGACAGCAACCGCTACGACGTGTCCGGGATTCCTGACCGTGACCCCGGCCTCGGGAACGACGCAGTTCCAACCCGGCCAACCTTCCCAAATCGTGGTGGGTGTAAACCCGTCCTCGGTCACAACACCGCAGACTTGCACTGGGCTCGTCACTTTGACGGTTCCCGGATCCACTGCGGCGCCGCTTATCCTGCCAGTTACGTTGACGGCGAGCAGCACACCGCTCATCAACGTGAGCCCGGCAGCGTTGAGCTTCATAGCGATCCCCGGAGCGGCCTCGATCCAGCAGACTATTTCTCTTACAAGTACGGATCTGGCCACCGCTCTGCCGTTCACGGCAACAGCAGCCACGGTTCCGGCGGGGCTGACATGGCTTTCGGTGACGCCGAATGTCGGCACGACGCCGGCGAGCCTCAATGTGACGATCAATGCCGCGAACCTTGCTCCCGGTGTTTACATGGGCAGCATCAACGTCACCAGCTCGTCGCCGAATGTACCCCCTCAAACCATTCCCGTGATGTTGACGGTGGCGACAGGCGGGGCAATCGCAACTCCTGGGACGCTGACGTTTAATCAACCGGTGGGTGGCGGCAACCCGAGCGCTCAGACCATCCAGATCACGGGGGTTCCTGCGGGCACAACGATCGGAGCAACCACGACTCTGTTCAACGGCACGAGTTGGCTAACGACTACCACTTCGGGCAACACGGTGACCGTGACTCCGAATGGTACGCAGTTGCAGCAGGGCACCTACTCGGGCGTCGTTACCATCTTCGTCCCGGGTGCGGCGGTGAGTCCGATCTACGTTCCGGTGACTTACACCGTGGGCGGAGCATCGACGTTCACGGTAACGCCGTCAAATGTCAGCTTCAACTACCAGGTGGGCGCGTCGGTGCCTCCGGCGCAGACGGTCCAACTGAGTAGCGGCCTGGGAGCGATCGCGTTCAACGCCACAGTGGTAGCGCCTCCGGGAACCGGCGGCGGTGTCGTTTTCGTGACGGCATCTCCGACGAGCGGTACGACGCCGGGTGCAGTGACGTTCACGCTCAATCAATCGGTAATCTCGACGCTCGCGGCAGGGATTTACACCAATACTGTGAATCTCACGTCTCCGAGCGCACCGGGTACAACGCAGAGCTTCAACGTGACGCTGAACGTAACGGCAGCCGGACCGCCCACGGTGTCCGGTATCGTCCACGGTGCGACGTTCCTTGCTGGTCCAGTGGCTCCGGGCGAACTAGTGTCGATCTTCGGGTCGAACATCGGTCCGGCACAGGGGACAAGCTTGACGGTGGTGAACGGAAAGGTCTCAACAACGCTTGCGAATGTGCAGGTGACGTTTAACGGCGTACCTGCTCCGATCACCTACGCTCAGTCGAATCAGTTGAACGTGGTGGTGCCGTACGAAGTGGCCGGCGCAACCAGTGCGACGGTGGTGGTGATGAACGGCACGGCCACGTCGGCGCCGTTCCAGGTCGCGGTGGCGAACACGGCGCCCGGGATCTTCACGTTGACGCAGAACGGCGGCGGTCAGGGAGCGATCCTGAACCAGGACGGAACCGTAAATGGCGGGAATGCCGCCGCGGCTCGTGGTACTGGGATCGCCATCTACGCTACGGGCGGCGGTCAGCTTTCGCCGGCCGGCACGACGGGCCTGGTGCAACCTTCGACGGGAACCTCATTCCCGCTGAATGCTGCTCCGGTAACGGCGACGATCGGCGGGGTTCCGGTGCAGGTGCTGTACGCGGGTGCTGCTCCGAGCTTGGTGTCCGGTGTGATGCAGATCAATGTCCTGGTAGGCCAGGATGTTCCGACGGGAGTTCAGCCGCTGGTCCTGATGACTGGTGGGGTGAGTAGTCCGTCGGTTGCTACTGTGGTTATCCGATAGGCGGGTAGTCGCGGTTTAAAAGTTCGGGCCGGTTCTCCTGAAGGAGAGCCGGCCCGTTTTCTTTGTTAGTTCTTAATTGTGATCAAGGCGCCGGCTGGGGAACTGGCGGCTCCGGTTTGGACAACCACCGGGACGTCGCCGTCAGGCAGTGTTGCAGGCAGCGTTACGTTGAGCTGGTAGAGACCCGTTGCGCTGAGTCCGGCGAATACTACCTTCGCGACCACATTGTTGATCATGACGGTCGGAGTGGAAGCGAGAGGGAGGGCCGTTGTTACGACCGTTCCGTTGGTCACGGCGGGCGTGGTCTGACCCAATCCGTTCGCGTAGAGGACAACGGTCTCGCCGGGGGCGGCGGGAGTCGTGGTGTTCGCGATCAGGGTCGTGGGTCCAATGATGGAGCGGTTGTCGGAGTGGGTGGCGGCGACGTATTTATCGCTGTTGATCAGGAAGAGCGAGGGAGCCGTCGGCTGTGCCTGCAGCGTGATCGGCGCACTGTCGAGGCCGTTATTGGTGATCACGATGCTGACATTGCCGGTGGTGACAAGGTCGGCAGGCGTGAGGACGTTGATTTGCACCGGGCTAATGAAGTTCACAAACGCGGGTTTGCCGTTCATGGTGACGGTGACGCCGTCGAGGGCGCCTGGTAGGCCAGATGCGAGGTCGGCAGTCTGCCAGGAGCGCTTGGTCGCGGAGAGATTGGTACCCTTCAACGTGACGTAGGTATTTGGGGCGATGCCGGCGGTTGCCTGGGCGGCGTTGGTGACGTTGGCGGCGGTGAGAATGGGGTTCGCCTGGAT
>JADMIO010796574.1_pt1 | contig 27022 bp, 18 predicted proteins | sample 8958161 | NCBI WGS metagenome assembly JADMIO01 (sample SAMN16585339, study PRJNA669376) | soil metagenome | isolation source: Crop rotation soil | place: USA: Cullars Rotation, Alabama | collected 2011
CTTTCCCGGTGCTCGCGCTCGACGAGCCGTACCGCTCGACGCTCTTGCTGCGCTTCTTCGACGACCTTCCCCCGCGCGACGTCGCGAAGCGGACCGGCGTTCCGGTGGAGACCGCGCGCGCGCGGATCCGCCGCGGACTCGAGCAGCTTCGCGCGCGGCTCGACAAGGCGCACGGAAGCGACGGAAACGCGTGGCGGCTCGCGCTGATCCCGCTGATGGCGGGAAAGCACGTCGCCGCCGCGGGGGCGGGCGCCGGAACCGGCGCCGCCGCAGGACATCAACTCACGACGGGAGCGATGATCATGGCTGGAACGGGGACGACGGTGGCGGTCGGCGGAGTCGCGCTGGCCTTCGGCGGGCTGGTCGCGTGGTGGATCGGCGCCCGCGCGTCCGAACAGGCGGCGGTCGAGCACGAACAGGCGGTGCAGGCCGAGAAGAAGCAGGTGGAGACGCTGCGTTCCGACGTGTCCTCGCGCGACGAGCAGGTGAAGCGCCTGACGACGCAGGTCGCGACGCTGGAGGCGAGCCTCCGCGCGACCCAGCGGGAATCGGGCGAACTGAAAAAGCAGTTGGACGACGCGACGGCGGCGCTCGACGCGGCGAGGACGGCGGCCCCGAAAGTTGCCCTCGCCGCAGCGCCGGCGCGCAAGGGACCGCAGTTCGCGTTTTCCGAGTACGAGTCGTTCAACGACATCGACTGGACCGTCGTCGCGAAGTCGCTGGGGAACATGCCGGCGATCGCTTCGCAGCTTCTGGAGGCGATGGAGAGGAAGGACCAGAAGGCTGCGATGGGGCTGATCGGCAAGCTGCAGAAGGAGAATGGCCCGCTGCTCCCGATCGCGCAGGCGCTGCACGAGAAGGTGCCAGGCACGGGATACAACGGGCCCTTCACCAATCCCGCGTTCATGGTCAACGCCATCGCGGCCACGCTGGAGTCCTCGGGCAAGCCGCTCACCGCCGACCAGGCCACGGCCGCCGAGGCGATCGGACGCAAGTACGCCGCCGAGGACGCCGGCCGCGCCGCGGGCTACACGGAATCGACGTTCCAGGTCCAGAAGGAGATCGACGAGGCCGACGTGCGCCGGCGCTTCTTCGACGCGATCCGCGAGGTCATGACGGAGGACCAAAAGACGACGCTCTGGCCGGCCGCGTCGCGCGACCACGGCGCGCTCGACGTGTTCTCCGACGGCGTGTTCCTCTACACGGTCGCCGCGGCCATTCCCTACAAGGAGCGCGCAGACCTGGTCACGAAGGTCGGTGGCGCGCTCTATCCCGCGATCGACATGCCCGAGGAGTCCCGCGAGGCCGCAAACAAGGTGATCGGCGCCTGGTTCGACTCGTTGCCGCCGGCCGTCCTCGACGCGCAGTTCAGCAGGGCTTCCTCGCTCGGTGGGACCCCCAACCCCGTCCTGCGCGAAGGGATGAAGCAGACGCTCGTCCTGCTGCAGCGGCTGATCTCGGACCTCAAGCTCGAAGGCGCCGCCGCCGACGCCGTGAGGCGGTGCGCGCTCGGCGTCGTGCCGCTCAAGATGGGCGCCCCGTAGCCGCGCGTGGCTCAACGACCCGGGGTCAGACCCCCGTCGTTTAGCTACGCTCGAGGGTGTTCGTTCGGGCGTGCTACTTCGGCGAGAGCGACGCCCGCAGCACGGCCCATCCGTCGATCTCGAAGTGCTCGACGCGGATCGCGTGCTTGCCGGCGGAGAGGTCGAGTTCGACGTCGTGCGGCGTCGGGCCATGATGCGTCCAGTCGTCGATCACGAGCTTCCCGTCGACCCAGACGCGGATGCCGTCGTCGCTGAGCGTGCGCAGCGTCCACCTGCCGGCCGTCGTCTGGACGTCGCCAGTCGCGAGCGTGCCGAAATGATCCGCTCCGACGGCTTCGCTGACGGCAGCGGACTTCCAGTCGAAGTCGAGACCGTCGACGCGCCGCGTCTCGACTGGGGCGCCGGCGAGCAGCGCTTTCCACGCATCGGCGTCCTCGCGCGGGTCCTTCGTCCACTGGAAGAAACGGACCTCCCACGGCATGGACGCGACGGTGCCCTCCGCCTGACGGATGTCGTCTCCGAGCGCGACGCTGATCTTGAACGGCCGCGGCAGAAGGCGTCCGGCCGCTTGGCGCACGGTGACGACCGCCGGCAGATCGCCCTTCATCGGCTCCGCGACGAAGCCGTCGGTGAGCGAGAGGATCTCGAACTTCTTGTCGACGCCCAGAAGCGAGAGCTTGGCGGGACCGACGGCGTCCTGACGCGCGGGGAAGAGACGCGTCTCGTCGGGCGGGACGGGGCCCCAGTCGTCGACGAGGATGTACTTGCGGTCCCGGAACTTCGGAACTCGCGGGAAGTAGAACCCGGTGAAGCAGGTGATCCCTCCGCTCACCGATTTCAGGTCGACCTCGGCGCCTGTCGTATCCCCTTCGCGGACGATCTTCGGCTCCTGCTTGAACTCGTTCTCCCGTGCCCCTGAATTCTGATCGTCCGCCAGTCGGATGTCCGTTCCGTTGCCCGCGAACCTGTTTCCCGTGATCTTCGACCCGGACGAACGGGCGTCGTGTTTTCGACCGAACGCAGACCCGGCCAGTTCGGCGTCGAGGTCGCTCCAGAGCTGGACTCCGACTCTGCAGCCGGTGATGTCGTTCCCAGAGATCCGGTTGGACCGTCCGTGTTCGATGGAGACGCCGTTCACGCAGTGCGAGATCTGGTTGATCGAGATCTGCGTGTCGAACGAATAGCCCGCCCAGACGCCGTGTTCGCAGTGATTCAAACCGTTCTCCAAGAAGCGGTTCCCGCGGCTGAACGTCGCCTCGATGCCGTTCGCCACCGCGAAGCTGAAATCGCAGCCGCGCACGTCGTTGTCATTGCAGCCGCCTTCGCCGGTCTTCTTCAGCGTCTCGTTCCCGGCGTAGAGAAAGAACCCGTCGCCGCCGTGAGTCGCCGAGTTCGCATCGAACTTGTTCCGCGAGGACTGCTCGAACACGAGAAAGCCGGCGGAGTCCTGTCCCCGCGCGTAGCGGCCGTGGCTGTAGCCGCGGACGCAGAAGTCGGCGCGATTCTCGGAGATCACCGCGTCGCACGTCCGCCACAGCGCGACGCCCCAGCCGGAGTTGAACGAGAAGTCGCCGTCGAAGACGCGCGCCTTGTCGCAACGGTCGAGCAGCACGCCGTTCTGCCCGCCGCGCACGACAGACTTCTCGACGGTCGCGCCGACGCAGTTCTTCAACGCGATGCCCGCGCCGTAGTCGCGCTCCCAGTGGCCGTCGTCGTTTTCATGCCCGAAGAGCCAGTCCGACGCGTCCTCGCGGTCGACCGTGGACTTCAGGTGCTGCTTGAAGTTCCCGGACGCATCGACGCCCGCGAGACGCACCGCGGGAGCGTCGTGAGCGCGCAGGCCGATCTTGAAGCCACGCACCGCGCCGCCGGTGATGGTGACGTCCTTCGCGCCGTCGATGGAGACGCCCACGCCGACGAACGAGTCCGGCAGCGCTTCGTCCGCCGCGCCGATCAGCGTGACGCCGGCGAGGTCGAGATTCGTCCGATCTCCGCGCACATGAATGACGCCGTCGCCGTTCGCGTCCGCGATCCGGTACGCGCCGGGCTTGATCTTCACGTTTCCGGTGACGACGAAGTCATCGGCGGGGATCGGAACGCCGGCGGCGTCGTCGGCGGGGGAGTCGATCGCGGACGCGCCGAAGATCGTCACGCCCGCAAGCCACCAACGAGCTCGCATCCGCGAAGACTATCAGCGCGAAATGCGCATCGCATTTCGCGCTCCTCCGGTTTCCGCCTCGGCGGAAACCTACGGATTTCGGGAGCAGCGAAAGCCGACGAGCAGTTCGGGGTCCTGCGTGTCTTCCGGCAGGAAGTACTTCGCCAGCGCCGTGCACGCCGTGGGATGGCTCTTCGCCGAACCGCCGCGCACTTCGTGTCCGATTCCGACGAGCGGGTCGTTCGAGACGTCCGCGACCCACTCGGCGGCGTTGCCGGCCATGTCGAGCACGGAGAACGCCGACCGGCCGCCCTGGAACGTTCCGACGGCGTGGAGCACGCGCTTCTCCGCCGCGCGCGAGACGCAGCGCGAGCGGTCGAACTCGTCGCCCCAGGGATAGAGGGTTCCCTTGTCGCCGCGCGCGGCGCGCTCCCATTCGGCGGCGGACGGAAGGCGCTTGCCCTTCCAGGCGGCGTACGCGGCGGCTTCCGCGGGCGTCACTCCGACGACGGGGATGCGGGCCATCGCCTCGCGCGGCTCGTCGGCGCCCCAGTAGGCCGGCGCGCGCGCACCCTTCGCCTTTACGAACGCGGCGTAGTCCGCGTTCGTCACTTCGAACACGTCGATGAGGAACGCGGGCAGCTCTGCGCCCTGCGCAGCGTCGCGGGCCGACGCCGTGCGGCCGGCCGGCACGTACGCCATGCCCGTGCTCGTGCGGACCTGGTTCTGGAGCTTCGTGGCCTCGGCGGTCCACTCCACGCCCTGCTTTCCCGCGCGCAACTCCGCGGGGAACGCGTGCAGCGCGTGGAGCGCCGCGACGAAATCGCCGGCGCGGGCGGACTCGTCCGACTTCGCGCGGACCTTCGCGAACTCGGCGAGGCAGAGACCCTCGAAGTCCTTCTTCGCCTTGTCGCGGACCGCCACGATCTCGACGCCCAGCTCGTCGCCGTACTGGCGCGCGAGCTCGTCGTAGCGCCGCTGGACGAGGTCGAGCTCGGTCGGATGCTCTCCGGCGAACGTCTGCGCGGCCTTGAGGGCCTTGCGCGCCTCGGTCTCGTCGGTCGCCTCGCGCGGCATCGCGCCGGCGAGGAAGTCGTCGGCGGCGGTGGCCTTCAGGTCCGGGAGCGCGATCGTCATGACGATCGCCGTCACGCACACGAGCGCCACCGCGGCCGAGACGACGACGGCCGGGCGCTGCGCGAGACCGCGCTGCGCGGCGGCCTCGCCGCGCGCGATCTCCTGCATCCGGGACATCACGTCTTCGATCTCGACGACGATCTTCGGACGTCCGCCGGAGAGGATCTTCTCCAGGTCGGCGGCGAGGTCGGCGGCCGTGCGGTAGCGCGCGTTCGGCGACTTCGCCATGCACTTCTCGACGAGCTGCGAGAGGAGCGGCGGCGTCGACGGCACGACCTTGACGACCGGTGTGGCGGTGTCCTTGGTCTGCTTCAAGAGGACTTCGATCGCGCTCTCGCCCTCGAAGGGCCTGCGACCCGTGAGCATCACGTACAGCGTGCAGCCGAGGGAGTAGATGTCCGCGCGGCCGTCGACGTTGCGTCCGTCGATCTGCTCGGGCGGCATGTACGAGGGCGTGCCCATGACCTCGCTGCGGACCGTGGGGTCGCCGCTCCGGGCCGCCTTCGCCGCGAGTCCGAAGTCCGCGATCTTGACCACGTTCTCGGTCGTGATCATCAGGTTCTCGGGCTTGATGTCGCGGTGGACGATGCCCTTCTCGTGCGCCACGGCGAGGCCGTGCGCGGCGTCGCGCGCGACGCGGGCGGCCTCCTCCCACGTGAACTGGCCCTGGCGCTCCAGGCGGTCGGCCACCGTGCCGCCGTCGAGGAGCTGCATGACGAGGAAGTGCAGGCCGGAGTCCTCGCCGACGTCGTGGACCTGCACGATGTTCTGGTGCTCGATGCGCGCCAGCGCCCGCGCCTCCTGAATGAACTGCTGCACGTCGAGTCCGTCGGACCGCGCGCCGGGCAGCAGCACCTTGACCGCCACGCGGCGCTGCAGCGAGAGGTGCGTCGCCTCGAACACCGCGCCCATCGCGCCGCGTCCGATCTCGCGCTCGACGCGGCAGCCGCCGAGCACGCGGCCCACGAGATCGTTCCCGATCGCCGGCGCGGTCGAAGCGTACTGCGGTGCGGTCGGCCGGTCCGGCCGCGGCGGAGCGGGGAGCGTCGCGGCGGTGATCTTGGCCGCGTCGCGTCCGCCGGTGAGCGCGGCCTGCAGGTCGTCCGACGACAGGTCCATCGTCGCTTCGGGCGTCGACGCGGAGCTCTTCGCGGACGGCCGGTGACCCCACGCGGGCGCGGTGGCGCCGCGCGTCGCCTCGGGACCGGCGCCGGCGTCGCGGCGTGTCGGATCGTCGAATCGGCTCATCACGGACTCATCGGGCGGCGCGCCGCGAAGCTTGAGATCGTCGTGCGTTCGAAGCGTCGGGGCGCCGGGCCGCGCGCCGAAGGGCGCCGGCGACCGCCTCGGTGCGAATTCAGCGCACGGCGGGACTACGGAACGACCGTCACCTTGAAGTCGCAGATGGTGAAGGCGCCCGAACTGACGACGACCGGCGTGCCGGCGCCATTGCGCGCCGTGAACTCGAATTCGCCGACGATCCGCCGCTTCACGGAGTCGAACTCGGTGAGCGTGAGCGTGCCGGACTCCATGCTGGAGTAGGTTCCGCCGAGGTTGTAGTCGCCGAAGAGGTTCCCGGCGGCGTGGTCGTAGACCACGTTCGTGGTCACGCCGACGACCGACTGGGCGATCGTCAGCCCGATCGTGCCGTCCTCGTACGGATAGCGATAGCCGTCGATGTGCAGGACGAGCGGCGTGCCCGCGGCGTCGACGGAGAGTTCGGCCGCCGCGAACTTGGGCGCGAACAGCACCGTGTCGACCAGCGCCGAGAACGTGCCGTGCCCGAACGCGCCCTTGACGCCGGGACACTTCGAGAGCGCCTTGTCGATGGAACGGGCGTTCGAGATGGCCGCGGCCAGCTTGACGCCGCGCGACGCGGGGGCGAGGCCGGGCTTTCTCGCGGCGGCGATCGCCGCGTCGAGCTTCGCGAGGCTTTTCGCGAAGGCGGAGGGCACGGCGCGTCGGGCGATGCGCGCCGCGACGTCGGCCCGCAGTTCCGCGACCACGCCGTCGAACCCGTCGAGCGCCGTCGCAAAGAGCGCGGCGAAGTCCGGATCGCGCGGCGCGGCCTTCGCGAGCTTGCCGGCGAACGACTTCAGCCGGCCGAGCGCGACGAGATCGTCCGTCGAGTCGGCCGCGGCGACGAGCGCGGCGCGCGCGGCCAGGAGCTTGGACTTGAGCCGCCGGTCCGCCTTCAGCGTCGCCTGGGCGAGGGGGGCGAGCCGTTCGTCGATCTCGACCAGAAGGGGCTGGACGAGCGCCGCGACCGTGGGCCGCGCGAAAGCCGACTGCAGCGGGGCGGCGCAGAGGCAGAAAGCGATCAGGAGCAGGGCGAGGAATCGGCGCAAGACATCACCTCTTCGATCGGCGACTACGTCCGCGCCACATCGACCGAGACGGCCGGCGCTGTGGGACGAGCGTATCCGGCTTCCGGACGGGGACGCGCCAGATCCGGAGCCGGACTCGTCGGGCCGGCACGAAACGCGGTTCCGTCGCCGCGGAATTCGCACGGCCCGCGGGCTCGACCTCAAGGCTCCGACGCGCCGGGTCCGATACCTCGTCGATGCCCGCCATCATCAGCGGCTGTTCGGAAGACACGGTCCTCGTCTCCGCGTTCACGCGGGTCATCGAGCGTCCGCTTGCGTACTCGCTCGTCGCGAGCGACGGCGTCTCGGAGCGGGTCTTCTACTTCGCGATCGGCGGGACGCGGCTCATCCGCTCCGGTCCGCGGCGGTCGCCGACCGTGGGCGAGATCCTGCTCGAGCGCGGCAAGATCTCGGAGGCGGAGCTGGAGCACGCCACGAAGGCGGCGGCGAAGAGCGGCCGGCCCCCCGCGGTCGAGCTGGTCGTGCAGTCGTTCGTCGAGCAGGCGGACATGGACAAGGCCGTCCGCACCGCCATCGAGGAGGAGATCCTCGATCTCTTCCTGTGGAGCGGCGCGGAGGTCCACCTCTACGACGGCCAGCCTCCCAAGGACTTCTACGAGGACCGGTTCGAGGCGCTGCAGGTCACCTGCGACGTCGCGCAGTTCCTTCAGGCGGTGCTCGCACGGATCGACGTGTGGCGCGCGGTGCTCGGGCGTCTGCCGACCGGGCGCGAGGTGTACGAGGCGGCGCCCGAGGCGCGATCCGAGTCCCTCGAACCGCGGCAGATGCGCCTGCTCGGCCTCTTCGACGGAACGCGGACCGCCACCGACGCCATGGCGAAGAGCGGCATGCGCACGGTGGCCGCGTACGAGCTGTCGCTCGCGTGGCAGCGTTCGTCGAAGATCCGACGCGTGTCCGGCGGCGCCGCGCAGAAGATCTCGCGCGACGAGCTGATGCGCGAGATCGACGCCCTGGAGGAGGGCCTCAAGGTCAACGCCGACGCCACGATCGTGCGCGGACGGCTCGCGCGCGCGCTCGAGGCGGCCGGCGAGAACGCCCGTGCGGCCGCGCAGTGGCGCGTCCTCGCCGACAAGTGGCGCAAGGAGAACGACCTCGACCGCGCCCTCGAATGCCTGCGCAACTGCGTGCGCGTGGCGCCGGCCGACTTTGCGTCGCGCGAGCTGATCCTCGAGATCCACCGACACCGCCGCGACTACGGACAGCTCGTCGCCGACGGCCGTCCGCTGGCCGACCTCTTCATCCGGCACAACCTGCTCAACCGCGCGAAGCACCTTCTGCTCCAGCTCGTCGGGATCGAGCCCGACGACGTGGGCCTCAGGCGGCAGCTCGTCCTCGTGCTCATCGGGCTCGGCGAGCGCGAGCTCGCCCTCAAGCACCTGCGCGACCTCGCGAGGCTCCTGGAGAAGCGCAAGGCCCCGACGTCCGAGCTGCGCGACGTCTACATGCGCATCCTGGCGCTGGACAAGAACGACCGCCATGCGCGGGACCGGCTCGACACGATCACCGGGGCGAAGTTCCAGCGCCGCGTGCTGCTCGGGACGTTGAGCGCCTCGGCGGTCGCGCTCGCCGGTCTCGGCGTCTGGTTCTTCTACGAGGGCGCCGCGCGGCGCAGCGTGAAGACGGCGATGGAGACGGCGCGCGCGCAGTTCGCCGCGAAGAACTTCGAGGCGGCGAAGGCCACGCTGAACGAGTCGATCCACAGCTACGCCCACGCGCATGCCGCAGCCGTGGCGTCGTCGATGCTCCTGCAGATCGAGGCGTACGAGCTGCGCGAACGCGAACGGTGGCTCCGCAAGCAGGCGGCCGCCGCGTCGGCGGGCGGCGACGACGAGGCCGCGGCCAGGAACCTCGCGCGGCGCGCCAAGGCGTTCGCCGACGCAGGACGTACCGACGACGCGTATCGCGCGTACCGGGAGCTCTTCGACCTGCACGGCGGCGCCGCGGTGCTCGCGGACGTGTCGCTTCCGCTGAAGGTCACCGTCCTGCCCGCGGACTCGCGCGTGGAGCTGTCCGGCGAGGACGTCGGACAGGGCACGGTCGTGCTCATGTACTCGCCGCGGGCCAAGTGCACGCTGGTCGTGAAGCGCGAGGGCTACGCGCCGTACAAGCGCGTCCTCGACGGTCCGCAGGACGCGGCGATCGAGGTGTGCCTCGAGAAGCCGACGCGCTGGACGTATGCGGGGGACGCGTCGATCGACGCCGCGCCGCTCGTGGCGAACGGCATGGTCTACGTCGCGGGCCGCGACCGATGCCTGACGGCGGTCTCGGCGAGCGACGGCGCGGTGCAGTGGCGCGCGCCTCTCGGGTTCTACGGCGACTCCGGCGTCCGCCCGCTCGCGCTGGGCGAAGGCGTATTCGTCGTGACCGCCGCGGGCGACGGTTCCTGTCTCAGCGCCGGAACCGGCGCGGTCCTGTGGAGCAAGTCGTTCGGCGCTCCGGTCGAGCGGCAGCCCGTGGCCCCGGTGCCCGAGGCGGTCGTGGTCGCCGCCGACGACGGCTCGGTCCGCGCGCTCTCGGCGGCCAACGGCGCCGAGAAGTGGTCGAAGCCTTCCGGATCGGCGAAGTCCGCGCCCGCGGCGTTGGAGGATCGCCGCGTCGCGTTCGTGGACGACAGGGGCGAACTCGTCGTCGCGTCCGCCGACACCGGCGCCGTCAGCGGAGGCCGCTCCACTTCGTCGGCCGTGCGCGGGACGCCCGCGGTGGACGACGGACGCATGTGGATGCGGACCGACCGCGACGAGTCGGTCGCCGTGGTCTCCACCGCGACGTGCCGCGAGGTCAAGCGGTTCCCGAGTCCGAGCCGCGGCGAACTGCCCCCGACGGTGGTCGGCGACACCGCGTACCTGGCCTCGAACGACGGATCGATCTACGCGATGCGCGCGTCGGGCGATCCCGTCTTCCGCGTACGGCTCGACGAGCCCGCGTCGGCGTCTCCCGCCGTCGCCGGAGGCCGCGTCTACGTGCCCGGCCGCAGCGGCCGTCTCCACGTGCTCGACGCGGCGAGCGGCGAGATCGTCTGGCGCTTCGACGCGAAGTCGCCGATCACCGCGACGCCGTCGATCGACCACGGCACGATCTACGTGCCCACGGCGTCCGGCAAGCTGTACGCCGTCGCGGAGTAGCTGCGCCGTCCCGCGGGGTTCCTAAATCAACCGGGGTCAGACTCCGGTTGATTTAGGAACTCGGCGGCCCGGGGGACGACGCGCCTTCGACCCACTCTTCGCCGTCCGCGAACCGTTCGCGCTTCCACACGGGCAGCGAGCGCTTGATCTCCTCGATGACGAACCGGCACGCGTCGAACGCGGCGCCGCGGTGGGGCGCGGAGACGGCGATCGCGACCGACGCCTCGCCGACGGGCACCTCGCCGACGCGGTGCCACGCGGCGACCGCGGTGATCTCGAACCGTCGACTCGTCTCCTCGCCGATCTCGCGCAGACGCTTCACGGCCATCGGCTCGTAGGCCTCGTACCAGAGCGTCTCGACCGGCTTCTCGACGTGCGCGGCGTTGTTCGACGATTCGCGCGACGTGCCGACGAACGTGACGACCGCGCCCGCGGCGGGGGAGGCGACGAGTCGCGCAAGGCCATCGGGGTCGAGGACGGCGCTCGTCAGGTCGAAGGGGTGCATCGCGCGGTGAAGGATAGCGGGGCGTCGGTCAGTTCCGAGCCCGCCGCAATGCGCCCCAAGGAGACGGGCCGATGTCCGTCACGTCGATCCTTCGGAAGCGTCGCTCCGCACGCTTCCAAAGCGCGAATGCGACCACGGCCCACCCGACGAACCACAGCGACCGCATGGGCACGGAGGAGTGTTGGAACGCGACGAGCACGGCGTCGCACCAGGACTGCACGTCCCGGGAGATCGCGGCGTTCGGCGCCAGGAGCGGAAGGTAGAACAAGACGACCACGAAGAGGAGCACGACGGTTCCGCCCAGACGGCGCAAGCCGCCGGGCGACGGGATCGTGATCGACGCCAGGCCGATCAGCGCCACCACGCCGGCGATCAATGTGTTGCGCAGTCGGTCCGCGGCGACCAATTCGTCGGCCAATTCGGCCTGTAGTCGGTCCATCGCGCCGAAGAAGGTCTGCTGCCACTCGTAACTCCATTCGCCGCTGACCGCGGGACCCGGCGAGGGCCAGCCGCGTCGGATCGACTCGTCGATCCGCTCCGCGGAGATCTCCGCACCGTAGAGCCTTCGGAGGCGATCGGAGAGCCGCGTCGCCATGATGGCGATGTCCGGCGTTCGGTACGCATGCCGCGCCTCATCGATCTCCCAGAGTTCGCCGAGCGCCACGGCGTCGGCGCGGTGCGGCCCTAGGCGGTCGCCCTGGTAGCTGCGGAAGAAGGCCGTGCGGTCGGGCAGCGATTCCGACATGAGGAGCCGGGCGCCGACGCATGCGAACATGACGAGCGGGATCGGACCGAACAGGCGCCGGAACATCCGACCGCGGTCCATTGGCGTCGCGAAGAGCCAGTGGCATGCCGACAGCGCGGAGTTCGAGAGTTGCGGGATCCCAAGGAAGACGTACATGGCCGGGAGGGGGAACCAGTCCCGGGTCCAGAACGCGAACTGCATCCCGAACGCGAACAGGACCCAGAACCACGCGAAACCCGGGCTGGTCGAAGCGCGCATCGCCGCGGATGCGCTCCTCGGCTTGCGCCGCGGAGGCGGTGTCTCGCGTACGTCCGTCCCGCCCGACGCGACCGGCAGCCGCTCGTCCCGCCGGAGCGTCGTGACGCCAAGCGTCGCCAGAACGCAGAGAACGACGCCGCTCCACAGGGCCCAGAACGGGTGGCCCGACCACGCCATCGCAAGACTCATCACCGCCGGCGAGAGCATGAAGCACGCGAACACGGCGAGAAACTTCGACCCCGCAGACGCTCCGCCGCGGCGGAAGCGTTGAACGAACGGCATGACGAGGGCCAACGCGACGGAGAGGATCACCGCGTCGACGAAGACGAATCCGGTCTCGTCCCCGGCGAGAGCGGCGACCGGCGTCAACGCGGCCGCGCAGAGCGCGGTCCAGAAGACCATGTGCGCGCGGAACAGGCGTCCGCTCGCCAGCGGGCCCGACCAGCGCACCGTGTGAAGGACGTCGTACGTGTTCGTCATGCCCCATCCGGCGAACGTGAACACGATGCCGAACGCGGCGATGACGTACGCGATCCGCCCGATGCCCGGTTCGTTCGCCGCGAGGACCACGCACAGCGGCGCCGCGAGGAGGAGCAGCAGCCTGATCGGATTCGCGAACGTGCGCGTCAGCACGACGCCCTGAAACCGCAGGAGCGCCGTCACTTCCGGCCTCCGACGACATCGACGAAGAGGTCCTCCAGCGACATCGGCGCGCTCTGCCGCGGCGTCACGCCAAGGCCTTCGGTCACGCGTCTCCGGGCTTCCGGCTCGTCGCAGAGAAACGTCAACGTGAGCGAGCCGTCGCGCGACTGGGTACGCACGCAGTCCTTGAGCGCCGACGCGCGGGCGGAGTCGACGCCGTCGACGAGCACGCGGCACGAGTGTTCGCGGAGATCCGCGACATCGCCCTCGAGGACGAGGCGGCCGTCGTGGAGGATGCCGATGCGGCCCGCGACGCGTTCGACCTCCTGCAGGTTGTGGGACGAGAACAGGACGGCGGTCCCCTCCTCGGACAGAAGGTCGACGACCTCCTCCAGGAACTCGCGGCGCGTCACGGGATCGAGTCCGCCGGCGGGTTCGTCGAGGACGAGGAGCGCGGGCCGGTGCGCCACCGCGCAGGCGAGCGCCGCCTGCCGCCGCTGTCCCTTGCTGAGATCGCGGAGCCGTCTTCCCACGGGCAGTCCCTGCCGGCGCGCCAGCGCCTCGGCGAACGCGACGTCCCAGGCGGGGTGCAGATCCTGGTGCAGACGGAACAAGTCCGCCGGCGTCAGCGCCGTCGGGAACTCCTGGTCCTCGGCGAGGTAGCCGACGCGGACCTTCGCCTTCTCCGGCTGCGTGAACGGATCGAACCCGAAGACGCGGACCGTCCCGGCGCCCGGACGTAGCATGCCCATGACGAGGCGCAGCGCCGTCGTCTTGCCCGCGCCGTTGCGGCCGAGGAGTCCGTAGCTCTCGCCGGCCTGGAGGACGAGGTCGAGTCCGCGCACGCCGTTCTTCGAGTCGGCGTAAAGGCGCGTGACGCCGCGCAGTTCCACGACGGGGACGCTCATGGCCTGCCCTTCCCTTCTTCCCACGCCTCGCGCAGGGCGCGGAGCGCCTCGTCGCGCGTGAGTCCCAGCGCCTGCGCGTGGCGCACCAGCGCGCTCGCCCGGCCGTTGAGCTGCGTCACCGCCGCCGACGCCGCCTTCCTCGTCGGCGCCGAGACGAACGCGCCTCGGCCCCGCTCGCGGACGAGGAACCCCTCGCGTTCCAGCAGGTCGTACGCGCGGGCGATCGTCAACGGCGCCACGACCAGGTCGCGCGCCAGATCGCGGTGCGACGGCAGCCGGTCGCCGACCGACAGCACGCCCGACGCGATCGCCGCCTTCACCTGCTCCACGATCTGCCGGTAGATCGGGAGTCCGTCTCCGGGGTCGATGCGGGCGAGGAAGGCGGCCATGTGAACTACATCAGTAGATCACCCGCGGGGCTTCGCGCCGCGGAAGGAACTTCCGGGGACGGTTCAGCCTCCGGATACGGGGGGCAGGACGGCGACGACGGCGCCTTCGCGGAGAACGGCCGTGGATGGCGCGAACGTCTCGTCGATCGCCGCGCGGCAGTTCGGGAGGATGGCGGACAGAGCGGGGCGGTCGTCTGCGAGCCGTTTCCAGAGCGACGCCACGGTCGAACCGGCGGGGAGTTCGACGGACATCCGTTCCGTTCCCGCCTTCTCGCGTGCGACGGCGAAGAACAGGACGTCGATCCTCATTCCGTCGCGGACGCGTCGGCGGAACGGAACAGCCCGTCGCGGCGGAGCGGCGAGCGGCGCGCCTCGATGACGTACTTCGTCACGCGCGCCGGATTGAGCGGCCGCGGTCCGTCGTCCGTCGGCGGCGCCCACGCCCGGGCGGCCTGCGCGCCGACGAAGTCGTCCGCGCCGCAGGAGAGGAGCGTTGCGCCCAGCTTGTGTCCGACGATGTGCGCGTCGACGGTGACGTGCGGGACGACGTGGCCGAGCGCGAGACGCGTCAGTGCGCACGCCATCCAGTCTTCGGTTCCGGCGGTGCCGTCGAGCGGGCTCGCGCCTTCGGTCTTCGCCGGCAGCGGCACGGCGGACACAAAGCCGTTCGTCGATTCCGCCACAGTGCGCAGCGCGTCGAGCCGGTCGATCAAGGGCGCGCCGATCTCGCCGTGCGCGTAGGTGACCGGCGCGAACGTCTTCAGTCCTGCGTCGTGCGCCGTGCGGTGGATCCGCATCGTCTCTACCGAGGCGTCCGCCCCGGCGCGCCAGTCGAGCGTCGCGAGGCCGGCGTCCACGAGCCGGGCGAGCACCGTGGCGAACGGCGCCCGTTCCCGGCGCGCGATCGCGGCGATGTCATCCGCGGCGAATGCGCGCAGCGGCAGATCGGGGCGGACGGTCACGAGCGACCGGATGAGTTCTGTCGCCTGCGCCAGCGGAAGGTCGGCGGGAAGATCCCCGATCATCTGCATCTCGGACGCGTCGATCCCCACGACCTCGTCCACGGCGTGCGTGACGCCGAGCGCGTTCGGCGCCGGAGCGGCGAGTCCCGGACCGCGCACGCGCAGGGTGACGGGGAACGTGACCGTCACGCCGGCGACCGCCGCGCGGCGCGAGTCGGCGAGCGCGGCCACGGCGAGGGGGTTGCGCGCGCGGACGAGACGGTCGAGGTCGCGCCGGGTCAACGCCTCGTTGGCCGCCGTTGGCTCGATCAGGTCTGCGAGGTCGAGGGACGCGAGCAGGTCGCGGTGGTTCATCGGAGACGGGCCTCCACATGGAGTTCATCGTCCGAAAGCGCCCGATTCGTGGGGTCGGCGCCGACGACCTCCTGCACGCGCTGCGGGTCGTCCAGAAAGAGCGCCGGCACTTCCTGGTAGTAGAAGTTCCGCTGCAAGGGACGGAAGCCGGCCGCCTCGATCAGCGCGCGGATCTCCGGCGACGACATGCGGTACGCGACGCCGGCCGAGCTGACGACGTTCTCCTCGATCATCGTGGAGCCCATGTCGTTCGCGCCGAACCAGAGCGCCATCTGCCCGATCTTCGGGCCCATCGTGACCCACGAGCTCTGGAAGTTCGGGACGTTCTGCAGGTAGAGCCGTGCGACCGCCAGGGTCCGCAGATAGTCGGGTCCGCCAACCGCCTCCATGCGCTTCATTGCGTGCGTGGGCTGGAACGTCCAGCAGATGAAGGCGGTGAACCCGGCGTCGGTCGAGCCCTTGTCGGCGATCGACCTGTCCTGAAGATCGCGCAACCGGTCGAGGTGCTCGACGCGGTCGGCCAGGGTCTCCTTGTGTCCGAACATCATGGTCGCGGTCGTGCGCATGCCGAGCGCGTGCGCCTCGCGGTGCACCTCCAGCCACTCGGCGGTGGTGCATTTCATCGGCGAGATCGCGTTGCGCGCCGAGTCCGTGAGGATCTCTGCGCCGCCGCCCGGGATCGAGTCGAGGCCCGCCGCGCGCAGCCGTTCGATGACGGTCCGCACCGGCAGCTTGCTCACCTGCGCGATCTTCTGGACCTCGGGGGAGCTGAGCGCGTGGACGTGGATGCCGTGCGACTTCACGAACCGGATCAGGTCCTCGTACCAGACGACGTCCCACTCCGGATGCGTGCCGCCCTGCATCAGCACCTGGTTGCCGCCGAGGCGCTTGGTCTCCTCGATCTTGCGTGTCAGCGTGGCCTTGCTGAGCAGGTAGCCGTCCTTCGATCCGGGCGCGGCGAAGAAGGAGCAGAACTTGCAGTACGAATCGCAGATGTTCGAGTAGTTGACGTTGCGGTCGATGATGTAGCTCACGACCGGATCGGGATGCAGCCGCGTGCGCACCGCGTGCGCCGCCGCGCCGAGATCGAGGAGGTCCGCCTCCTCGAACAGACGCAGTCCGTCGGCGGGGGAGAGACGGCCGCCCTCGGCCGCGCTCGCGAGGATCGAATCGAGGGACGTCATTGCGCCGGAGGCTATCAGCCCGGGCGCTTCGACGCGGAGTTCGCGGACGGGCGGGTCGGCCGGTCGGCCGCGTGCGCGGACGACCGGCCGTTCCCAAGGCTACGCCGCCTGCGGCTGCGCGGCGGGCGGCACGATCACGGGCTTCTCCAGGGCCGCCGCGAGGACGTCGTCGAGGGTCTCGACCGGGACGAACGTCAGGTCCTTGCGGAGCTCGGACGGGATCTCGTCCACGTCGACCATGTTCCACTTCGGAAGCAGGATCGTCCGGATGCCCGCGCGGTGGGCCGCGAGGGCCTTCTCCTTGATGCCGCCGATCGGCAGCACCTTGCCGCGCAGCGTGATCTCGCCCGTCATCGCGACGTCGGAGCGCACGAGGCGTCCCGCCGCGGCGGATGCGAGCGCCGAGACCATGGTGACGCCCGCCGACGGCCCGTCCTTCGGGATCGCGCCCGACGGCACGTGGATGTGGACGTCGCGCTCGTCGAACATCGCGGGATCGATTCCGATCTGCGCGGCGCGCGACCGGACGTAGCTGACCGCGGCCTGCGCCGACTCGCGCATCACGTCGCCGAGAGAGCCCGTGAGGATGAGACGCCCTTGCTTGCTCGGGATCAGGGTCGCCTCGACGAAGAGGATCTCGCCGCCGACCGGCGTCCACGCCAGTCCCGTGGCCACGCCCGGACGGTCGATCCGTTCCGCGGTCGAAGGCGGCTGGTGCGAAGGTCCGAGCATCGCGGGCAGGTCCTCGGCCCGCACGACGACGGTCTTCTCGGACTTGTCGGCCACGCGCAACGCCGCCTTGCGGCACACCGTGGCGACGACGCGTTCCAGCGAGCGGACGCCCGATTCGCGCGTGTATTCGTCGACCATGCGCGAGAGCGCGTCGTCCTTCACGTCGATCTCCTCCTCGGAGAGACCGGCGGCGGTGCGCTGACGGGGGAGCAAGTACTTGCGTGCGATCTCGACCTTCTCCTCGTGGATGTAGCCCGCGAGCTGGATCACCTCCATGCGGTCGAGCAGAGGCTGCGCGATCGTGGAAGTCGTGTTGGCCGTGCAGATGAACACGGCCTTCGAGAGGTCGAACGGCACGCCGAGGTAGTTGTCGGCGAACGTCGAGTTCTGCGCCGGGTCCAGCACTTCCAGCAGCGCCGCGGCGGGGTCTCCCTGGTAGCTCGCCGACACCTTGTCGATCTCGTCGAGCATGAAGACCGGGTCGGCCGCGCCGGCGCGGCGCAGCGCCTGGATGATGCGTCCGGGCATGGCGCCCACGTAGGTGCGCCGGTGGCCGCGGATCTCCGACTCGTCGTGGACTCCGCCAAGGCTCACACGGACGAACTTGCGGCCCATCGCGCGGGCGATCGACTGCCCGAGGCTCGTCTTGCCCACGCCGGGAGGGCCGACGAAGCAGAGGATCGGCTCGCTTTCGCGGGCGTCGTCGGGAAGTCCGCGCTCCTGGCGCAGCTTGCGGACCGCCAGGTGCTCGAGGATGCGCTCCTTGACCTTCTTCAGGCCGTGGTGGTCCTCGTCGAGCACCTCGCGGGCGTGGTCGACGTCGACGCCCGACGCCGTGTGCTGTCCCCACGGGAGCTCGGCGAGCCACTCGAGGAAGTTGCGGAGCATGCCGTGCTCGGCCGACGCGGAGGGCAGACGCTCCAGGCGTCCGAGCTCGCGGTCCGCCTCCTTGCGCGCCTCGTCCGGAAGCTTGATCGCCGCCAGGCGTTCGCGCAGTTCGCGGACCACCGCCGTGTCGCCGTCGTCCTCGCCCAGCTCCTTCTGGATGGTGCGGAGCTGTTCGCGCAGCACGTAGTCGCGCTGCGCCTTCGACATGTGCTCCTGCGTCTGCGACGTGATCTTGGCGCCGATGTCGCGCACCGCGATCTCGTGCTGCACGATCTGGACGAGCCGCTCGAGCCGGTCGCGGACCGAGTCGGTCTCGAGCATCTCCTGGCGGATCGCCGATTCGATCGGCACGGTCGCGGCGATGACGTCGGCGAGCTGACGCGGATCCTCGATCGAATCCGCGGCGCGGCCCACGATGTCGGGCACGTCGGGGGCGGCCTCGACCCACTTGCGGAAGACGTCCTTCAGGGACCGCGCGAGACCCTCGGTCACGATGGACGTGTCGCTCGTCGTCGGGGCGAGCACGACGCGGGCCTTCAGATACGGCTCCTCGCCGGTGAAGCCGACGATCCGCACGCGGGCGATTCCCTGCACGATCATGCGGATCGCGCCGTCGGTGTCGCGCTTCATCTGGTGGATGGTGCCCACGACGCCGATGTCGTGGCAGTCGCCGGGTCCGGCAGGGCGCGCGTCGTTCTTCTGGCGCACGAGCACCAGGAGCCGGTCGCCCTTCATCACCGCGTCCACGAGACGGAGCGAGCGCTCCTGTCCCACCGCGAGCGGGGCCACCGCGAGCGGGAAGACGACGGTGTCGGAGAGCGGCAGCACCGGAAGCTCGTCGGGCAGCTTGAAGTCGGAGCTGTCGACGGGCGGAACGTTCTCTTCAGCGGATTCAGGATGGCTCATGGGGTCCCCTTCGCGCGCTTCCTCATGCAGATGCGCATCAACCCTCGGTCGACCGACGCGTCCACGGTCTCGAGGTCCACGTCGGCCGGCAGGGCCAGGTCGAACCGGAACGGCCCGTTCCTGATCTCCGCCGTGTGATAGCGGGCGCCTTCGAACTCCGGACAGCGCCGCCGCCCCGACACGACCAGCGCGTCGGGATGCACCGCCACGACGATCTCGTCGTCCGGCACGCCGGGGATCTCGAGGACGACGAGATACGCGTCGCCCGTCTCGATCACGTCGGCCGCCGGACGGAAGTACGGCGCGCCCACGCTGCCGCGGCGCGGAAGCTCCCAGGACTCCATGGTGAAGACACGGGGAGCGCCGCCGGCGACGTCGGAGTAGCGGTAGGTCAGCTTGCGGTAGCGCATCGGTTCAACCTCGTGCCTTCGCGAGCCGCGTGCCGACGCCGCGGCGACGCCTGACGGCGGCTCCCCGTTGGAACGCGTGCGCGGCGCCGTCGATTCCGACATCCTGACAGCGTCGTGCGACGTCGCGGAACGTCGCAGCCGCAGCGCCCAGGGAGTTCCTAAATGCAACGGGGTCAGACCCCGGTCCGTTAAGGAACCGAGCAGACGGGACGTGAGAGAATCGCGACGGCCGCCGCGGGGCATTCCCTCGCGGCGGCCGTCTCCTTCGAATTCAGCGCTTCGTCGGAGCGCGCGAAGCCTCGAGCACGGAGTTCCGGAGAGCCTCGGCCGCCGCGCCGCGCGGGCGGTCGCGGTCGGCCGGCAGGCCCTGGCCCATGCGGTCGCTGAGGAGCATGGTGAGCAGCGCCTCGACGACGCCCGCGCCGTTCGCCGACGCGCTCGACGTTCCGCCGTTCGCTGCGCCGCCGCCTCCGACGACGATGCGCGGCACGATGTCGATCCCCGAGTGTTCGATGGCCTCGGCGAACCGCGTCATCACCTGCTGCGTGAGCTGGAACTGCGGTCCGCCGTAGGCGCGGACCATCTCGTCCACGGCGATCGCCTGTCCGACTCCGACGCGCGCCGCGCGCTCGGCGTCGGCTTCGGCGAGGACGCGGATCTTCCCGGCTTCGGCGCCGGCCAGGGTCTGCATGCGCGCCGCCTCCTGCACGGAGCGCTGGAACTCGGCCTTGCCCTGGTTGGACTGCAGCGTGATGGCGAGCTCCGACTCGGTGATCGCCGTCTGCTGCTTCGCGCGCGACTCGGCCTCGCGCAGGTCGCGCTCCTTCACCGCCGCGCGCTCCTGGCGCGAGTACGTTTCGATCTGCTCCTCCGCGATCTGGCGGGCGCGGAGCTGCGCCAGGATGGTCTCGATCTCGCCGCGCCCCGACGGCGACGTCGGCGTGCCGATGAGCACCTCCTCGAGCTCCAGGTTGTAGTGGGCGAACTTGTCGCGCATCTCCTGCGTGGCGTGCGTCTGGATCTGGCTGCGGTCCTGCAGGAGCTGGATGAGCGTGCGGGTCTGCGCCACGTTCTTGAAGTAGGCCGACACCATCGGATCGAGCGTCTGCTCGACGAGCCGACGGATGTCGCCGAAGCGCTGCACCACGAGCGGCGCCTTGCGGTAGTCGATGTGCACGACGACCGACAGCGGAAGCGACGGCTCGAACGCGTCCTTCGTGATCAGCGAGACCTCCGCGAGGTTCTCGTCGTAGCGGTGCTCGCCCGACTCCGAACGGATCCACTTCAGGATGAAGTTCGTCGTCGGGACCATCACCACCTTCCCGGCCGACGTGTTGAACGGGTACTTGCCCGGCATGAGCGCGTCGCGCCACACGCCGCGAAGCCCGGTCTCCACGAGTTCGCCGTGCTTGTAGTCGGCGCCGGAGAGGTCCGCGCCCTCCGCGCCCGTGTAGCTCACCACGACGCCGACCGAGCCGACCTCGACGATCGTCTTCGGGACGATGTCGACCGTCGCGAACAGCCGGTTGACGTAGTACGTGCCTTCGACGAGCACGTCGAGCTGACGTCCGCGGCGTCCGCCCGCGGCGAGGAACGCCTCGGGGTCCTGGAACGCCTCGTGGCTCGCGGCGCCGCCGGCACTGCGGACGCTCGGCGCAATGATCTCGCCGTCGGCGAGCGACGGGCCGTCGTGGACGGTGACGATGCCGACGACGTCGGCGGCGCCGTCGATCACGACGGGCTCGAAGCCGCCGCGACCCTCGATCAGCCGCGCGGTCTCGGCGAACTCCTCCTTCTCGTTCCTCTCCAAGGGGACGAAGAACGTCTGGCCTTCCGTGATGACGACGAACTGCACGAGATGGATCGCGTGCGTTCCCTGGCGCAGCACGAGGCGCTGCGGGCCCCGCTGGCCGCCGTTGGCGAGGAAGTCGCGGACGTCCTCGAAGTTGCGCGCCGTGGCGTTCGACGCGAGCACCTGGTCGGACGCGAGCGGCGCGCCCGTGCGCGCATACACGTATCCGATCTTGCCCTGCGGGATCGTCACGAGCGGAAGTACCCGCACGCGGTAGACGAACGGCTTGAACCAGTACAGGCCGCCGCGCAGCAGGTCGGGCCGGAATCCCGGTTCGTCGCCGAGCGCGATCAGTCCGTGGAGCGAGCCGCCGCCGCCGATCCGCTTCTCGACGACGCCGACGCGGTCGTTCGGGACGAAGCGCAGGCCCGCGAGCACATACAGGAACACGAAGAGGAGAAACGCACCGGAGAGAATGAAGAGGAGCAGCATGATCGGCCTCCTGGCCCGCGGCGATTCGGTGCGATGCGACCGAACGGAGTGCGCGGGAGAGACGCGGAACGCGAAGACTCGACGGAGACGCGAAGCGGGCGGGGCGTCGACCTAGACGGCGGTCGCGGTGCGCCGGGCGGCGCTGGTCGAGCGGACGCGCGGGGCGCGTTCGACGGCTCGATTGCGGAAGGAGTTGAGGTCGCTCATGGCTTGCTGCCGCGGTGCGATTACGAATCACAAACATATCACATTTCAGGCGATCGGCAAGGGGGCGAGACCGCGTTCGAGCCTGAGATTCCCTGCGATTCCTCGCAACAGGCTGCGGGGGAACCGCACGTTCGACACGGGGGAACGGAGCCCGGCGACCTGGTCTGAGCGGCCCTACTTGGCTGCGCGCGTCGCCTCGACGGTCTGACCGTCGTTGCGCTGCCAGCGGAGCCCGCGCGCGCGGCCCTTCTCGTCGGCGACGAGATGCAGAAGCGTGCCGCCTTCGGCGTTGTAGAGCGCGATCGCGAGAGTTTCCGTCAACGGGACGATCTCGTGGTCGCGCGGCCACCCGTCGGGCGCCTTCAGTTGCAGGCCGCCTGCCGAGTCGACGATCTGGAACGTCTTCGGAACGAGCGATTCGGTCCGATAGTCGCCCGCCGCGGCGCGCCACGCTTCGCGCGGTGGCGGGATCCGCGCCATGGCGAGGACGCCGCTCGCGTACTCGAGCCGGAGCCCGGGGATGTGGCCGTCGACCGGCTTGTCAAAGCGCAGCTTGTCCTCGCCGTATGGCATGACGTAGATGTCGTCGGCGATGGGAAGCAGCGCCCACGCGGCGACGCGTTCGGATGCAATCCGGCCGACGTCGAAGAGGAGCAGCGACGAGCCGGAGCGCCGGACCAGGAGCGTCCGGCCGCCGACCCGGTACATGCCCGTGCAGGCGTCGAGCACGGGGCGCGCCACCTTCTTCGCCGTCGGACGCTCGACTCCGAACAGCAGCGCGGCCAGGTCGTCGCTGATGCGGCCGATGGGCGCGAACGCGAAGTTGCTCTGCACGGCGACGCACGCGTCCTCCTCGGGAAAACGCAGGAAGTCGGCCACGTAGCCGTTCGCGCCGCCGGAGTGATGCACGCACTTGCGTCCGAGGACGGGCTGGAGCTGCCACCCGCACGCGTACATCGGCGAGGCGGCGGTCGGCGTCTCCATCTTCAGCTTCGTGTCCGCCGACAGGAGCGACTCGCCGCGGAGCGCGCGGTCCAGTCGGTGGAGGTCGCCGACGGTCGAGTAGATCCCGCCGGCGGCCTGGATCGTCGACATGTCCTGGACGCTCGGATCCGGCTCGCCCTCCTTGTCGCGGAAGTAGCCGATGGAGAGGCCGGGGCGCCGCGTGCCGTCGTCGAAGCCGGTCTTCGTCATGCCGGCGGGATCGAGCACCGACGACTTCATCATGTCGGGGTAGGACTTCCCGGACACGGCCTCGATCACCAGTCCGAGCAGCACGAAGTTGAAGTTGCTGTAGGCCGGACGCGTCCCCGGCGCGGATGCGAGCGGACGATCCGCGAGGTGCGGCGCGAAGGCGCGCCACACGGCGAGGCCGCGCGTCTGCGCCTGAATCGCCGCGGCCGTCCACTCGTTCTCGATGTTCGCGATGCCTGACGTGTGGTCGAGGAGCTGATGCACGGTCACGCCCCGCCACGCGGCCGGCCACGACGGAAGCCGCTGCGCGACGGGATCCTCGAGTCCGAGTCTTCCGTCCTGCACGAGCCGCATCACGGCGACCGCGGTGATCGACTTGCTCACGGACATGAGCTTGAACTGCGTCGTCGTCTTGTTGGGGACGTTCGACGCGATGTCCGCCTTTCCGTAGGCGGACTCGACGAGGATCTTGCCGCCGCGCGCGACGAGAACCGTCCCGCTGAAGAGTCCGGCGTCGGCCAGGCCTTTCAGATAGGCGTCGACCCGCGACGCGACGTCGGGCGCCGCCGCGGGCGGATCCTCCGCGTGCGCGAAACTGCAGATGGCGGCGCCGAGAACGGTCACGGCCGGCCACATGCGTCTCAGGTCCACGGCGTCCTCCCTCGCAGGCGTCCCGGCTCAGCGACGGCCCAAGTCCACGGCCGAGTCCAACAGCGCCTTCCGCGCCATCGCGATGGCGGTGCGTGCGTCGCGGTCGCGGCTGTCCGCGAACCGATTCACCACGGTGCGGAACTCGGCCGCGGCGCGCTCCGCGTCGCCGGCGGCGCGGAACTGCATCGCCGCGTAGGCGCGGTAGAGCGCGCGCCATCCGACGGGCGCGTCGCCGTCCTGCGCGAGATCCATGAACGTCTCGGCGGCGGACCGGGAATCGCCTTTCTGGGCCGCCGCCCATCCGAGCTGGAGACGCGCCCATCGGCCTTGTGGAGTCTTCGCGTCGATCGACGCCGCCGCCTGCCGAAAGCACGTCTCGGCAGCCGCGAAGTCCGCGAGCGCGCGGAATCCGACGCCCTTGCCCGACAGCGCCTCCGACCGTGTCGCTGCGTCGATGGGGCGGGCCAGGAGGACGTCGGCGGTCGCGATCACGCCCTTCCCGTCGACCGCAACGCCGCGCAGATCGCTCCTGAGCAGCGTCCGGATGCGCTCGAGCAGTTCGACGTCGGTCATCGTGATGAGCGGGGCCGTCGCGGCGTCGGATGAGTGCGCGGGCCGCGACGAAGTCGACTTCGCGCCCAGGGACGCGGTCGTCGCCGGTCTGGACGCATTCGTTGACGCGCCGTCGTCGCTCCCTCGCACCAAGGTCCCGCCTGCGACCGCCAGGCAGCAGGCGGCCGCGACGAACGAGGCCTTCGCGCCCAGGAGTCCGGCGCCGGCCGCTTCCGCGTTCACCGCGCCCGTCCGCGCCAGCTCCCGCCATGCCACGAGCAGAGGCGCGAGCGTCCGGACGCAATCGGATTCGTCCTTTCCGATGCGTCCGCGAATCACGTCGTGCGCGCGGCGAAGACGCGTCCGCACCGTCTCGACAGGCACTCCCATCCTCCCGGCGACGTCGCGTGGCGGCAGATTCTCGAACCAGCGCAGCAGCACGGTCGACCGGTACGGCTCGTCGAGGTCGAGCACGGCGAGGACGACGAGCTTGTGGCTCTCCGCTTCGGCGACGACGTCGGCCGTGGAGCGCAACGCCTCGGGACGCGCGGCGGCGAACTCGTGCACGTCGCGCCGCGTCGCGCCTCGGTGCGCGTTCATCGCCTGCCGCGAGACGACGCGGGCGAGCCAGGCCCGGACGGTCGTCGCGTCACGCGGCGGGCGCCGCAGCGCCGCGAGCCACGTGCGCTGTTCGAGGTCGTCGGCCGAAGCCTCGTCGCGCACGAGCGACCGCGCGAGCCGCCGCACCCAGTCGCGGTGGGTGAGGAGCGTCGACATCGGCACGGGCACGTCGGAGGCCATGGCGCATGATTCCACACACCGGCTGCCGCGGAACCGGTTCAAGCCGCGCCTGCCCGGCGGCGCTACCGCTCGACGTCGAACGCCTTCTCGCCGTTCACGAACAGGCGGACGCGCGCGGGCTCCCACTCCACGCGGAGCTCGACCTCGTCCGGAAGCCGGCCCGAGTCGACCGTGAAGACGACGTTGTCGGGCTCGACGCCGGCCAGTTGCGCGATCAGCCACCGGCCGGTCGACATCGAACGCTTCTCGGCGTGGAGCGCGATGTCCTGGCGGGACGGAGCGGCGTGCGCGCCGAAATCGTATTGCCGGAGATCCTGGGTCCAGCCGGCGTCGGCGATGAGCCGGCGCTCGAGCGAGCCGCGTCCCGGCGTGATGGCCTGCTGCACGTGCGTCCTCGGTCGATCGGTCCCGCTCCGCGCGTCCGCTCGGAGCGGGGGAGAACGTGCGCGCGCCATGTCAAGCGCGGATGAGGACGACGTGAGACGTTCGAGTGCGTCGCGGCGGGAGGTGGAGACGGGGAATCACGGAGGGAGCGGCCGCGCTCTGCATGGAGAGGAGACGAACGCATGAACTTCACCACGCGGCCGCTTGCGGGCCTGATCGCGACGGCGGTCCTCGGCGTCGTCGCGCTGAGTCCGTCGGGCTGCTCGTTCATGACGGATGCCGCGACACGACTCGCAGCGGACGTCAGTCGCGAGGCCAAGATCCTCCGGGACAGTCCGGACCGTGAACGCACGTTCGAACACGTTCCCGCATCGTCGCCGGAGGGATGCGCCGGCGCGTACACGGTGAAGTTCCAGGAGAGCCTGCACCATCCCCAGTCGGGCGGGGCGATCCTCGTCGGGTGCCAGGGCGAGGAGGGCTTCGCGCGCCAGGGCTACAGCTACTCGACGACGTCCCATCTCCACGCGGTGCGGGTGCCCGCGGAGCTGATCGTGGAGAAAGCGGCCGGCGACGCCGTGCGCATCACGCTGCGGAAGAACGGCGGGACGATCGACGTCGTGCGCCTGGAGTGACGACGCACGTTTGCCGGGCGAAAGCCCCCGACAGACGGGGGCGTCGTCGCTACTTGACGAAGATGTCCGTCACGACGTCGGCGCCCAGCGTCTTGTCCGGGAACCTCGCGCCGCAGCCCTTGTCCTTGATCTTGCCGTCCGGGTTGGGGTCGACGCCGTCGGGCAGCGTGCGGCGCGGGCAGACGTCGTCGGCGGTGTGCGTGTCGGCGAAGCCGTCGACGACGGAGTGATGCACCGCGGCCACGTACTTGAAGTCCCCGTGGCCGGGCGACTTCCTCGTGGTCCTGGCGGGATCGGCCGCGCAAGTGAATGTGACGTCGAAGTGGAGGGTCATCGACCTCTTCCGCTTGAGCGTGACCGGCTTCGTCGCGTTGGGCTTGCCCGCGTGCAGCGCGACCGTGGGACTCGGGCACGCGGCGACGAGCGGCTGGACGGACAGCGTCACAAGACCGGCCAGGGACGAGATCACCTCGTTGTGCGGGCTGCGGTTCTGGATCGTCACGCTGACGCGTTTCGTCACCGACGGCGACGCACCCTTCAGCGTGACCAACGCCGGCACGGCCAGCTTCGTGACGGCGAGGTCGTAGACCGTGGTCGGGCCGGGCGCACCCGGCGTGAAGCGGACCCGCGCCGTTCCGTTGCCCGCCTGGACGCCCGTCGTGATCACGGCGCCGGCGGGCGCGAAGCAGTTGCCGCCGCCGCCTCCTCCGCCGCCGTTGCCGATGGAGGCGCCGCCGCCGCCACCGCCGCCGTAGTAGCCGCCGCCTCCGCCGCCCGCGCCGTCGCCGTCGTAGCAGGCGAGCCCGTCGCCGCCTTTGCCGCCCTGGCCGAGGAGACCGTTTCCGCCGGCCAGATTCGATCCCCCGCCCGCGCCGCCGCCGTCGCCCGGGACGCCGCCGATGCCGCCGGCCGCGTTGTTCGCGCCCGTGCCTTCAGCGCCTCCGACGCCGTTGGGGGCGCCGATGCCGATGAACGACATGTTGACGTCCTGGGTGCAGCTCTGCGCGCCGCCGTTCCAGCCGTGGAGGCCGTCGCTGCCCTGCGTCGCGCCGGCGTCGCCGCCGGTCCCGGATCGCGGCGGGAAAG
>JADMIO010820004.1_pt1 | contig 27020 bp, 25 predicted proteins | sample 8958161 | NCBI WGS metagenome assembly JADMIO01 (sample SAMN16585339, study PRJNA669376) | soil metagenome | isolation source: Crop rotation soil | place: USA: Cullars Rotation, Alabama | collected 2011
CGCGACAACTTGTCCACGTGGAATTCTAAGCTTAGGATCCCAATGTGCTGGAAAGCTCGATCTTCCGGATACGGTTACCGTTCCGGATGGCGAGACGTCGGTGACGTTCGAGATCGAAGCTCCGGTCGTGTCAACTCCGAAGACCTTCACCCTCAAGGCGGTTAAGGTCGGCGACGCGCCCAGCGCCGCCAAGTCGGCCACCTTCAAGGTCAATCCTGTCGAGGTGAGCGCGTTCAATCTGAGCTTGAACTCCGCGTTCGAAGGTCAGGTCATCACCGGCACCGTTGTCCTCAATGGACCGGCGGGCGCGGGCGGTGTCGACATCACGATCACCAATAGCAACTCGTCGGCGATCACCTCGCCGCCCTCGTTGCTCCACATCGACGAAGGTTCGGACCGCGAGAGCTTCACCGTCACGACGAGGTCGGTAAACACCCCGACCACCACGATCCTGAAGGCGAAGAGGCGGACGGGCGGTACGAAGACGGTTGAGGCCCATCTGCTCGTGTCTCCGAATACCATCGCCAGCCTCGAGCTGAGCCAAAGCTCGGTGACCGCGGGTGGAAGCGTGGGCGGCATCGTCCACCTCTCCGCTCCGGCGGCGGCAGGTGGCTACACGGTGACGATGACGGTCGATAAGACGGCGGCAGCGTCGGTATCCCCGACCACAGTCGTCGTTCCGGCCGGAAGCAAGACCGCTTCCTTCGTCGTGAAGACCAAGACCGTGAAGGAGACGGGTTTCGTCACCATCACCGCGAAGCACGGTTCGTCCAGTAAGACCGCCAAGTTGCTCATTCAGAAAAACTAACGGCGGCTAGCAAAGCCCGGGCATTTCTTGCCCGGGCTTTTTTTCGTTTGACGGGCGGTACAGTCTCATCGTGAGTATCAGCGCCGAACAGCTTCGTCTTGGATTCGAATACGACCTGTGGGCAAATATCCGCTGGTTGAACGCCCTTTCTAAATTTCCGAATCCCGAACGGCCGCAAGAGATCCTGGGACATATTCTCTTCGCCCACGAGATTTGGCTCAATCGCTGCTTTTTAGAGAAGGCTGTGCTCTCTCACGATCTGACGCCCCGGTCGTTCTCGGATGCGATCGCGCTGTGGATCGCTGCCCTCGATACCGCCGATACCTTCCAGGAGATCGCCTACACGACCCGGCTTGGAGAGCCCTTCGTGAACACGTTCGGGGAGATCTGCCAACATGTGATCAACCACGGCTCCTACCACCGTGGCCAGCTTCGCGGCCTTGCCGAGATGTTCCGCATCGAATCATTTCCTGAAACCGACTACATCCTGTTTCTCCGGGAGAGGCAGGCAAGCGGTACTCTTAGCTTTCCCTCATGAGCAAGCTCGTTCTGATCCGTCACGGCCAATCGCTTTGGAATCTCGAAAATCGATTTACCGGATGGGTGGACGTGCCGCTGACCGAGGCAGGACGCAAAGAGGCCAGGAACGCCGGCAAGAAGCTGGCGGGAGTTAAATTCGACGTGGCCTACACCAGCGCCCTCAGCCGCGCCCAGGAGACCCTACGCGAAATCCTTCTGGAAATGGGCGTGGATCTACCCGTCATCCGCGATCAGGCCTTAAACGAGCGGCACTACGGCGATCTGCAGGGCCTTAACAAGGAGCAGACCGCCGAGCAGTACGGAGCGGAGCAAGTGAAGATTTGGCGTCGGAGCTACGACGTCCCCCCACCCGGAGGCGAGGCGCTGAAACAAACGGCGGAGCGCACCCTTCCCTTCTTCCGTCGCTGCATCCTCGGAGATCTCAAGCAAGGAAAGAACGTGCTGGTGGTAGCTCACGGCAACTCTAACCGGTCCATCGTGATGGACCTAGAAAAGATGACGCCAGAGGAGATTCTAGGCCTCGAGCTCGGCACCGGTGTACCACGCGTGTACGACTTCAATGAGGAGGGCAATGTTAGCGGCGTCTCAGTGCTTGAGTAGCTTCTTAAACTTTTCCCTAAAATGCAGCACCTTCGGCGAGATCACCGCGCTGCAGTAGCCGCCGTTCATATGGGCGCGCTGCTCGGGGGTCGCTTTCTCGAACTTGCGGAAGTAGTCCTGGTGGTATTCCTCCGCCCGCGTGTAATTCTTCAGCGGCTCGATCGTGGTCACGATCGGGTGCGGCCAAATCTTTGCCTTTTCGATCTCATGGATGATCTTCTCCGCTCTTGCCTTCTCATCCGGGGTCGAGTAGAAGATGACCGAGCGGTATTGGGTGCCGAAGTCCCCGCCCTGTTGGTTCTTCGTGGTGGGATCGTGTACGGTGAAGAAGAGGCGCAGAAGGTCTTCCGCGCTTACCTGCTTGGGATCATAGGTGATCTTGATCGATTCGGCGTGGCCGGTCGCGCCCGAGCAAACCTGCTCGTAAGTGACGCCGGCGGGCGAGCCGCCCGCATAAGCAGATTCCACCGCGGTCACTCCCTTCACCATCTGAAAGAGCGCTTCGGTGCACCAGAAGCAGCCGCCGCCGACGACAAGCGTATGTCCCTTCGGATGCGCATCGTCGCCAGGTACCTGCACCGTTCCCGGAGCCTCGCCGTCGCGATTAAGGATTGCCATCGCCAACACTCCGCCGAGAGCTACTGTGAAAACTGTAATCAAGGTCATTCTCATCCTGCTAAGCCTCTTCTTCTACCCCTTTTCGGCGTCTATACTCTCAATGATGCTTGACGAAAGGAGTTTTCGATGAACTTTGGCGGCCAGGAAATGATCGTCATCTTGCTCGTCGTGCTCCTCCTATTCGGCGGCAAGAAGATCCCCGAGTTAATGCGCGGCATCGGCAAGGGCATGGGCGAGCTTCAGAAAGGCCTCGATGAGAGCAAACGCGTCTTTAAGGCCGGGCTTGAGGAAGAGGACGACAAGGTCCAGATCCTCACGCCCAAAGCGGCGGAAAACACCCTCGCCCACAAGCCCGAGCACATCGACGAGGCCTCTTAGCCCTTCAGCACCATCGACGAGTCCACGTCGACGTCCATCTGCATTGGAACGCTTTCCAGCTCCAGCTCTTGCTCGACGTGAGTCTTTGTCGTCGTCGATAATGTCCGGCAGCTTCCCTTTTCCAGCAGCACCTTGGATGTGACGTCTATCGTCCCGGTGACTTTCACGTCCTGTGGGGTGTCCGCGCTGTTCAGGCCAACCTTTATAGTCCCGGTGAAGGGAACGCGTGTGCCGGTGACTTCGATTACCCATACCGGTTTGCCTTGGAACACATCCTCGCCCACCAGCTTGGCATCGAGACTAAGCTTCGCCTTTCCCATCATCTCCGGCGGCTGAACTTCGGCCTTCCAGGTATCTCCGACTTTAATCTCTTTCTCCGGTAGCTCTAGGAAATCAAAGAGCAGCCACTGCTTCGCCGGCGAAGACTTTTCTACCGGCTGAGGTTCGGTCATATGATTGCGAACGTCGAGGTAAGCCTTGTAATTCGCATTCTTTGGAGGCTCTTTGTCGCCAAACTGGCCGAAGTTAACACCCTCATAGGCGAGATCGCTAATCGTAATATCGACCTCGTTTTGTTTGTCTTGATCCCTCGCCCCGATCTTGTAGGCCGCATGCCATTTGACGACCGTTGCTGAATTGCCTGATCCCATCGAACGGCTCACTTTGACGTCGTACTCGTCGGTAGAACCTTGCTGAGCTTCCCGTCTGAGCAATGTGCCATCGGCCGCGCCCATCGCCACCAAGGCGGCGATAACTAACGCGGCAAGGTTTTTGAATGCGAGCATAAAATTCCTCCATCTCTCAAAGGTTTTGAAGAATTACTGCGTTAAGTAGTGCCGGTTCCAGGCCTAGGGCTTACCGAGCGCTTCGCGCTGCGCGCGGATCAACTCGTCGATTCCTTTTTTAGCGAGCTTCAGCATCTTACCAAGCGTCTCCGCGCTGAACGGCTCCTGCTCGGCGGTGCCTTGGATCTCGATGAACTTTCCGGACTCGGTCATCACCACATTCATGTCGGTGTGAGCGGTGCTGTCTTCGTCATAGTTGAGGTCGAGCACTTCCTGCCCTTTCGAAATGCCCACACTCACCGCGGCTAGGGGCTCCTTCAGGATTTCTTGCTTCAGCATCCGCTGGCTCTTCATCCACGCTACAGCATCGCTCAAGGCGACGTAGGCGCCGGTGATCGCCGCGCAGCGGGTGCCGCCGTCGGCTTGGATGGCATCGCAGTCGAGGGTGATCGTCCTTTCTCCTATCCGGTCGAGGTCGACGATGCTGCGGATGGCGCGGCCGATCAGCCGCTGGATCTCCATGCTGCGCCCGTTCGGTTTCATCAGATCGCGCTGATTACGCTGCCGGCCGGACCGCGGAAGCATGGAATACTCCGCGGTAACCCACCCCTGTCCTTTACCTTTAAGGAACGGAGGCACCCGGTCCTCGACGGTCGCGGTGACGAGCATGTGAGTATCGCCGATCTTGATAAGGCAAGAGCCTTCGGCAAACTTGGCGACGTTTCGTTCGATGGTGAAGGGGCGGAGTTGGTCGGGCTGTCGACCGTCGGGACGCATTTAATCAAGGTACCCCGGCCGCCTAAAGTTTGAGCGGCCTCATAAATGAGGCCGCTCGATTTATATATTGGAACTGAACTGATCAGCCCAGTGGTCGTCGGATTCACTTTGGAAATAACTAATCCTTTCCACGATCGCCTTTGCCAGCACCGAGAGGTGCCACGTCTTTAAACTTACTAACAGTTTCAGTCGGGGCCGATGCTTGTTTCCAAATTAATCCCACCGCAGCGATAATCACCACTACGGCACCAATGATCATCCATGTACGTTTTGTCATTAGGGTGCAGTGCAGCAAGTCGTTGGCCACAGATTAGGATTCGTTTCCATATTAGGAGCATCCACATCCCAAATTATGTGAGCCGCATTATAGTTCGTCTGAATCATATAATCGTCGGCGGTGCTGCTAATCGCTCCTTGGTTCAGTAGGCTGAACGTAACGAAGCTCTTAGCGTGACCATCAAGGAGATTAATGTTGGTGCGCTTGTTGTGCCTATCCGAGATGCCAAAACGCCGACCAATCCCGTAGTGTGGATCAATGTAAGCGGCTCTAGGTTGAGTCCCATCAGCTTCGTTGTTGTTCCACGAATCGGCGTTAAAGACCGTCTGAGCAGGGAACTGAACAATGCTTTCGGTAATGGGGCGAGCAATGTAGCTGGTCGGAGTTGCGTCACCATCGCAGACCTCAGGGTGCTGGAAGTTGTAATAGTTGAAATATAAACCTAAGAATGAGTTCATTCCTAGGCCAACCCACTTCCGATTCTCAAAATCGAACGCGGTTAGCTTATTCGAAGCCGCCGGACAGTTATAGATGTCCTTATTCTTGGTGTAAGGCTGAAGAGTGCCCATCCAGGTAAAGGGGGCAACGTTCCCCGCCTCGTTGACACAACCGCCGGGATAAAGCTCGTGTATCGCTCCATCATAGTCGCCCATGTAAATGAGCTCGGCCGTAATCAGTTGCTTAGTATTGCTGAGACAACTCGCCTGCTTTGCAGCAGCTTTGGCCTGCGCGAAGACTGGGAACAAAATAGCCGCCAAAATCGCGATAATCGCGATCACGACCAGAAGTTCGATAAGGGTGAACGCGCGCTGCGTCGCCCGGGCATGAGACCGTGCCATAGAAAAACCTTCCAGATTGCAAGATGACCAGCCCCAACGGACTGATTCTCTCGCATATTAACACAGGTTTAACAAAGTTGATGAAAGGTTTCAGCAAGTGATTAAAAATTCGGACCAAAGTTGCCTCACCCGCAGAGCGGGCCGAGCACGAAAAAGCCCCACCGCAAGCGGTGGGGCTTCAAAGTTTATCTATCCGGGCAACGCGCTTATCTCCCAGGACCCTGCGGACCAAGTACTTCCGCCGCTGAGGAGCTTAACTGCCGTGTTCGGGATGGGAACGGGTGTTTCCTCCTCGCTCTGGTCACCCGAATAGAAATCGAGCAGCACCAGAGTGCTTTGATAGTTGCACAGAGATAATTCGCAGAAGCAGCTTAATCGAGCACTCGATAAAGCCTTAGTCTTTAAGCCCTCGACCACTTAGTATCGCTCACCTTAACACATTGCTGCGCTTACAGACGCGACCTATCAATCCCTTAGTCTTAGGGGGGTCTTACTCATTTGATGGGAAACCTTATCTTGAGGTGGGCTTGGCGCTTAGATGCTTTCAGCGCTTATCCCTGCCCGACGTGGCTACCCAGCGTATGCCCCTGGCGGGACAACTGGTACACCAGAGGTCGGTTCACTCCGGTCCTCTCGTACTAAGAGCGACTCCTCTCAAGTTTCCTGCGTGCGTAGTGGATAGGGACCGAACTGGCTCACGCCGTTCTGAACCCAGCTCGCGTGCCGCTTTAATCCGTGAACTCCGGAACCCTTGGGACCGTGTACAGCCCCAGGATGCGACGAGCCGACATCGAGGTGCCAAACCATGCCGTCGCTGTGAGCGCTCGGGCAAGATCAGCCTGTTATCCCCGGGGTAGCTTATATCCGATGAACCCTGACGTGCCCACGCACAATCAGAGGGTCACTTAGCTCGACTTTCGTCCCTGCTCGACCTGTATGTCTCGCAGTCAAGCGCACTCTATACCTATACGCTCAACGGCTGATTTCCAACCAGCCTGAGTGCACCTTTAGGCGCCTCCGTTACCTTTTCGGAGGCGACCGCCCCAGTCAAACTACCCGCCAGTCATTGTCTTCTGACCCGATCAGGGCCAGAGTTAGTGAACCAGATGCAGAAGGGTGGTGTTCCATTGGTGCCGAAGCTCCCACCTACGCTCTACATCTACATCCAATTCACAATGACAGGGTGTAGTAAAGCTCCACGGGGTCTTTCCGTCCTACTACGCATAGCCCGCATCTTCACGGGCGCTACAATTTCACCGAGCTTCTCGTTGAGACAGTTCCCAAGTCGTTACGCCTTTCATGCGGGTCGGTATTTAGCCGACAAGGAATTTCGCTACCTTAGGACCGTTAGAGTTACGGCCGCCATTCACCAGGGCTTCAATTCGATGCTTCGGGGTTACCCCCTGACATCTCCTATTAACCTACTGGCATTGGGCAGGCGTCAGCCCCTATACTTCGGTTTTCACCTTAGCAGAGACCTGTGTTTTTGGTAAACAGTCGCCTGGGATGCTTCGCTGCGGCCCCTTGCGGGGCGCCCCTTATCGCGAACTTACGGGGCCCATTTGCCTAGTTCCTTAACGAGAGTTCTCTCGAACGCCTTAGTCTCCTCGACTCACCTACCTGTGTCGGTTTGCAGTACGGTCAGTAATACAGTTAGCTGTGGAGCTTTTCTAGGCCCCCCTCAATCCCAGTTCCTTCACCCCGAAGGGATCCGTTCCCCGCTTTCGGCCTTTCCGCTACTCTCTCAAGTAGCCCAGCCTAGAGCTAGCCCGCCACTACCAACGGTGCGGGATGGGATATCAAGAAGCGTCCTTCCATTGCCTGTATCCTGGGTCCGGAATTTCGACCGGATGTCCATCGGCTACGCCTTCTGGCCTTGCCTTAGGGACCGCCTAACCTCCGTCTGACGAACATAGCCGGAGAAACCTTAGGTTTTCGGCGGACAGGATTCTCACCTGTCTAATCGCTACTTATGCCTGCATTCTCACTCGTGTACGCTCCACCTGTGCTTACGCTCAAGCTTCACTGCTGAACACGACGCTCCCCTACCGATCGTATAAAATACGATCCCGAAGCTTCGGGAGTGTGCTTTAGCCCCCTTACATTTTCCGCGCAAGATCACATTCGGCCAGTAAGCTGTTACGCACTTTTTAAAGGGTGGCTGCTTCCAAGCCAACCTCCTGGCTGTTTACGCGATCTCACATCGTTTCACACTTAGCACACGTTTAGGGCCCTTAGCTGTCGATCTGGACTGTTTTCCTTTTGACGACGGATCTTATCACTCGCCGTCTCACTGCCTGGTTAATTCAATGGTATTCGGAGTTTGGTTGGGTTCGGTAAGCGGGTAAGCCCCCTAGCCCATTCAGTGCTCTACCCCCAAAGAACAACACCAGACGCTGCACCCAAATGCATTTCGGGGAGAACCAGCTATCTCTGCGTTCGATTGGCATTTCACCGGACTAACCACAGCTCATCCCGAGACTTTTCAACGTCAATGAGTTCGGCCCTCCATGGTGTGTTACCACCACTTCAGCCTGGCCATGGCTAGATCACGCAGTTTCGGGTCTACTAATACTGACTTGACGCCTTATTCAGACTCGGTTTCCCTCCGGCTGCGCGTCTTAAACGCTTAACCTTGCCAATACTAGTAACTCGCAGGCTCATTCTGCAAAAGGCACGCCATCACACTTGATCGGATTGCTCCGAACATGGTGCTCTGACTGATTGTGGGTTGCGCGATTTCAGGTTCTATTTCACTCCCCTACCCGGGGTTCTTTTCACCTTTCCCTCACGGTACTGGATGCACTATCGGTGACAAGTTGTGTTTAGCCTTACGCAGTGGTCTGCGCAGATTCACACGGGGTTCCACGTGCTCCGTGCTACTCAGGTACCACCTGAATTCGATTGGGTTTTAACATACGGGGCTGTCACCCTCTATGGCGGTTCGTTCCAGAACTCTTCCGTTAACTTGCTCGATCTTCGTTTCCTCTCAAGCGTTGAGTGTTAAGTGTTTGGTGTTAAGATCGCTCTCCACACTCAACACCCAATACTCAAAGCTCGAAAGGTGGTGGCCCTACAACCCCAATTAGCAAGCTAATTGGTTTGGGCTCTTCCGCGTTCGCTCGCCGCTACTTGCGGAATCTCTTCGATTTCTTTTCCTCGGCTTACTTAGATGTTTCAGTTCAGCCGGTTCCCTCCATACAGACTATGTATTCATCTGTAGGTCATAAGACATTACTCTTATGGGGTTTCCCCATTCGGACACGCTAGGATCAAAGCTTCTGTGCAGCTCCCCTAGCCGTTTCGCCGCTATCGCGTCCTTCATCGGCAACTTGTCCCTAGGCATTCGTCGCGCACCCTCTTAAGCTTAATTTGACTTTTGGCTTTATCGAGTGTTCGATTAAATTGCTTCTGCGTTATCTCTATGCAACTGTCAAAGAACTCTTTCGCTGGCCACCGACCTTTCGGTTCAGCGGCAAGAGGAAATGATACCAGCGAGCTTCCCCAGTGTCAACCCCTTCTCGACTTTTTCTATCGAAACGAAGCGGCTGTTTGGATGCCCGGTCGTCCCTCTTGTTCTTCCAAACGCCGCCTCTGGCTGTGCCGTTTCCCGTCCTGGGACCCGACAAGTGCAAGGTTTTGACGACCGGTACAGCTCCAACCTCTCTTCGCATTCACGAATGTCCTTTTCAGAAGCGTTCATCACCTTTAAGACTCCAACCGCTTTCTCCTGCAAAGCAATTGCGGAAGCCTTGTTGCCCAGGTTGAAATATGCTGATGCTAACCCGCGGGCGGCGTCGACGTTCGCATTGTTCTGCCGGTAGAGAGGTTCTAGGACCTCGATCGCGTATTCGTAGAACCGTCGAGGCAGCCCATCCTCGTCTCGAATCGCGAGCGCGTGCAAGAACGGATTGGGCGGGACATTATTGGTCTTCATATACTCGTAGGCCTTATCTTGATCCACCTTGAGAAGCGCGGTCATATACGGCACCTCGATCAAGGAGACGAGATCTGTGTATTGGCCTTTTAGATGCTCGCACTCGGTCAACGCTTTCCGATATTCCTTGGCTTTGATCAGATCCTCGACCTCCTTGAGCGACTGCTCCAAATCGCGGGACCGCTTCGCGGTTGCCAGCGTTTCCTCTAACCTCGGAAGCTGTTGATCCTGCTTCTCGCCATAGGTTTTCGCATACTTCTGGCGATCGAAGGTGCCGTCGAGAATCTGCGGAAGATATTTGTCCAACCGCATGGGATGGCCGATCCATGCAATCTTTCCTTCCGGATCGACGATGAGGGAATGGGGAACTCCAAGCGGAGCCGAAGCGATCAGCCAGTGCTTGGTCATATATTCGTCCGCCGTGTCACGGCAGACGTGGTAATCCATCTTGTCGCCCATTTCCTTCACGAACTGGTCGACGATCTTGTCCAGATCAGCATCGGCGATCCCGGGCTGGCCCTCTTCCCAGACGTCGACGCCAATCACCGTCACCTTGTCCTGGAACTTCTTGGCCACCTCGGTAAGGTGAGGAATATACATCCGGCACGGTTGGCACCAAGTACCCCAAAACTCCACCACGTAATACTTCCCTTTCTCAAGGGCTTGAACCGGAGACCCTTTCAGCCACCGGCCGATCTTAAACGCGGGGGCAGGATCGCCGACGCGAAGGATTTTATCGACCAGATGCGCCCGCTTTAGAGCCTTTGGAACATCGGGTTCGCGATGCCCGGCAAAGCTAAGGCCAGCAACGGCAATCATGCCGGCGCAGATTACATTCTTAAAATTCATATGCTCCCCTTGAACCTTGCCGGATAAAGGTCCATCCGGCAAGGTGGTGGCCAATCCTACGGAACAGGCTTTACGGCCCTGTAGTAGTAGGAAACGTTCTTCTTATTGATGCTGCTAATGTTCGAGAACGGGAAGCTTGGGTGGAGAATTACGCCTAATCCATAGAGTTTGCGAGCCGCATATCCGTCCGCGCCGAAGATCGCCAACTCGTTTGGATCTACCTGGATACCCATCGTCTTGACGTGGCCGTCGAGCCAGGAGACGTTTGCTTTTCCGTTATGGCGTGCGTGGATCCTGCCGAAGATGGTGCTCGGCGAATCGGCCATGCCAATCTCCCCAAAGCGTCCGGGAGGCGAGGAAGTAGACGTCGCATAAGCGGAATCGGCCATCATAATGGTCTCCGCCGGCAACTCCATATCGGAATAGCTGTTGGTGATGACTCCGCTTCTGCTTCGATGCAACTCTTGATTTACGCCGTAGCCGAGAATCCCGTATTGGGTGTCTTTCGACAGCATATCGGCCCCCGGGCAATCCTCGATCTGAGCGTTATTCTTGATATAGGGCTGAAGCTTCCCGTCCCTCATATTCGCAACCGGAGGAGTCTGCGATTGATCGACGTAGCCCCACCACTCGATGCGGTTGAACAGAGAGCCTGACACCTGCTGCAGGTGGGGGATGACCATCCGACCGTCGTAATCGTCGGAGTACATGATCCAGGCCAACGCGATCTGCTTCATGTTGGAAAGGCACGCCGCCTTCTTAGCAGCGGCCTTGGCTTGTCCAAACACGGGGAAAAGAACCGCCGCGAGTATGGCGATGATGCTGATTACCACCAGCAGCTCAATGAGGGTGAACCCTCGACGTATGGTATTATTTTTCATTGGATTTCATCCTTTTGGGAGGCTGGAACCGTAGCCGTCGGCGTCGAGCAAGGACACCGGCGACATGTGCGGTCAGGGTACCCATGGGTACCCACCACACAAGCTGAATCAAAGCTAAGAAGATGCCCTCGGTCACGGGCAGCATCGCCGCCCCTGCCACGAACGTGAGCAACACCAGCCAGGACTGCACCGACAGCGTGCATTTCCATGCCTGAACCATTGCCCTAGATCCGGTTAGCCAGCCGGCAATGAAGGGGGCGACAAGCGCGTAAAGCCAAAGCAATCCCCAAGATGCGCTCGTCTCTGGTAAGGGCAAAGGCTCGGGCCAGTAATGAGCTCGAAACTCCGTTAAGGGAATCGTTATCTTTAGGCCTTCGGAAGCCGGAGTCATCATCCGGTACTGCATCAGTAAGAGAGCCCAAAGATAAGCCTGAATGAAGAAGAAGGCGGCATAGCTCAGGGGCAATCCCATCTGCCTTTCCAACCAGCCTTTAGGTTGGTAGCGGACCCACTCCTCAATAAAATGCTCGCTGAGCTTATCGGTATCGCCGTAGACTTCCAAGGCCTTCGTGGCGGCTTCCATCGGCTCGATGCCGTCGCATAGAAAGCTCTCCATGCGCCCTTCGATATCGTCTTGGGCCTCCATCCTGAGCCTTTGGCGGCGCTCTAAAGGAACGATCCCAACGAGGGGCGCATAGAGGTGATCGAGGTAGTCCTCGATAAGGCCAGTGGGGTCCTTCGGCGCGACGGAGTCTCGCTGAGGGTGCAAAGCGATGATCTTAGCCGCGCTCATAGCCTTCCTCTATCGGGGTTAAGATGAAGGGCGACCCGTCGGTAAGGACGTCGTTAATCGCACTGGTAAAGTCGTGCCACGCCGCGACGTGCCGAGCGAACTCGACCAATCCTTTTTCGGTAATCGTATAGATGCGCTTCGGCCGGTCCCGCCCGACGTCTTTCCATTCGCTCGTAATGCAGCCTTCTTCTTCCAGCGCGTGGAGCACGGGATATAGATTGCCGTCGTTAAACCGGACCCTTTCACCGCTGCGCCTCTCAACCTCGCGGGCAATGCTATAGCCATGCCGCGGCCCGTCCTCCAGAATTGCGAGAACGAGAACGATGGCATGTTCGCGGTTGAGCTGTTTCCCCATGTTAACCCCTTTTCTCTGATATACATCAGAGGTTAGGTGTTGACATCGTACTGCACATAAATGGAATTGCCAAGCTCTTTCTCAAATTGGCTTTGCCTAGCAATATCGCCGAGGGACGCTCTCTTTGTTTTCCTCTCATTTCTACCGGTTCGGCTTCTGAAGCTGGACCTTCCGCAAACAAACAACCGATTAAGTACTTGGATCGCAATACGCCACTTACTCGGTGCGCAATGAAAAAAGACACTATTCTGATCGTCGACGACGAACCTTTAAATCGACTACTGCTCGAGAAAGTTCTCGATGTTCACGGCTTTGAATGCCGGTCCGCGAAGGATGGGGCCGAGGCCCTTGCCGTGCTGGACTCCGACATCGACCTTGTTCTTCTCGATGTTAATATGCCGGAGATCACCGGCTTCGAGGTAGCGAGAAGGATTCGCGAAGGTGCGAACTGCTCAGATGTCCCGATCATTATGGTGACCGCGCTGAGCAGCATGCAGGACCGGCTTAACGCCGTCCAAGCCGGAGCCAACGACTTCATCTGCAAACCGGTCGATCACACGGAGCTCCTTATTCGCGCTTCCGCCCAATTACGGGTAAAGCATGCGCAAGACGCGGTGAAGAGCTTCCAACGCGATCTCGAGTCACAGGTTTTGCATCGTACGTCGGAGCTTCAAGAAGCCAACGAAAAGCTTTCGAGGCTGGCCACGACGGACGCCCTGACCGGCCTTTTCAACCACCGAAATCTCGTCGACGTGTTGGAGTTGGAGATCGAGAAATGCACCGCGAACGACTCCATGTGCAGCGTTCTCTTTATCGACCTCGATCACTTCAAAGCCTTGAACGATTCGTGCGGCCACGGCATCGGCGACGCCGTCCTAGTCGAATTCGGCGGCTTGCTCGAGGAGAGTATGAGGCCCTACGGAGTATGCGGCCGGTGGGGTGGCGAAGAGTTCGTGTGCATCCTGCCGGGAATCAGCGGCGCGACCGCCAAAGCTTACGCCGAGGAATTCCGCCGGAAGCTCGCCCAGTACCTCTTCCGCGCGGGCGGAGGATGCCACATGACCTGTTCGATCGGCGTGGCGACGTTCCCTCAGGATGGCCACGACCGCTCATCCATTGCCGAAGCCGCCGACAAGGCCATGTACGTCGCAAAGGCGCTTGGCCGAAACCAGGTGCGAGGATCGGAAGACGTCAGCACTGGTTTCGAAGCCCTGCGCGCCAATCCTTCCACCCGAGAAGAGGTGGCGTTGGAAGGCCTGGTGGAGGCGCTTGCGACGATGGTGAGCTATCGCGACGAATGCACCGGCAGCCACACCGCCGACGTCGGAGAGCTCTCACAGGAAATCGCCAGGGAACTGGGCTTGGGCGCCGACGACATTCGCTTTATCGGATTAATCGGAAAGCTTCACGACATCGGCAAGGTAGCCATCCCCGATTCGATCCTTCTGAAAGATGGCCCCTTGTCGAGCGATGAGTGGCTGAAGATGAGGGAGCATCCTCAGATCGGCTCGGAAGTCATCAACCGGGTTCCGACTCTGAGAGCCTTGGCGCCCGCCATTAGAGCTCACCACGAGCGGTGGGATGGAACGGGATATCCCGACCAGCTTGCCGGCGACGAGATTCCGTTGGCGGCTCAGATCGTTTCAGTAGCGGACGCTTATTGCGCGATCACGACCAATCGGCCCTATCGCAAGGCGGCAACCAAGGAGCACGCTCTGGAGGAAGTACGCCGAAATTCCGGTACTCAATTCAATCCCGCCGTCGTGTCAGCATTAATGGCGCTGCTCGCCGAGGAAAAGGCCGCGGCATAACAGACACAAAAAGGGGGCTGTCCGATTAAGGACAGCCCCCTATTTTTGCGCCTCTTTAGAACTTCCAGGTGGCGTTAAGGAACCAGTTCTTAAACCTGGTCTCTACTCCGCCGGCTCCCGAGAACGCCGGGCCGGCGTTAGTGATGTCGTGCCTGGATAGAGAGAGCTGAAAATGTTCGCTCGGCTTCCACCCGATTCGGAGGTCGATCCGCGTATTCGGCGGGTTGAACGAAGCGATGCCGCGATCGTAATAGTAGAGCATCATGTCGATGTCCAGCGTCTTCGATGCGGAGAAGTAGGATGCCGCGGTGAATTGGTATCGCGGCGCGGCGCCTCCTCCGTTGGTCGAATAGTTGCCGAACGGATCGGTGCTGTCCTTGTCCAATCTGAACTTCGGCGAGTAGACGGTGCCGCTCGCGGTAAGGCGCCAATGATCCGAAGCGTCGTATCGAACCGTGGTCTCGACACCGACCGTTTGGCCGGACGCTTTATTGCCAAAGAAGTTCGGGAAAACCGTGCCGTCTGGCGTATCGAACGGCTCGCCTTGCTCGAGGGTTCTCAGCCGGCTATACCGGTTGTAGAATGCCGCGACGTCGATAAACGTGCGATCGTTGGGCTGCGTACGCCATCCCAGCTCGTAAGCAAGCAAAATTTCGGACTTATAGTCAGGGTTGCCGTTTTGGTCCCAGATTCCTATCGTGGTTTCATCCAGCGGGAACGTAAAGCCGACAAGCGAGCTTTCGCGGTCGAAGCGGCTCGGGGTTCTCACCGCTCTGGCGATCGAAGCCCAGCCGACGTTCTTCTCGTTCGGCTTATAGGTGAACTTGACGCTCGGCTGAATTTCCCACCCTGTATAGTCGTTGCGTTCGAGCTTGGTGCCGATGGACGACTTCAACTTCGGGCTTAGCTGAGACTCCAGCTGAGCAAAGCAGCTAATAATGTGCAGCGTCTTCTTGGGAGGGGTGAATTGAATTCGCCCCACATCCATTTCGTCCTTGTAGACGCGATAGCCTAAGCCCCACGTCAGCGCATTCTTGGACGAGGTGGACTGATTTTGATAGTCGACGTCGAAGTTCTTAAGCTTCTGCGCAAGGAACGGGTCCAGGCGCTGGCCGTCGTCATAGTTCAGCTGTAGCGTGCTGCTTGAGTTGGCCGAAGCCTTGTGGTTCCAGCGCGCGATCATCGACGAGCCGAACACGCTAAAGACTTTGTTGCTGATATCCCAGAAGGGCGGTCCAAGGACGGGACGGAAATCGACGGTAGCGAGTCGTTCGTTGTAGTGGTCGAACATGAACGAGAAAGAATCATGTTCGGCGTCTCCCCAGTCGGCGCGCATTCCCATCCGGTAGTTGTTCCAAGGATCGGAGCTCGATCCTCCAAAACCGTCGTCGAGCGCGGAGTAGCTGGCTACCTTGCCGTAGACGCGGTAGCTGCCGTTTTTACCAAAGTGATTTCCATAACGAAGAACGTCGATCGTCTTATCGTTTCCACCCGCTCCAGTCGAGGCGAGCAGCCCCTGGGTATCGGCCGCGTTCTTACTGATGATGTTGATAATCCCGTTCACCGCGTTGGCTCCCCAGAGCGTTCCTCCGGGGCCGCGGATCACCTCGATGCGGTCGATATCTTCGAGAACCAAGTCCAACGAATCCCAGTAGGTTCCGGAATAGTCGGGGGAGTAGACGCTGCGCCCATCGACGAGAACGAGCATCTTATCGGAGATGCCGCTGGCGAATCCTCTCGCCGAAATCGGAAAGCTGTAGGCCCCGTTCTGATTGACTTGCATTCCCGGGACGCTGCGGAGCAGGTCGGGAATGCTGCGCGCTCCCGAGCGCTGAATGTCCTGCTGGGTAATGACATAGATCGCCGCGGGAACATCGAAAAACGACTGGGCTTTCTTGGATGCCGTCGTAACCTGGATCTTGATAAGGTCTTCCAGCGGCATGTTCGAAAGGTCCGCGGGCTTCTTATCCTGACCGTAGGTTAAGGAGCAAAAGGAGATGCCGGTGAGAGCAAGGCCAACTTTAAATCGCAACTTCGATTTCATGAGACTGATACCTGTTTAAGAGATGCTTTCCCTATAGCATCGGTCTCTTCGTGCCTGTTACTTATACTAGTTAGGACAAATTAACGTGACTTTTTGTATATTTGCATAGTGCCCAACCCGACTTGGTCCTACGCGGCCTTGCGGAGGGTGCCGGCGCTGCAACTGTCAAGGAGGGCAAGGAACGCGGAGATATCGAAAGGCTTGGTAAGGTACTGGATAGCCCCCGCCTGCTTCACACGCTCGACCATGCCGGGATTAACGTCCGCGCTGATCATGGCCACCGGGATGTCCACCGTTCGCTTATCGAGCTTCAGCTCAGACAAGACCTTCAGGCCATCCATATCGGGAAGGTTTAGGTCGAGAAGAACGAGGTCGGGATGATATTCCCTCGCGAGATCGAGCGCGTCCTGGCCTAGGGTCGCGACCATCAGCTTGCAATTCGGCCGGATATAGAGAATGCTCTCCACAAGCCGCACGTTCGCCTCGTTGTCCTCAACGAGGAGGACGGTAATCGGCCCGGCTTCTCCCTCCGGAGCGATCATCTCCTCCAGCGCGCTCTCGTCCAGCCTTTCCAGCGGGCTTGCGGTAATCGGGAAATCGACGTAGAAGCAAGCGCCTTTTGTGGTCGGCAGAAGGCCGATCTCGCCACCCATCGCCTCCACGAGGTTTTTTGAGACCGAAAGCCCAAGGCCGGTGCCCTCGATCGTTGTATCTTCCGCGCCTAAACGCTCGAACGGTGTGAACATCTTGCTCTGCTTTTCGAGAGGAATTCCCGGGCCGGTATCGGCCACCAGGAGGCGAAGCAACGACTCTCGATTCTCTACCTCGATGATCACCTGGCCGGCTTCGATGTTGTACTTGATCGCGTTCGATACCAAGTTGATGAGAACCTGGCTGAGGCGTTGGCGGTCCGCCAATATGTAGGTGTTCAACCCGCTGGCATGATCCAAGATGGTGATACTTCGCTTTGCCGCAAGCGGCTGAACGATCGCCACCACCTCGGAAATAACTTCTCCGACTTTGACCGATTCCTTCGATATCGAAAGCCTTCCCGCTTCGATCCGCGAAATATCGAGGACTTCGTTGATCAGCTTAAGCAGGTGATTGCCGGCGGTTAAGATGTAGCCCACAAAGTCCTTCTGGCCGCTACTGAGGGATTTTTCGATTTGAAGAAGCTGAGCGAAACCGAGGATGGCGTTCATCGGCGTCCGTAGCTCGTGGCTCATTCGCGAAAGGAATTGGCTCTTCGCTTCGCTCGCGCGTTCGGCTACTTCCCTGGCTTGGTCGGCGTGTTGGGCTTCCTTATGAGCGGTCAAGTCGCGAGTAAAGTCCCGGGTGTGGACGAAGACGCCTTGCTCCCACAGCACGTTCGAGTCGATGCCCACATATTTGATCGAGCCGTCCTTGCACCGCATCTTGGCTTCGTAGCTGTTGATGCTTTCCCCTGCCGCTAGCCTCGAGAGGATATCGACAATCACTTCTTTGTCTTCGTGAAATTCCGCGATCGAATGTCCGAGATATTCATCCGCGGTATAGCCCAGCATTTCGAGCTCGGTCCGGTTTGCGCGAAGAATAATGCCCTCGGGGCTCAGCCAGTGGAGGCCAACCGTCGCATTCTCGAAGAAGTCCTCTAGGCTCCTTTGGCTCTTGACGAGCTCTTCCTCGGTCAACTTGCGCTCAGCGATCTCTTGCTGCAGCTGCGCCGTCCGCTGGAGCACGCGTTCTTCCAGCTCGGCATTGGCGGCGTGGAGGAATTGGTCGCGCTTCTCGATCTCGGTCAACATCGTGTTGAAGCCTTCGACCAATTGCCCAACTTCGTCATTGCTGAGCTTGGCGACGCGCACGCCATACTGCTCCGAAGCCGCCACCGTCCGCATCGTATCGGCAAGATTGAGGATTGGTCCGGATACGATTCTCTGCAAGCGGTTACCCAGAATGAGGGCAAACCCTACGCTAAGGGCAAGGATAAGCCCCACGATCTGGAAATACCGGTTGCGCCGGTCATACCAGTCCTCCATGCCCGACTGGATGTAAAGGAATCCGACGGTGTCTTTGTCCGACTTAATCGGAAGCACCAACCGAGGATGGTCTCCCTCGTAAAACGTGTGTAATCCCTTATTGCTCTTGGGAACTTCCACCGCGTTGCCGCCCTGCTTGATATAGCCGGCAAAAAGGGCTCCTTCCGGCGTATAGACCGAAGCGATCTTCACGGATTGATCGGCCCGCAAAGACTTCAGGACTTCCTCGACGGCCGTGGGGTCTTTAAATGCAAGCGCGGCACTGCAGTTCGAAGCGATAATGTCGCTCTCGCTTCGAAGGTTTGAGATCAACTTCTCCCGGTAAGACGCAAGATCGTAATAGAGGAGGCCCGCCGACGCGACCAAGAGCGCAAGCATCGTACAAGCCGCCGTGATAAACGTGAGCTTGTGCTTAATGGATAGATGCTTGAGAGTCATGGATTTCAAATTCCTAGGCTGAGCAGCTTCGAGCTAATCGAAAGGCCCCGGTCCTTGGCGGCGCGATCGTTGATTTCGAATCGCACCCGGCTTGATTGAATGACAAAATTGATGATCCCCGCGCGATGGGTAAATCCGGAAGATTCCCCAACGATAAGGATTGGCTTGCCTGCAAGGCTTTTGAGAGCCGCCGCGTTTTCTTGCTCTCCCCCCGGCACGAAAAGGACGTGGCATCCGGTGAGATCCTGACCCCAATGCAGATGGCGTACAACCAGCGGCCTTCCCTCTACCGTCTTTCCGTTAACCGCGACTTCCAGGGCCCCGCCGAGGCTGTCTTGTCCAACGATGCCGATCACGATCGGCGAGCTGCCCGAATCGAACGCCTTGGCCGGCCAGGTTACGTACTTGGTGAAGTTATAAATGAATGCGGCCTTAACGCTTTGCTCCAATTGAACGGCGAAGCAGATCTGTAACAAAAACAAAGTCCAGATCGCCACCACCATGGCCCGCAAAATCTTGCCACAATTCATAGCACCTAATTACCTAGTTGGAATACCGGGAGAAATCCTTACCGTAAACTCACTTTTGTGGGCAAGAATGTCGGCATTACCGAAGGTTTTGTGCCTTCTTCAGCAACCGGCTAAGGATTTTATCGTCCGGAAAGACTCGGCAAGCCTCAAGGAGGATTACCTGTTCCTTCTGTTTTTGGCCGGATTCGCGATAGCAGAGGGAAAGCCAACGATAGGTGTCTTCTAATGCATCTTTCTCGTGCTCGTCGAGGGCTTCCTTTTTCATCGCAACCGCTCGCGCCTTTTCAAGCCACTCGATAGCCGCCTGATATTGACGGTTTCTTGTGGCGAAGGTAGAGCCGATCTGCATGAGGATGTCGATGCTATCTGGATTGGCGCGCCATCCTTCCTTGAGAAAGTCGATCGCCTTTCCGGTACCAAGGAACGATCGATCCCGCGCCATCACGTTAGCGCCGGTCGTCCACCCCTGGACGAACTGCGGATCGAGCCACGTCATCAGGCGAAAGAGGGGCAAGGCTTGGCCGGGATCGTTGTGGCTGTGATTGTGCATGTCCTTATAGGAAGCCACTTCCCTCTCGACATCGCCAAAGATGCCGCGAAAGTCGCGCTCCTTCGGAGGCACCACCGTCACCACCCGCTCTTCCTTCTCTTCCTCGTCCCCCTGATGCTCATGGTGAGCATCCTGGATCGTAACCCCACGCTCCAGCTCGGATTGGCTGATCGGGCGCATCTCGGTCCCGTTATGAAGGTATAGGTCGGTCCGAAGCCATAGCCAAGAGGAGAGGCTCGTACGGAACTGGCCCACCAAAGAGGCGGTCGCACTCGACTCGTGTACGTCGAGGTTCTGTTGCCGGATCACCGGGTTTACGACCGGACGGACGTCTTGGACGAACCAGCCTACGCCCGCTAAGGCGGCGAATAGTCCGGGCACTACGAACCGTAACGTCAAATCGCCTGCCTCCTGAACTTCGACCAGCTCAACCCGAGCATCCCCGCGCAATAGACCGCCATATAGAGGAAGAGGAAGCCCATCACCCAGAACGGGACCGGCGCCCAGCCAATGTTCGCCGCCCGGCCGCCGAGATCGAAGAGGCTGTACTGCGGAAGGATCGCGTTTAGCAGCTTGAACACCCAAGCCATCGCCGGGTTCGTCGCATCGTAGGCCATCAGCAGCGCGCGGACGAACATCGCCGAGCCGAAGGCGAGGATAAAGCTCATTGTGGCCGCCGCCTGCGGCGTCATGAACGTGCCAAGCGTGAGGCTGACCGCGCAGGCAACCGCAAGGCCCATCATCTTGGCGATCACGTACTGCGCCATGATCGGCTCGAAGGAAACGTGGAAAGTGGCAAGCGCGCCCGCGGTAAGCAGGCATAGGAAGAGGAAGGCGATCCAGGTAACGATCACGCTGCCGATCCACTTGCCGATGAGGAGGTCGAAGCGGCTGATCGGCCGCGCGAGCAAAGGATAGAGCGTGCGGTTCTTGATCTCCTCCGGCAGAAGCCGGGCAGAGCTGAGGACCGCCATGATCGTGGAGAACAGCCCAAGAACGGTGACGCCGAGATCCTTTACAAAGGATTCCAATCCGTTGATGCCGAAGAAGCCAAGCGCTCCAGCCGCGACGATCATTAGAAAGCCCAAGATTGCGACGACCCAGAGATCCTTGCGGCGCAACGATTCGAGCAAGACGCCTCTCGCCAGCGCCTTCCAAATCCGAATCTTCACGCGGCAGCCTCCGGAATCTCCGCGTCGCACAGCGGGCACATCTCCGATTCTTCGGGAAGCGTAAAGCCGCAGTTCGCGCAACGGCTCACGTTGAGCTCGTCCAAAGTCAAAACCGTCAAACCCCAAATTCCAAAATCCAGATTGTTCATGCTGCCTCCTCAATGCGCTGGACAAAATAATCTTCGAGCGATCCCTCTTCGGCCACCACGTCCAGCACGCGGCCGCCTTCCCTTTGCACTTTGTCCAGCCCCATCAGCAAGGCCTTCTTGGAGGCAAAGGTCGAACGGATCGCCCCATCTCCAACTTCCTCCATCTCCTGAGCGATCCCAATCAGCGGAACCGCTCCGTTGGAGACGAGGACAAATCTTCGTAGCTGCTCTTTAAGCGGCTCAATCTCCCGCTCTTCCACGAGCACTCCTTTGTTGATTAGGAGGATGCGGTCGCACAGCATGTCGACTTCGCTTAGCTCGTGGCTGCTGAAGAAAAGCGTCGCTCCCTGCTTCTGCCGATCCTTGAGGAGCGAGCGAAGCTCGCGGCGTCCGACCGGGTCCAACCCGGAGGTCACCTCGTCGAGGATCAGCAGCTCGGGCGAGCCAAGCAGCGACTGGGCGATGCCAACACGCTGCAGCATGCCCTTGCTCAGGTTCTTATTGAGCTTGCGCTGGGCGCCGGAAAGGCCGACCAATTCGAGCAGGCTTTCCGCCTCTTTCTTCAACACTGGTCCTTTTAGGCCCTGCAGCTCTCCATAGAGACGAAGCGTCTCGATGGGAGTGAGAAAGGGATAGTACATCGCCACCTCGGGGAGGTAGCCGATGCGACGCTTGGCGTCGAGCGATCCAGCTTTGAGGCCGAAGATTTCAGCGACACCGGAATGGGGTTCGACGAACCCCATCAATGCTTTGAGAGTGCTGCTCTTCCCTGCCCCGTTGGGGCCGAGAAAGCCGACGATTTCGCCCGGCCGCACCGAAAACGATAAACCCTTGACCGCTTCCGCCCACGCGCCGTTTTTCGCGCGGTAGCGGACATGAAGGTCCTCAACCCGGATCGCTTCTCCGCTCACAGCAGAATTGTCGGTAAGCTGAGAAACTTTTAGAGTGAGGACCCGGGATCGCGGAATTTATTCCGCGAGGAGCTTTTCGATCTCTTTGCGAAATGCCGCAAAAAGGTCGGCCGAGTAGCCCACGTGGATCTTGTGTACGTTGCCGTGCTTGTCGATCACAACTGCGTGCGGAATGCCCGAGACGCCAAACGGAGCAAAGTCGGCCTTGGGCACGAAGGCGACCGGCCATGGCAGCTTATGCTCGGCCATAAAGTCGTCCTGCATCTTCCCAAACTCCTGGTCAGCCGTGAGGTTCTTCTCCTGGCCGAAGTAGCCGTAGAAGCTGGTAACGCCCACAATCTCCAGACCCTTCTCATGCAGGTCGGCGTACATCTGCTTCATATCCGGGAACGAAGCCTTGCACGGGCCGCACCAGTGGGCGAAGAAATCGACCACCACGACCTTGCCTTTCCAGGCGTCGAAGCCCGGGAAGGTTCCGATCGCTTTGTTGGGCGTAAGCGCCGGCGCAGGATTGCCGATCAGCTTGTACTGGACGCGAAGAGCGCCTAAGCTCTTAACGCCGGCGCTGTCCTTGTCCATCTTCTTCTCGACCTCGTCGAAATATGGCTGCACCTCGGCGGAACGGCCGCTCTGGACAAGAAGGTCCGCAATCTTTCCGGCCAGGGCCACTCGGCTTCGATCGAAAAATGCCCGGCGGCGTTCGTCTCCTCCGTCTGGATAGGAAAGCTTGGACATCACCGTCTGCGCCGCTTCGAGAGCCTTCGCCGGCCCCGCGCTGGCCGCGATCACGTCGGCATACTCGTAGGCCATCTCGCTGGCGAGGGCCGGAGCATTGGCGGCGTTGACCGCCTTATTGAAGGTCGCGAGCAGGTTGTCGCCTTCGCCAAGCTTGAAATAGTAGTTCATCAGGGACATAAGCGCGCCGGCTCTTCCCTTCTCGTCGGGATTTGAATCTAGGTAGCGGTTAGTAAGGTCTACCGCTGCGCGATAGTCTTTGGCCTCGGCAAAGAGGGTGCCCCAATCCATCCCGTCTTGAGCCTTGATCGTCTTAGGATCGACGCCTTTGACGAATTCGCGAGCCTTTTCCGAGACCTGCTTTTCGATCCCATCGAGGCTGTTGTTCTTCTGGTCCTTGAAAAACGCGTCGAAGAGCTTGTCGCGCATTTCGTTGAGCGTCTTAAGCGCATCTTGAGGATTCGTTTGTTGAGCGAACGCGCTCATGCAGCAGGCAAGCGCAAGGGTGAGAGAGAGCAGCTTTCTCATAGTGGTTCTTGTTATCCTACTACCGTTAGCGAAACGTTTGAATTCCCACCCGGGATCGCGGAATTTATTCCGCGGCTATCTCTCCAGAGCTTTCCGATCCCACCCAGCCAGGTCGGCGCCCGCCTCGTAACTCGACTGCAAGAACCTTAGCAAGGCATCTTCGCGGTCCGGCATCACCCGCCACCGCTCGTAACGTAGGAGCGCCATCGGCGAATTGCGAACCATCGCCCACTCCGCCTCCGCCGGTTCGAGGCGCCGTTTCTCGATTCCCGGCGGTAAGGGCGCGGCGTAACAGTAGAACGCAGCTTTCGGCAGGGTGTCGTCTCCATACCAAAAACCCGCGCTGATCACCTCGTGCGAGTAAGCCTCTCGCGTCGCCAGGTCGGCTTCCGGCATCGGCGGAGCCGCCCGTCCCGAGAAGCGGGTGCAGGCAAGGTCGAAGCTGTGCCAAAACATGTGCACCGGGCTGCATTTGCCAATAAACCGGCCGCGAAACTCCTTCATCCCCTTCTCGATGGAGGGGAGCACGCTGTGGGCGGCCTGAATCCTGGTGAGGTCGGCCCCGGTCCGGCGGTCTTCAGCGAACGGAATCGTGCTCTTGCACTGATAAGGGGTCGCCACCAGCTTGACCTTCACATCCAAATCGGCCAGCGCCTGCCGGTAGTCGCGGTAGAAGTCGCAAAGCGGGCGGGTAAAGGCGGGAACGTTCGCGGTTCGAGCGCCGCGGCGAATCTGTACCATCGCATCATGCACATCGACCTCAATCTCCAACTCGTCGCCGTCGTAGGGAATCCCGCCCGTCGTGTGGCCCCGTGCGGAAACGTACAGCGGCACATGCCACCAGTGGTTGATCGGAGGGTGCAGCTTCAGCCGGGTCTTGCCAACGATCTGGCAGACAAGCTGCCAATAGAGGCGGCTATCTTCCCATTCAGGAAGCGGCAATGCGGGGAGGTCCATGCCGCAGTATGGCGCGCTCGAGAGGACTCGAACCTCCGACCCTCAGCTCCGCATCAGCGTCGTTCAGGTTCAAATTCGCTGTTTTCCTGCTGGGTGAACACCTGAAAACACCACTACCAGCCCGATCCCAACGCTCATCAACAGATGAGCAGTTTCTTCCCGTCAACGACACGTACTACAAGTCGGAGCAAATGAGCTTATATCGCCTCTCAGCCATGCACGTAGTCGTTTAAGGCCGATTGACGCCTCAGTTCTGCTAGAGAACCATAGCACCACGTCCTGCAGTGGCTGTTCCTTCCAAAGACTGATATATCGCCACAGAACTATGTCCACAACGGGAACGGAGTCTCCGGTTAAGTTCGAAATGGTGCGACATAACTTTTGGGCATCCTCAAATCCGTAGTATTCGGCTGCAAGGACAAGGTGTCGATCGGGCTTTGATACGTCAGCACCCAGATTCTTCGCGAGATGAACTGCTGTTACCGGTCCGATATAAGGAAATCGCGAAAACGCGCTGGGGCCTCGCTGGCGAAAGTCACTAAATATGGAAGTGAAGCCTTCCTGTGCAATCGCAGCAGCAATGTCAGTGATCGCATCAATCTTAGATATATGATTGAAGGCCTTTAGTGCTTCTGAACGGCAGACGGTCGCGTTTGCTACGATCGCCTCACCACTCTTCCAATGTAGAAATGCCTCACTGACAAGTCCAAAGCGCTGCCGGACAACGGCTTCTTTCATACCCGAACAGAGGACCACCCATGCAGCCTCACGGATGAAGTCAGTCTCCGTTGTTTTATCTAGGCAAAGCGAACTTTGCCAGTCCACCTCGGCACCATAACCCGCCTCTATAACTGCCCGCTTTGCAAGCAAATATCGGCGAGCGATCTCAGCTTCCCTGCTCATGACCGCCTCCTACTCAGGAGACGGAGAATCAGCTTCAAGGGATGCACTCTTCAGACCGTGAACCCAAAGCCGCATCTTCAAGTACGTCACTGGACAGCAGGGGTTGAGGTCCAGCAAGCGACTCAATCTGAGCTTTCTCAGATGGGCAGCCTTTAAAGGCAAAAAGAGCTTGTCCGGAATTTTGGGTAGCCCGTTCAAGATGACTCTACTCGACCTCATCACATCTGCAATCTGATCGGGGGTTGCATTCGGATTACTTGCCACTGATGTGAGCTCTGCTTTTAACTTTCCAAGCGCCTCTGCAGACTGTTTGAAAGAACCGGCTTTGCCCCTCAAATCTAGTCGCAGCATCACGAGCGAAACCGTAAAGACGCCTACCGAACACAACCTTGCAATCGTGTCCCCCGCCTCAGGAGAAATTCCAACCTGTGAAAGCAGCTTAGGATCGACAAAGAGACGGGCAGCTAGCACAGCAGACATGATCAGCAGCAGCACATCCACAAGTGCTGTTCGCTTTTCCAGTCGATCTCGAAGCATGGAATGCATAGAAAGCATCATGTCGACGAGACGCTTTTGCTTCACTACCTCATTCACGTTGCCTTATCAACTGTGCTTGAAACAGCGACTCCCATTCTGCTGCTTGGCCAAATGCTTCTGCATTTTGCATCCTTCGATGGATACGACCTAAGCTGTCCGCAATCAATTGCCTCGGCAAGGAACCTGCTTTGCCAAGGTGTTCGTCAATGTGCGTCGTTTGTCCTGTCACATCTTGTGTCGGAGCCAAAATTCGCTTGCTGGCTTCTTGAAAGAAGTGCATCAGCATGCCCTTTTTATTTGTGTAGCCTTTATAGTCCTTGAAGATTTCTACAGCTAGTGCTTCGACGTGATACCCTGACAAACGCCTATTCTCGGGCAGGTCGGCCATGATCGATTTGGCGAGCTTGATCGTCGGGACCACCAGATGAGCACGTTGGTTATTCACAGCGCTAAGCTGGTCAGTGAACTCCTTTGGCCGAATATTCGCCCACGAATCGCCTGGCTCATTGGAGATCCGGAAACCTGCAGACGTTTTAATTGCGGGAAGGAGTTGGATCTGCCGGTGCTCAAATTGGAGCGTTACACAAAGATTTCCAATCTTGATCTCGGCATCGGGGAAACGCTTTTTCAACTGTGTTGCGAAATATTCTCGCACCTCCTCAGGCGTTTTGGATTCCAGATCCGTGTTGTTCAGCAATACCAGGGCGTCTACGTCGCTGATTCCATCCACATACGTGTGTTTTGCTACCGAACCTCCAAATTGCACTCTTAAGGATCCAGCCACTTCGCCGTGTAAGGCCTTCAATGCAGAATCAAGTTCGTCTCGAATTTCGTCGTGATCGCGATTGTTAGCTGCAACAAGCAATGAGTTAATCAGCTTGGCGGATTCACGGTGATAGCGTTCATCTGTGAGCCTTTGAGCCGAATCACGAACTTGCTGCGCCAAGTCTCTGGGGTTGGTGCCTCCTCCGGTATACGGACCTCCACCGCCGCCTGCCATACTTATTCACCACCTGCGTTTCGGATCATGTCTCTGGCCTTAGCCAATATCTCTCTGTTGAACTCAAATGAATCAATCTCACCTGTTCGGCAGTACTTGACCATTTGAAATTTCAGGTGTCGCAAGTCAGCAAGGTTGTGCGCAATCGCTTGCCCAACCACATGCTCGTCCCTTGCTTCAAGGTCGCGATTTAACAGGGCGTGGGCCATCAGATATGTGGAAACACCTTGATGATAGCGGTATCGCTTTCCAGCACAGTGGGATCCGAAGCTTGGAATTCACGTGACTTGAAGTCGCGGC
>JADMIO010846002.1_pt1 | contig 27017 bp, 20 predicted proteins | sample 8958161 | NCBI WGS metagenome assembly JADMIO01 (sample SAMN16585339, study PRJNA669376) | soil metagenome | isolation source: Crop rotation soil | place: USA: Cullars Rotation, Alabama | collected 2011
CTTTCCCCGTCGTTTACGCGGGCTCCAACGGCGTCGTCGTGCCGTCGGGCGCGACGCCCGCCGCGCCGTCAAACGCTACGGATGACCGCCCGCTCGCGCACCCGTTCGCACGCCGCGTCTTCGCGCGCGTCGCCTCGGAACTGAAGTTAACGGACGCGCAGCAGACGGAGATTAAGGCGATAGTCAGGGACGAGCTGGCGGGCGCGCGCCCGCTTTTCGAGAAGCTCAAAGAGAATCGCGTGCAGATGCGTGCCGCGGCCTCAGACGGCCAGTTCGACGAGGCGCAGGTGCGCAGCATAGCCGCCGAGCAGGGACAGACGCTCTCCGAGTTGATCGTCGCCAAAGAACGCGCGAAGGCGAAAATCTTCAACGTCCTGACGCCGGAACAGCGCACGAGGGCCAACGAGTTGCTCGAACGATTCGAGACGCGACGCAATGGTCCGCTGTCCTTCATCAGTTAGTGAAAACGGATAGGTCTCCCCAGAGATGACAGGCGGAAGGCGGGATTGTCGGGTCTGCCCACGCTCGAAGATGCTTGTGAGGGGCGCAAGCGATCTTCACGTCGGCCGGGCCGCGCTTCCCGCCCCTGTCATCTTCCACTGGCCGACAACAACGCACTTCACTCCGAACTAAAAAGATGAACGAAGCAATGGTCCTCGGCGAAGCTCATCTGACGTGGTCGCGCGATGACGCGCGGGCCGCGGCGATAGAGGCGTCCGAGTTCGATTACCGTCTGGCACAGCGCGTCGCGGCGGGCGACATGCTCGCCTTCGAGGAGTTCTACGAGCGCTACCATCGGCGCGTCTACGCCCTCTGTCTCAGGATGACGGGCAACACGGCCGAAGCAGAAGACCTGACCCAGGAGGTCTTCATACACGTCTACCGCAAGATCGGCAGCTTCCGCGGCGACTCCACATTGATGACGTGGCTCCACCGCGTGACCGTCAACCGCACGCTGATGCACTTCAGGAAGAGCGCCGTCAGACGCGAGCGCACGACCGATGACGGCGTGACGCCTGAGCCGGAGGTCAGGCCGTCGGCGCTGCTGGGCCACACACCAGCGGTTGACCGTCTCGTGCTCGAAAAGGCCATCGCACAACTCGCGCCGGGCTACCGCGCCGTCTTCGTCCTGCACGACGTAGAAGGCTACGAGCACTCGGAGATCGCGCGCACGTTAGGAATTTCCACGGGGACCAGCAAGTCGCAACTGCACAAGGCGCGTCTGCGCCTGCGCCAACTCATAGGGCAGGAAGCGGGACAGGTAGCTTCAGAAGTCTTGTGATGATTGCCACTCGCTCGCCAGCATTCCGTAGACGACGTGGTCGTCGAAGTGGTCCTGACGCCAGCGCACCTGGCGGAGTACGCCTTCCTGTGTGAAGCCCAGCCGTTCGGGGATGCGGCGGCTGCGCCAGTTCTCGCTCATGCAGCGTATCTCGACGCGGTTGAGCCCGAGTTTCGTGAAGGCGTAATCCGTCATCGCGCGGCACGCGAGAGTGGCGAGCCCACGGCCCTGAGAAGCGGCCGCGAGCCAGTAGCCCAGCTCAGTATTCTTGTGCGCCCAGTCAATGTAGTTGTAGCGAACGCACCCGGCCAGTTGATTGTCAAACCAGATGCCTGCCTCGAACCCGTTATTGGCGGCAGATTTTTCGAGCGCGATTTTAATGTGCGCTTCGGCGTCCGCGAGCGAGTAATCATCGCCGACCCAGAACATCCACTCACCTATGTGCCTGCGGTTTTGATAAACCAACTCGAAGAACTGCCCGGCATGCTCCGGGGCGAGCAAGCGAAGCTCCGTCCGCTCATCAATTTTATACTCGAACATATTATCGAATCATAGCCGCCCTCAAAACTCGCTTGCAATCAGTTTGCTTGACAAGAGCGCGGGCTCGTGGCTAAGGTTTGATATCTTTTTTATAGTTCTTTTGAAGTTGAAGTAGAGGCGCGACCTCCATCAGTAACCTGTCTTCTGAAACGAAGGGGAGCCAAGTGGGGCGGGTGAAAGGGGCGGGTCGCCGAAGCGCGTGTGTGCCAATTCTCCTTCGTGGGCGCGCGCGTGCTGGTCGCCGCGGCTAAATCCGCGGGACTGTCACCGCACGAGCGGGCGGTGGAGAGCTACGACTTAAGAATCCTCAAAAGGCGCGCGAGCCATTCGCGCGGCGCGCCTTTCATTGGCTTTGAGCAGAGGGCCGGTCGTATCTTTTCGGAGCGACCGGCCTTTACTTTTCCTTCAGCCGGAAAGGTCACCTGCGAAAGCATGAATCAGTCGCCCACAGTGATGAAGTTCGGCGGCACGTCCGTCGAGGACGCGCGCGCCTTCGAGCGCGTCGCGCGCATCGTGCTCGCCCAATCGGACGCAAACCCGGTCGTCGTCGTCTCCGCGATGTGCCGCGTGACGGACGCACTGCTCACGAGTTTCAAACGGGCCGCCGAAGAGGGCAAGGCTGAAGAGGCCGCAAGCGCGCTCGAAGAACACTTCGACCGCCACAGGGCCGTGGCCGGCGAACTTTTGAACGCGGAGGACGCGGCGGAGTTCGAGGCGGCGCTCGGTAAGTCGCGTTGCGAACTGGCCGCGCTGCTGCAAGCGGCGACGAGTCAGGTAGACGACCGGCCGGCGCTGCAAGACGAGGTCGTCTCGTACGGCGAGCGGCTGTCGGCCAATCTGCTGGCGGGGGCGCTGCGCGGAATTGGCACACGTCCCGCGCGGTACGTGGACGCGCGGCGCTGCATCGTCACGGACGGGCAGTTCGGCCAGGCCGAGCCCGAGATGAAAGAGACCACGCGCGCGACGCGCGAGTCGGTTGTGCCAATTATAGAGGCGGGGGAGATTCCCGTCCTCGGCGGCTTCATCGCCTCTACCCCTGAGGGCATGACGACAACGCTCGGGCGCGGGGGCTCGGACTACACGGCGGCGATTGTCGGCGCGGCTCTACAGGCGCGCGAGATTCAAATCTGGACCGACGTGTCGGGAGTGCTCACGGCGGACCCGCGCGTCGTCTCAGGGGCGCGCTCCATCCCGCGCCTCTCTTACGCGGAGGCGGCAGAGCTGGCCTACTTCGGCGCGAAGGTCCTGCACCCGAAGACGATTCTCCCGGCCGTGGTGCGCGGCATCCCCGTCCGCATCTGCAACTCGCGCGCGGCCGACTCCGAGAGCACCGTCATCAACTTCGACACGGACGCGACACCGCACACCGTCAAGGCCATCGCGCACAAGAAGAACGTCTCGATTGTCCACGTCACCTCCGCGCGCATGCTCGGCGCTTACGGCTTCCTGCGCGCGCTCTTCGAGGTCTTCGACCGCCACCGCACGGTCGTTGACCTGGTCACCACGTCCGAGGTCAGCGTCTCGCTCTCTTTGGAGAGCACTGACGCGCTGGCCGAAGTCGTCTCAGACTTGCAAAGAATCGGCGCGGTCAAGGTCGAACACGGGCGCGCGCTCATCTGCGTGGTCGGCGAGGGCTTGCGCGACGCGCGCGGGCTGGCCTCGAAGATTTTTACGGCCGTGCGTGACATCAACGTGATGCTCATCTCGCAGGGCGCGTCGAGCATCAACCTGACCTTCGTCGTGGACGAGTCGCACGCCGAACAGGCCGTCCGCCAACTCCACGAAGCCTTCTTCGAACAGAACACACGCGAGCTTTACCAGACGGCCGCGTCGGACGATTGAACCCGCAGCGAATTTCAAATGGACCTCTTCGCCTTCACGCGCCAGTTGATTGACATCCCTTCGGTGAGCGGGGACGAGATGGCGGTCGCGCGCTTTCTGGCGGAGTATCTGGGGACAATGGGCTACCAAACGGAGTTGCAGGAGGTCGAGGAGAATCGCGCGAACGTCATCGCCGCTGGCGAGCGCAGCCCGCGCGTCGTGCTCTCGACTCACCTGGACACAGTGCCGCCGCACATCGCGGCGAGTGAAGATGACGAGTACATTTACGGGCGCGGCGCGTGCGACGCCAAGGGCATCATCGCCGCGCAGATTTTCGCCGCCGAGCGCTTACGCGCCGAAGGAATCGACGATGTCGGCCTGCTCTTTACGGTTGACGAAGAGCAGGCGAGTCTCGGCGCGCGCGCGGCCAACCGGCACAGGCTTGCGCGGTTGTGCCAATTTCTGATAAACGGCGAGCCGACGGACAACCTGCTCGCCACGGGGTCGAAAGGCTCACTGCGCGTGAGTATAAAGACGACGGGGCGCGCGGCCCACTCGGCTTACCCCGAGCACGGAGAGTCCGCGATTGAGAAGCTGCTCGACGTGCTCAGGGAAGTGCGCGACTACGACTGGCCGCGCGACGAGTTTTTTGGAGAGACGACCGTCAACGTCGGCACCATCGCGGGCGGGACGCGCTCGAACGTCGTCCCGGCGGAGGCGGAGGCGGTCCTGCACATTCGGCTGACCGCGCCGTCTGAAGTGGTGAAGGAAGCGCTCGAACGAATCGCGGCCGCGCGCGCGGAGGTTGAATACCTCTCCGTCTCGGAGCCCGTGCGTATGCTCGCGGTCGAAGATTTCGAGCAATGCGTCGTGCGCTTCACGACGGACATCACTTACCTGGACGACTGGGGCCGGCCGCTGCTCATTGGCCCCGGTTCCATTCTTGACGCGCACACCGCGCACGAGCGCGTTTCAAAACGGGAGTTGGAGCGCGCGGTCGAGCTTTACGTGCGGCTGGTGCGGCGTCTGCGGCACAGCGTCAAAGATCACATGGCGGCGGAAGGAGAAGCGTGATGAGAATCGCACTGTTCGGCCACGGCGCGATGGGGCGGCTCGTGGAAGAGCGCGCACGCGGCGAGGGGCATGAGGTCGCGCTCGTCCTCACATCGCGCGACGCGGGGCCTGCGGAAGAGTTGGGCGAGCAGTTGCGCGGGCTCGACGCCGCGATTGATTTCTCCGTGGCCGGCGCTGTCGCGGCAAACGCGAAGCTCTGCGCCCGCGCAAAGGTTCCGCTCGTCATAGGGACGACGGGCTGGCGCGAGGCGGAAGAGGGTGTGCGGCGGCTCTTTGAAGAACACGAGGGCGCGCTCGTCTACGGGGCCAATTTCTCAATCGGCGTGAACCTCTTTTACCGCGTCGTCGAGCGCGCCGCAGAGTTGTTCGCGCGGTTCGACGCCTACAGCCCGTTCATAGAAGAGGCGCACCACGCGCGCAAGCGCGACGCGCCTTCGGGGACTGCCTTGAAGCTGCGCGACAAGCTCGCCGCGCGTTACGAAGGAGACATCCCCGTGTCGAGCACGCGCGCCGGCCACATCCCCGGCACACACCGCGTCGGCTTCGACTCGGCGGCCGATCAAGTGCTCTTGACGCACACGGCGCGCTCGCGCGAGGGCTTCGCCGCGGGCGCACTCGCCGCCGCGCGCTGGATTCAAGGCCGCCACGGCGTCTACGAATTCACAGAGATGATTGACGAAATGCTCGGAGCATCTTTCAAACCCTAGCCCGTGAAGAGGAGATGAACCCGATATGACTATGAACGTTGAATGGCTGCGGGGATGCGCGACGGCGCTCGTGACGCCTTTCAAGGCGGGGGGCGCGGTTGACCTCGAACGCTTCCGCGCGCTCGTCGAGCGGCAGATCAATGGCGGCGTACGGCTGCTCGTGCCCTGCGGCACGACGGGCGAGAGCGTCACGCTCTCGGCAGAGGAAGACCAGGTCGTCATAGAGGAGACCGTCCGCCTTGCGCGCGGCCGCGCCCGCGTCATCGCAGGCGCGGGCAGCAACTCCACCGCGCACGCCATCGAATACAGCCTGGCCGCACGCGCCGTCGGAGCAGACGCCGTCCTCGTCGTCGCGCCCTATTACAATAAGCCCACGCAGAACGGACTCTACGCGCACTTCCGCGCCGTCGCCGAAGCCGTCGAAGGCTTGCCCGTGGTCGTCTACAACGTGCCCGGCCGCACCTCGTCCAACATCTCGGCCGAGACGACTCTCAAACTGGCACACGACTGCGAGAACATCGTGGCGACCAAAGAGGCTTCGGGCAACCTGTCGCAGATCATGGCTATCCTGCGCGAGCGCCCCGCGGGGTTTCGCGTGCTGTCCGGCGACGACGCGATGACGCTCAGTATGATCGCGCTCGGAGCCGATGGCCTCATCTCCGTCGCGTCGAACGAAGCGCCGGACTTAATGGCACAAATGGTTGACGCCGCGCTCGAAGGAAGCTGGGAACGCGCGCGCGCGCTTCACTACCGCCTGCTCCCGCTGATGGAGGTCAACTTCATAGAGTCTAGTCCGGGGCCGGTCAAGGCCGCGCTCGCGCTGATGGGACTCATCGAAGAGGAGTTGCGTCTGCCGCTCGTCCCCGTCGAAGAGAAGACGCGCGCGCGCGTCCGTGAGGTCATCGCCGAGCTGGGGCTTTTGAAGGGGACGGCCAATGTCGCTCAGTGAGAGGATAGAGGCGCTGGCCGCCTCGGAGAAGCGGGAGTACGCCCCGGAAGACTTCGCGCTCTTCGCGGAATTTAGGACGGCGCTCAACCGCGGCGAGGTGCGCGCCGCCGAGCGCGACGCTGAAGGGCGCTGGCACACAAACGCCTGGGTCAAGCGCGGAATCCTGCTCGGCTTCCGCATGGGCCAAATCGTAGACATGTCGCCTGAGGACCGCAGCCTCGTCTTCTTCGACAAGGACACGTATCCCGTGCGGCAGACGCGCCTCGAAGAGCGCGTCCGCATCGTGCCCGGCGGCTCGTGCGTTCGGGAAGGCGCGTACGTTGCGCCCGGCGTGGTCTGCATGCCGCCGATGTACGTCAACGTCGGCGCGTATGTGGACGAGGGGACTATGATTGACAGCCACGCGCTCGTGGGCTCGTGCGCGCAGGTAGGAAAGCGCGTGCACCTCTCGGCCGCCGCGCAAATCGGCGGAGTTATAGAGCCCGTGGGCGCTGTGCCAGTTATTATCGAAGACGACGTGCTGGTCGGCGGCAACTGCGGCGTCTACGAAGGGACGATTGTGCGCGAGAGCGCGGTGCTCGCCCCCGGAACCATCCTGACGGGCGGGACTCCCGTTTATGATCTGGTGCGCGGGGAAATTTACCGTAAGACCACGGAGGGTCCGCTTGAGATTCCGGCGGGCGCGGTCGTCGTCCCTGGCTCGCGCGCGGTGACGACGGAGCTTGGGCGCGAGTGGGACTTGTCGCTTTACGCGCCGGTCATCGTTAAGTACCGCGACGAGCGCACGGACCGCGCGGTGCAGTTGGAGGATTTTTTGCGTTGAGCGAGTTCCGGCCCGCAAGGCGATTGCGCGGAATCGAGAAGAGCATGATCCGCCAGGTCTTCGACCGCGCGCGCGCGGGCAGCATCAACCTGGGCCTGGGCGAGCCGGACTTGCCGACGCCCGAAGTCATCCGCCGCGAGGCCGTGCGCGTCATACGCGAGGAGCAGAACGGCTACACCTCGCACGCGGGGCTGGCCCTTTTGCGAGAGAGGGTCGCGTCGGATTATCCGTTCCTCAAGGGCCGAACCGAAAACGTCATCATCACGGCGGGCTCGCAGGAGGCGCTCTACCTCGCGTTGATGACGATTGTTGACGAGGGCGACGAGGTGTTGTTGCCCGACCCCGGTTTCGTCGCCTACCCGACGATTGTGCGCATGGCGGGCGGTGTGCCAATTTTTTACAAGCTGCCCGCGGCAGGCGGGTTCAGTTTCGACGCGGACGAGTTCCGGCGTCGCGTCTCGCCACGCACGAAGGCGGTCGTCCTCATTAGCCCGTCGAACCCGACGGGGCGCGTCTTGACCGAAGAGGATTTGGCGCTGGCGGCTGGCGCGCTCGAAGGGACGGGCGCTTACGTCATCTCGGACGAGATTTACAACGAGCTTTACTACACGGGCGGGAAGCCAGCGACTATCTCGGCGCATTACGAGCGGACGCTTGTCATAGGGGGACTGTCGAAGGCCATGAGCATGACGGGTTGGCGGCTGGGGTGGCTCGGCGGCCCCGCGGAGATTGTTAAGAGCGCGCTCGTCCTGCACGGGTACGTGACGACGTGCGCCTCGACCGTCTCGCAGAAGGCCGCGCTCGCCGCGTGGACGGAGGAAGCGGAAAGCGCACGCAGGCTACATCGTCAAACCTTCCGCGAGCGGCGCGATCATTTGCTATTGCTTGTCCGCGAAGATTTGGGCCTGCGCGCGGTCGAGCCCGAAGGGGCTTTCTACATGATGATTGACGTGAGTCGTTACGGGACTTCGATGGAAGTGACGGAAAGGCTGCTCGAACGCGGCGTCGTCACGGTGCCCGGCGCGGCCTTCGGGCCGGAAGGCGAAGGATACCTGCGCATCTCCTTCTGCGCCGACTTGGAAACTCTATCGGAAGGCGTGCGTCGGATGAAAGAAGCGTTGGAAGGCTGAACTGTTTTCTTTGCGTCTTTGCGCCTTTGCGTGAGAAATCCCAAAACACTTACTCACGCAAAGGCGCAAAGACGCAAAGGGGTTGAGAGGTGAATTAAGATGAGTGAGAAATATCGTGTCGGGATTCTGGGCGCGACCGGGATGGTGGGGCAGCGTTTCGTGCAGTTGTTGGAAGGGCACCCGCAGTTCGAGATCAGCGCGCTCGCCGCTTCTGGCAATTCGCAGGGGAAGACTTACGCGCAGGCTTGCACGTGGCGGTTGCCGGGCGAGATGCCCGCGCGTGTGCGCGACATGGTTGTGTTGGCCCCGCGCCCGCCGCTCGCCTGCGACCTGGTCTTTTCGAGTCTGCCGGGAGACGTGGCGCGCGAGTCCGAAGGCGCGTTCGCCGAAGCAGGCTACGCGGTCATCAGCAACTCGTCCGCCTTCCGCATGGACGAGGACGTGCCGCTGCTCATCCCGGAAGTCAACCACGAACACTTGCAGTTGTTAGAGCGGCAGAAGGTGCGCGACGCACGCGGCGGCTTCATCGTGACGAACCCGAACTGCTCGACCATCATGTTGGCGATGGCGCTCGCGCCGTTGCACGCGCGCTTCGGCATAGAGGAGGCGGTCGCGACGACTTTGCAGGCGATTTCGGGCGCGGGCTATCCGGGCGTGGCCTCGCTCGACGTGGTGGACAACGTCCTGCCCTTCATAGAGAGCGAGGAGGAGAAGATCGAGACTGAGACGCTGAAGATTCTCGGGCGCGTCTCGGACGGCCGCATAGAGGACGCGCCTTTCCGCGTGAGCGCGCAGTGCCACCGCGTCAACGTCTCGGACGGGCACATGGCCGCCGTCCGCGTGAAGCTCGCGCGGCATGCGGAGTTGGAAGAAGTCTCCGAGGCGTTCTCCTCTTTCACGTCGCTGCCGCAGGAGTTGCGACTGCACACTGCGCCCGCGCGACCGCTCGTCGTGCGCACAGAGCGTGACCGCCCGCAGCCGCGCCTCGACCGCGATGCCGCAGGCGGCATGGCGACGACCATCGGCCGCCTCATGCGCGACCGCGTCATGGACTTTCGCTTCGTCGCCCTCAGCCACAACACCATCCGCGGCGCGGCGGGCGCTGCAATTCTCAACGCAGAGTTGTTGATTGCCACGAAGCGGCTCACGTTGAAAAGAGGTGAAGGCAGTTAATCCGGCACACAAATTATCCCCGTAGGGGATGAACACGATAGCCGGGGGCAAGCGAGCGTAAGCGAGCGCCGCCCCCGGTCGCGTATTAGAAATGAAAACGACCCTGAAGGGGTCGCACATTCAACGTCGAGGTGCGACCCCTTCAGGGTCGAAACGTTTTCTCGTTTATCCGGGGGCGGCGCAAACTCGCGTTTGCTTGCCCCCGGCTATCGTGTTTGACCCCTCCGGGGTCCACTACTTAAAATGCGTGTCGTTATTCCCGAACAACTCATCTTTCAAGAGGCCCGCGCGAGGTATTTTATGACGCCTGTGAAATCCCTGTCCGTCCGCACGCTTCTCTTCGCTCTCTGCCTGCTCTTCGTCCGAACGACCACGGCGCAGGAGAAGTATGACATCAAGGGCAACTACGAGAAGCACGAGTACCGCATCGTGATGCGCGATGGGGCGAAACTCTTCACGGCTGTGTACGTGCCGCGCGACAAGTCGCGTCAGTATCCCATCATGCTCAACCGCACGCCGTATGGGGTCGGCCCTTACGGCGAGGGCGAGTACAGGAACTACCTGGGGCCGTCGCTGGAGTTCACGCGCGCGGGCTACATCTTCGTCTATCAGGACGTGCGCGGGAAGTTCATGTCCGAGGGCGAGTACGTCAATGTGCGACCGCACAAGCCCCGCAAGAATGGCCCAACGGACGTGGACGAGAGCACGGACACTTACGACGCTATTGACTGGCTCGTCAAAAACGTTCCAAACAACAACGGCCGTGTAGGCATGTGGGGCATCTCTTACCCTGGCTTCTACGCCGCGATGGGACTCCTCGACGCGCACCCCGCGCTCAAGGCTTCTTCGCCGCAAGCGCCGATTGCAGACTGGTTCATAGGCGACGACTTTCATCACAACGGCGCTCTCTTTCTGCCGCACGGCTTTAACTTCCTGTCCGGCTTCGGGCGGGCGCGTCCAAAGCTTACGACTGAGGGGGCACAGCCCACCTTCAAACACGGGACCGCCGACGGCTACAAGTTCTTTTTAGAGCTGGGGCCGCTCTCGAACGCCGACCGCAAGTACTACAAGGGCGGGGTCGCCTTCTGGGACGAGATGATGGCCCACCCGAACTACGACGAATACTGGAAGGCGCGCAGCACCCTACAGCACTTTCACAACGTCAGGCCCGCCGTCCTGACCGTCGGCGGCTGGTTCGACGCAGAGGACCTTTACGGCGCGCTCAAGACCTACGACTCGATTGAGAAGAAGAATCCAGGCATCCAGAACATGCTGGTGATGGGGCCCTGGTGTCACGGCTGCTGGGCGCGCACGGACGGCGACCAACTCGGCGACATCAAGTTCGAGATGAAGACGGGCGAGTTCTACCGCCAGAAGATAGAGCTTCCCTTCTTCGAGTGCGCGCTCAAGGACAGGTGTGACGAGAAACTGCCCGAGGCTTACGTCTTCGAGACGGGCTCGAACCGCTGGCGCAAGCACGACGAGTGGCCGCCAAAGAAGGCCAGAGAGACGAGTCTCTATCTTGATGCAGGAGGGCGACTCTCTTTCAACGCGCCCGGCGGCGCGGCGGCGCGCGGCTATGACGAGTACGTGAGCGACCCCGCGCATCCCGTGCCGCACATCAACGTCGTCAACATAGGCATGACGAACGACTACATGATTCAGGACCAGCGCTTCGCCTCGCGGCGGCCGGACGTTTTGGTCTACCAGACCGAGCCGCTCAAAGATGACCTGACCATCGCCGGTCCCGTCACGGCGAGTCTCTTCGTCTCGACCTCGGGGACGGACTCGGACTTCGTCGTCAAGCTGATTGACGTGTTCCCTGACGACGCGCCGGACCCCGAGCCGAACAACTGGAAGCTGGTTCACTTCGGCGGCTACCAGATGTTGGTGCGCGGCGAGCCTATGCGCGCGCGGTTCCGCAACTCTTTCGAGCGCCCGGAGGCGATGGTGCCGAACCAGCCGACGAAAATCGAATTCGTGATGCCGGACGCGAACCACACTTTCAAGAAGGGCCACCGCGTCATGGTGCAGATTCAGTCGAGCTGGTTCCCTATGGTTGACCGCAACCCGCAAAAGTTCGTGGACATCAACAGGGCGCGCGAGTCAGACTTTCAGAAGGCCACGCAGCGCGTCTACTACGCCCCGCGTCTGCGCTCCGCCGTGAAGGTCATGGTCTTACCTTAAAAGCAGTTTTCAGTTTCCAGTTTTCAGTTTTCAGTAAAAGCAAATTGTCTTTGCTCAAAACTGAAAACTGAAAACTGATTACTGCTTCACCTCATCCAGCGGTGGTCAACCATCAGGCAGCGGTCTTGTACGACCTTGATTCCGGCCATGGCGAGTTTCTGTGCGGCCTGGTCGTTGCGGATGCCTGATTGGAACCAGACGGCCCGTGGATTTTTCGTCAGGATGTCTTCGAGGTGCGGCGGGATGTCTTCGGAGCGCCGGAAGACGTTGACGAGGTCTACGTCGCCCGGAATGTCCGCGAGATTGCGGAAGACTTTCCGGCCCAGTATCTCCGTCACGTCCGGGTAATAGACCGGGACGGGGATGACCTCGAAGCCCGCAGAGGCGAGGTAAGACGGGACGTAGAAAGCGGGCTGGCCCGCCTGCCTCTCCGTCTTGATGCCCAGCACGGCGATGCGCTTCGTCGCCGCCAGCAACTCTTTGATCTCTTCATCACTCTCCAGCAGATTCTCTTTCCAGCTCATTCGATTGGTCCCCCATGTAAACATTAGAAACTCCGCCGGGACTTTCAATAATAGCGCAGCGATTCATTGCTGTGAATTCGTTCGGGCGCAATGTTGGGAGTTGATTGGAAGAGGGCGCTCGACCAACCAATCGCCTCAACTCTTTTGCGCCCTGGCGTCTTTGCGTGTAAAACCTTTCTGACGCAAAGACGCCAGGGCACAAAGAATGGGGTGCTGTTCTTCGTGATTGTCTTAGGGATTAACGCTTACCACGGCGACGCGGCAGCCGCCCTCGTGCGCGACGGGCAATTGATCGCCGCCGCCGAAGAAGAACGCTTCAACCGTCGCAAGCACAGCGCGGGGTTCCCGGCGGAGGCCGTGCGCTACTGCCTGTCGGAAGCCGGCGTCTCTCTCGAAGACGTGGAGCACGTCGGCGTGTCGCGCGACCCTTCGGCCCACCTGCACAAAAAAATTCTGTACGCGGCGACGAGGGCGGCCAAATCAATCGGCGGGGCGCGTGCGCGCAGGCAGACAGGTAAAGCCGGCGGACGAGGCTTTCTGGGGGCGGTGACCGAGCGGCTGGCTAACACTGCGAAAGTCAGAAATCTCAAAGACGACCTGGCGAAAGCCCTCGCTGTGCCAAAAAGCAGAGTCCGCGCCGAGTTTCATAACGTCGAGCACCACCGCGCTCATCTGGCGAGTTCGTTCTACGTCTCGCCGTTCGAGCGGGCGGCGCTGCTCTCGATTGACGGCTTCGGGGATTTCATCTCGACGATGTGGGGCGAAGGCTCAGGCAACGAGATTGTGGTTTTGGGCCAGGTCGAGTACCCGCACTCGGCCGGCATCCTCTACACGGCGACGACGCAGTTTTTGGGCTTCCCGCACTACGGCGACGAGGGCAAGGTGATGGGACTCGCGCCTTACGGCCGCCCGCGCTTCATCGAAGAGTTCCGCGACATCATCAGGACGGAAGAGGGCGGGCGGTTTCAGTTGAACCTGGACTACTTCCGCCACCACGCCGAAGGAGTGGAGATGACATGGGACGAGGGCTCACCCGTCGTCGGCCGTATCTTCTCCGGCGAGTACGAAAAAGTTTTCGGCCCGCCGCGCGTGGAAGGATCACAACTGACCGAACGCGAGGAGGACATCGCGGCCAGCTTACAGTTGCGTCTCGAAGAGGTCGCTTTCCACGTCCTCAATCATCTGCACGAGCTTACGGGGCTGACCGATTTGGGCCTCTCGGGCGGCGTGGCCTACAACTCTGTGATGAACGGAAAGATTCTGCTCAACACGCCGTTCCGCCGAGTCTTCGTGCAGCCTGCGGCGGGCGACAGCGGCACGGCCGTCGGCGTCTGCTACGAGATTTACAACGGCGGGCTCAAAGGCGAGCGCGGTTACGTGATGGAAGGCGCGTACATGGGGCCGGAGTTTTCCGACGAAGCTATTCTGGCGGAATTGGACCGCAGCGGGTTGGAATACGAAAGCTTTGCGACGGAAGGCGAGTTAACGGCGAGGGCGGCCGTGGACATCGCCGTGGGCAAGGTCGTGGGCTGGTTTCAGGGGCGAATGGAATTTGGCCCACGCGCTTTGGGGAACCGCTCCATCCTCGTTGACCCGCGCCGCCGGGACATGAAGACGACACTCAACGAGCGCATCAAGCGGCGCGAGCCGTTCCGCCCCTTCGCGTCCTCCATCCTCGCCGAACATGTCGATGATTACTTCGAGCAGACGCACCCCGCGCCCACCATGTTGATGGTCTACAAGGTCAAGCCGGAGCGCCGCGCGGACATCCCGGCCGTCACGCACGTTGACGGCTCCGGCCGCTTGCAGACCGTGACGCGCGAGGCGAACGGGCTTTACTACCGACTCATCCACGACTTTTACAGAATAACCCGCGTGCCCGTCATCTTGAACACCTCGTTCAACGAGAACGAGCCCGTCGTCTGCACGCCGCGCCAGGCCATTGACTGCTTTCTCAAAACGCGCATGGACTCGCTCTACCTGGGCAACCACGTCGTCAGACGTGAATTTCTGTTGTTGAAGGCGCTCGAATCTTTAACCTGATGCGCGTCATCATTCTCAACCAGTTTTTCTACCCAGACCATTCGGCCACGAGTCAATACATGACCGATCTGGCCGAGAGCCTGGTGGAGCAGGGCGTGTCTGTGACCGCGCTCTCCGGCCGCGGGCGTTACAACGGGGGCGACCGTTTGCCGCCGCGGGAGGTTTACAAGGGCGTGCGGATAGAACGCGCGTGGGCGACCAGTTTCGGCAAAGGGAATTTAATCAAGCGGCTCTCGGATTACCTGACCTTTTATTTGTGCGCGACGTGGAAGCTCCTGCGGCTGCCGCGCCACGACATCGTTATGGCCCTGACGACGCCCCCGTTCATAGGGCTCGTCGCCCTCGTCATAGGCCGCCTCCGCGGGATGCGCGTGGTCGCGCTCGTCCCTGACGTTTACCCGGATGTCGCCGTCTCTTTGGGCGTGCTCAACCGGCGCAACCCGGCGGCGCGTCTTCTGGATTGGCTCAACCGCTACACGCTCCGCAACTCGGACCGTGTCATCGTCGTCGGCGATTGCATGCAAGAGAGAATCGTTGCCAAAGTCGGAGAACAATTCGCGACGCACTTCCGCGTGATTCATAACTGGGCCGACGGGCGCGAGATTAGCCCTTTGAACGGCGAGAAAAATCCTTTCGCAGAACAACAGCTCGGAGCGGACGACAAGTTCGTCCTTCTCTTCTCCGGCAATCTGGGCCTCATCAACGAGTTCGACACAGTGCTCGACGCCGCCCTCATCTTGCGCGACCGTGCGGACATTCTCTTCCTCTTCGTCGGTGAGGGCGTCAAAAAAGCGTCTGTCGAAAAGTTTGCGCAACGGCACAAACTCTCGAACATACGCATGCTGCCCTACCAGCCGCGCGAAGTCTTGCGCTATAGCCTGGCAGCGGCCGATGCGGCGCTGGTCACGCTGGCCGAAGGTCTCGCCGGCCTGAGCGTGCCGAGCAAAACCTACGCCAGCCTCGCCGCGGGCCTCCCCGTCCTCTTCGTCGGCGACGCCCGCAGCTCAATCGCACGCATCGTCGCGGAGAACGCGTGCGGCGAAGTCGTCCCCGCAGGCGATCACCTTCGCCTGGCGCGCGTGCTGTGCGACTGGGCCGCGGACAAAGCGAAGGTCGCCGCGCTCGGCCGTGCTGCGCGCGCGACCTTCGAACAAAACTTCGAGCGCGCGCAGGCGGTCAGCGCCTACATGGAAACTTTCGCGGAGTGCATGGGTGACAACACCTCGGCGGAGAAGGAGGGCACGATGTGTTGATTCAACCCCTTTGCGTCTTTGCGCCTTTGCGTGAGTGATTTAGGTTTTTTCACGCAAAGGCGCAAAGACGCAAAGACGCAGCTTGCCGTTTGTCTTCCAATCCGCAACCCGAAATCCTCATTCCCAAATTAGTTTTCGGCCCGCTCATCTTCGCGTTGGGCCGTCTCGTCACGCCTCGCGTCCCGTTCGTCACATAGTTCTGGTTTGATTTCACGGGAAGTTGCCTAATCGTGGGTTGGCCTCTATAGCCGCGGGCCAATTCGTAATGGCACAAAACCTCCTATCTCTTTTTCGGCTTTCCCCAGAGCGCGACCGGGATACGTGCGCCTTTGTCTTCACGCGCTGCCTCTGAGATGATGTAAAGCGTTATGGATGAGTTGGTGAAGAAAAGGCATTGGTGGCAAAGCCTCTGGGCGCGCGCCGGGCTGATCTTCGGCGTGTGGACTGTCATCGGGCTGATTTTCAGCCTTCAGTGGTATTTCGCGGCCTATCGCTCGGAGCAGCCGGTCCCCTGGACGCGCGCGCTCTACGTGCAGATGAGCTGGGGCTACCTCTGGGCTCTCGGCACCCCGCTCGTGTTCTGGCTTGCCCACCGCTTCCCCATCGAAAAACAGCACTGGCGGCGCAACCTGCTCGTTCATCTTCTGACGAGCACACTGCTCAGCTTCGCCTCAGGCATCGCCGGACACCTCACACTTTATTTCAAGTACGGGGTAGCGTTGGGCCGCCCCTACAACTTCCAAAATTCCCTGCGCTTCGCCGTCAGCAACTACTCCGAGGCCATGGGGATTTATCTCTTAGTCGCTTCCCTGGCCTACGCTTACAGTTATTACCAGCGCTACCGCCAGGGAGAATTGCGCGCCTCGCGGCTCGAAGCGCAGCTCTCGCAAGCGCAGTTGCAGGCGCTCAAAATGCAACTGCACCCGCACTTTCTCTTCAACACGCTCCACTCCATCTCCGCCCTTCTGCACAAGGACACCCAGGGCGCGCGGAAAATGATTACGCGCCTCGGAGACTTTCTGCGCCTCACGCTTGAAAACGCGGGCACGCAGGAGGTGACGCTCAAACAGGAGATGGAATTCCTGCGCTGCTATTTGGAGATCGAGCGCATACGTTTCCAGGACCGCCTCACCACTCACGTCCAGGTTGACCCCGAAGCTCTAGACACACACGTCCCCAACCTCATCCTCCAGCCCATCGTCGAAAACGCCATCCGCCACGCCGTCGCCACTCGCTCCACTCCGGGCGAGATCGAAATTCGTGCGAAACAAGAGAAAGGGTTCCTTCGTATCCGAATACGAGACAACGGTCCTGGTCTCCCCATGAATCGAAGCACCGAAAGCCTGTTCAAGAAAGGGTTGGGTTTGGCTAATACGCAGACGCGCCTGGATCGTCTCTACGGCGCGCGTCATCGCTTTGAGTTAGCCAACGACCCGAAAGGCGGTCTTGCCGTAACTCTTGAAATACCTTCGGCGAGAGAAAACGGCACGGCCCCGCACGATAATAACGGGCGGCGGTGAGTCGTCTGTAATTAACAAGCAAAGCGAAAAGATTTTTGCCACAACGCCCGTGCGCGCGGTGTTAGCCCACTGTAGGGATAACTCTATCCGCTGCGACGAACCGCGCAACCGGCAAAAACATTTCCAGGTTTCAAGAGGGCTGAGCGTGACAACTACCGCGACGTTAATTCGTGTGCTGCTCGTGGATGACGAGCCGCTGGCACGCGGGATGATTCGCGAGATGTTGGAACCGGACCGCGACGTGGAGATCGTCGGCGAGTGCGTCAACGGCGACGAGGCCATCGCGGCTGTACGCGAGCACAGGCCGGACCTTATTTTTCTGGACATACAGATGCCGGAGGCGAGCGGCTTCGAAGTCCTCGAACGCCTGAAGGACGAGCGTCCGCCCCACGTCATCTTCGTCACGGCCTATGACCAGTACGCCGTGCGCGCCTTCGAGGTGCACGCGCTCGACTACCTCCTGAAGCCCTTCGACAGCGAGCGCTTCGAGGCGTCGTGGCGGCGGGCCAAAGAGCACATACTCAAAGAGAAAGGCGGCCGCCTGGACGAGCGCATCCTGACGCTGCTGGAAGAACTCAAGGCCGGAGCGAAATACCTGGAGCGGCTCGTCATCAAGTCCGGCGGGCGCGTCTTCTTCCTTGAGGCCGACGAGATAGATTGGATCGAGGCCGAGGGCAACTACGTCTCCGTGCACAGCGGGAAGAAGTCGCACCTGCTGCGCGAGACTATCAGCAGTCTTGAGGCGCAACTGGACCCGAAAAAATTCCGGCGCGTGCACCGCTCGGCCATCGTGCAACTCGCCAAGATTAAAGAGCTTCAGCCCTGGTTCCACGGCGAGTACCGCATCCTGCTGCACAGCGGCGCGCAGCTCATGCTTTCGCGCAATTACCGCGAGAACTTGCAGGAAGCTCTGGGCAAAGTCCTGTAGGTGTTTGGGCGCACCTCATCCCTTTATTGGGCCTATTTGTCACGAGGATTGGCCCACTGGTCACAAAAGAAGGCTCTGGTGCGAGGCTTGGACGTATATTTATCGTGCGCGCCTTTCAGCGTTTGAAGTTCGGCAGGCTGGGCACGTCGAAGGGGAGGATACAAGGTGAACGGATTAGCAGTCAGAGAGCATTCGGACATACGCTTGGTCAACCGCGGCGGTGAAGAGAATTCTACTTTCACGCCCGGCAAGATTAAGACTCTCAAGCAGCTCGCTCTGAGACTTCTGCTTGAGGCGCAGACCTTGAACGAAGTCCCGACGCTCGATGTGCGCGACGGGATAGACTTTTACGAAGAGGTCAAGCGCTTCGAGGTTGACCTGATTCAGAGCGCGCTCTCGCACACCGACGGCAACCAGGTGCGCGCCGCGCGTCTCTTGAACATGAAGGTGACGACGCTCAACTCCAAGATCAAACAGTACGGCATCAACATCAACGTCCTCGTCGGAGGCTTCGTCAATCAGGAGACGGCGGAGTCCGTTCACAAAGAGGTCTGACACCGCCTGACAGTTGCCAGGATAAAGAGAGGCGAGACGGTTGCGGCCGACTCGCTTCTCTTTTTTTCTGCCCGCGTCTTTCACTCACACGGCCGCGCATACGAAATCTCGTACACTTCTTTCGCACACACCGCACGCGCGCGCCCTTCATATCCAAATCTCTCAACGTCGCGCCCCTTCAATATCCAAATGTTTCAAGATTCGCGCGCGTGTGCGAGTCGTCACTCGCCGTCAATCTTGAAACTTGAGAAGGCTTTCGGCGCAAGCGCGCCAGGCGGCACGGTCGTTGCCCTGTCTCTACACCAGCGGCTTGAACCACACTCTTTGCGCTTACGAAATTTCGTAAGACCGGTATTTAAGACGGTGTTCCGGGGAGCGGTTCAAGTGCCTATCTGTATTGGCAGAGAAAGGAACTCTTTAGTATGAGAAACACTATGCGAGTCATGACCTCGCTGCTGTTTGCCCTGTGCCTCGCGCTGTTTGCGACGAGCGCAATGGCGCAAACGGCTACGACGGGCACGATTGAGGGCACTGTGACCGACGTCAATGACGCGGTCGTGCCCGGCGTGACGGTCACCGTCACGAGCCCGAACCTCATCCGTGCGCAATCGGCGACGACGGATGACAACGGCACATTCCGTATTCTTAACCTCCCGCCGGGGAGGTACGCAGTGACCATCGAGGCGTCGAAGGGCTTCGCGCGCTTCGAGCAGTCGGACGTGGAAGTCAATCTCTCGAAGACGTCTTCGGTTGACGTCCGCCTCCAAGCCGAGGGCGCGGCGGCCTCCGTGGACATCACGACCACCGCGGGCGCGACCGTAGACACGGCGAGCAACACGACGGGGTCGAACGTCTCGACCGAGCAGTTCTCCAACTTCCCGACGCAGCGCACCGTCCAGTCGCTTTACACGATTGCTCCGACGGTTGCCCGCTCGGGCCTGCGCGATGCGGCGGGCCGTGACCGCGATCCTTCGGTCGCAGGTTCTTCGGGTCCTGAGAACAACTACATTCTTGACGGCGTGAACACGACCGACCCGGCCTACGGCGGCTCGGGCGCGAACCTCCCCTTTGAATTCATCCAGGAAGTCGAAATCAAGACGGGCGCTTACGGGGCCGAGTACGGCAAAGCGACCGGCGGCATCTTCAACGTCATCACGAAGTCGGGCGGCAACGAGTTCCGCGGCGACGCCTTCGCCTACTTCTCGAACAAGGCGCTGGTTCGTGAGACGAAGTTTTTCTCCAACACGGGCGCGGCCCCGAACGGCTTCTCGGAACTGGACGCGGGCTTTGATATCGGCGGGCCGATTGTCAAAGACAGGCTCTGGTTCTTCGGCGCGTTCAATCCGCAGTTCCGCAAAAACTTCTTCCTGACGCAGACCTTCCGCCAGGACGTCGAAAACAAAGTGACGACGCCCTTCTACGCGGGCAAGCTGACGTGGGCGCTCAACCAGAACCATGTCGCTACCTTCTCGACCTTCGGCGATTTCACCAAGGTCGATGGCTTCATCCTCGGCTCGATTCAGGGGCCGGGCGTCGTCCCGACCACCGGCTTCGGTAACGACCCCGAAGCGTTTTTGGGCACGCTCGAAGCGGGCGGTCACAACTACGCGGCCCGCCTGAATTCGACCATCACGCCGACCTGGATCGGCGAGTTTAACTTCGGCCTCCACTTGCAGAGGGCGAACATCACCCCGACGGCGAACGGCGCGAGCACGCCTTTCATCAACAACAACTTTGCCGTCCTGCGCGCCGACGGCACGGTCGCGCCCGTGACGCAGACCAACACCAACTTCGGCGGCATCACCGGGTTTGTTGACTACGTCTTCGCGCCCGGCGGCTCCTTGCAGCGCAACTACCAGACCGGCCCTGGCTTCGGCCAGTTCACGGCCCAGGACCGCAACCGCTGGGAATTCGCAGCGCGCCTACAGAACATCGTCGGCCGCCATACGATCAAGTACGGCTTCGAGTTCGTGCGCAACGACTACTCGATTGACGACCGTCGCTCGGGTGAAGACCGCGTCTTCCCGAACCCGCTCGGGCTGACCTCCGAAGCCAACGACCCGAACAACAATTCGACGCACGGCTATCAGGTCACGAACAACTTCGCGGTCTGCACGACGCGCACCATCGGCGGCAACCTGACGGTTGTTTGCCCCGGTGCCGCCGCGACCGCCGTTGCCGCGACATTCGCGACGGCCGCCAACGGATTCCCCGGCGGCGTCATCAACGAAGCGATCACGCCCGCGGAGTTCAGCAACAACCCGTTACTGGTCCGCCTCTCGACGCGCATCCGCGACTTCGAGTTGCTGGGCAGCAGCTTCACCAAAACGGAGAGCTTCTACATCCAGGACGACTACAAGCTGGCGAAGAACGTCCAGTTCAACTTCGGCTTGCGCTGGGACTACCAGCAGGCTTACGGCGAGGGTGGGACCACCTACCTGAAGCTCAACAACTTCAAGGACAACTTACAGCCTCGCGTCGGCCTCATCTGGGACTTCACAGGGCAGGGCCGCGGCAAGCTGTTCGCCAACTACGCGCGTTACCTTGAGACGCCGATTCCGCTCGACGTGAACATCCGCGCCGGCAGCAGCGGCGTGCAGACGGACAAGAACTTTAACGTGGACCGTTTGAACGCCGCGGCGGGCGCGAGCATCGTTCCGGGCATCCGCGCCGACCAGACCGTCGGCACGGTCAACCTCGGGTCGGAGCCGACGCCGATTGACCCGGACCTCAAGCCGCAGACGGTCAACGAAGTGACCGCCGGTGTGGAATACGAAGTCGCCAGAGATTTGGCCCTCGGCTTCCGCGGCATCTACCGCGCGCAGGGGTCCGTCATCGAAGACGGCTCGTTCGACGACGGCGGCACGTACTTCATCTTCAACCCCGGCGAGAGCCAGACCGACCGGCTCGCGCAGCAGCCGCCGCCGATAGGCGTCGGCGAGGGCTTCGGTCGCGCACGCCGTTACTACCGAGCGGTCGAGTTCACGGCGACGAAGCGCTTCTCGAACAACTACCAGTTCATCGCTTCGTACGTTTATTCCAGCCTCATCGGCAACTACGAGGGGCTGTTCCGCAACGACAACGGGCAGAGTGACCCGAACATCACGAGTCTCTTCGACCTGGTCAGTCTGTTGAACAACTCTTACGGGCGTCTCCCGAACGACCGCCCGCACCAGTTCAAGTTCAACGGCTCTTACCAGACCCCATTCAAGCTGATGGTCTCGGGCAACTTCTACATCCAGTCCGGGATTCCGTTCAACGCGCTGGTCCCGCACGCGGTCTACGGAAACAACAACGGGCTCGGCGTGCCGCGCGGCACGGCGATCACCCCCGCCGACCAAGAGGGCGGGATCACCGCGGGCAGCAACCGCACGCCGACGACCTGGAACCTGGACCTGGGCGCTTACTACCCGATCCAGTTCGGTGAGAATCGGCAACTGCGCTTCCAGGTTGACTGGTTCAACGTCTTCAACCAGCAGCGCGCCATCAAGCTGGACGAGACGCTTCAGATCACGAGCGGCGTGACGGGCGTCCCGCCGGTCAATAACCCGTTCTACGGATTCGGTTCGATCTTCCAGTATCCCTCTTCGCTGAGGCTGGGTGTGAAGTTCCAATTCTAGGACCCTTCTTTAAACTCCCTCGCGCGTCGTGAGCCAGCAGCAGACGACGCGCGGGGGAGCCTTGGCGGGAGAAGCGCGCGCATGGCGCTTCTCCCGTTTTTCTTTTCGGCCTTCACTCAACGCCTTAGCGACTTTGCGCCTTTGCGTGAGATTAAGTTTCACGCAAAGGCGCTAAGAAAGCGCTCTACACTTTTATTGAATAAACAATCTGTGGCGGCGACGCCAGAAATCCTTTTCGGGCCAGCGGCGCTCTTCGACGTAGTAGCGCGCGTGCGCGCGCGCGTAGGCAGCGAACTCCCTGCGGACGAGCTTTTCGTAACGACTGAGCCCGCGCGCGTCAGCTTTGCAGAGATGGTCCGCAATCGCGTAAGAGGCAAAGATTCCAGAGCGTAGTGATTTGACGATGCCCTGCGAGGAGAGCGGGTCGTAGGTGGAGGCAGCGTCGCCGACGGCGAGCCAGTCGGCCGCGCCGACGGGTTCGAGGCGGCTTGAGTTGGCCGCGCGCGTGAGAGCATGGTCTTGTGCGACGCCGCGCCCAACGCTCTCTTGTATCCAGCGCGTTTCCGAGAGGAGGCCGTGCCAACGCTTCTCATCATTGAGCGCCAGGCGTCGGGCGATGTCCGCGTCGGTCAGGCACATCACGACGCGTCTCTCTCCGGCGAGCGCCGTGTACCACCAGCCTTCCGAAAAGGCTTCGATTAAAGTTCCAGGCTCCGGCTCCTCGTCGAGCGTGAAAAAGCGCGCGTAGCCCACTAACCTGTCGAACGCCAGCCGCCGCGCTCCCGCGTTGCGCGCAAAGGCTGCCTTCCGGCCCGACGCGTCAACGACGAAGCGTGCGCGGAGTTCTTTTCCGTCCGACACCAGCAACCGCCATCCAACATCCTCCCGCGCGGCCGCGCACACACGCGCATTCGTGTAAACCTCTACGCCGCGCTCCGTCGCCTGTCGCGCGAGGAAGGCGTCGAAGCGCGCGCGGTCCAGGTGCCACCCCGCCCCGTGTGTGGTGTATATGAAGTGATTCTCGCGCAGGAGCGGATGGCCCCAGGCGGCAGCGGCGCTGTGCGCTTGTCGCTGGCCCTCGTCCTCGAACGCCTTCAGGACGCCTAACTGTTCCAGCAGGCCACGCGCCAGAGCGGGCAACACCTCGCCGACGCGCGGCCGGTCGTAAGCGGAGGCTTCGACCAGGACCACGGAGAGCGATGGCGCATGCGAGCGCAGCGAGAGAGCGGTCGCGCAGCCGGCAGGCCCGCCGCCCGTGATGACAACATCAGTCTGTCGCAGAAGGTGCGTCCCCTTTTCAGTCCTGGCGGACGGCGTAGAAAGAGGCCACGACGCCCGCGGGTGCGGTCCCGCCGTCGCTGCCGGACGAGTGCGGAATGGTTCGCGTGACCGAGCCGACGATGGCCGGGCGCTGAAGTGTTGAATCACTATTGGGCCAGACGGGGACGAGCCAGCCGATGTAGTCGTAGATCCACTCCTCGCCGTTGACGAGCCCCTTGCCCTGGAAGCGCGCCTGCATGGGCGAGCCGTAGCCGCGCGACCCGTGCAGCGTCAGCGACCAACCGGGGCCGCCGATGGTCCCTTTGAGCACTTCCTGCCCGGCCTCCTCTATGACAAGGTCGCCGCGGCCGAACTCAAGCTTGTCGAAGTCCTGATTGATGTCCGGGTCGTTCAGAAGACTACGGTACGTCCAAGTCCCCACGAAAGGGTTGTCGCTCATCGCTCACTCCTTTAAAACAAGTGATAAGTGATAAGTGATAAGTGATAAGAGAAAAGCCGTGAATCGTAAATCGTAAATCGGAGAACGATTCTTTCTTTTACGATTCACGATTCACGATTCACGATTTACGTCCTTACTTATCACTTATCACTCCTCGGTGCGTTCCACGCTGATGTACTTCCTATCCGGCGAGGGCGAGTCGAGTGCCGCCGCACTCATGTAAGGGTTCCTGACGACGAAGCTGAGCTTGCGCCACTCGGTCACCATCTTCAGGTCGCCCGCGTTGGTCTGCGGGACGCCGCGCGACCAGTTCAGGTACTTGAGCTGCGGCCGTCCTCCGCTGAACCCGACGACTTCGAAGGTTTGCAACGGACGGTGCGCGGGCCACCAGAGCGTTTCCCACACCTGCTCTTCGAGCTTCATCCAGGGGTCGTGCTGCCTGTCAGGGTCTATGTTGTTCCACTGCTCGTAGGTGACGTTGATGTCCTGCGTCGTGCACTCGTTAAAGTCCGACTGCCACGGGAGCGCCATCTGTTTCGTCAAGTCGCCGGGCTGCAAGCCCGTCTCGTAGTCGCTGTCCTGGCTGAGCGCGTCTTCGACCGAAGAAACGTAGTCGTCGGGCGAGACTGCGCCGGCGTTGGCCTGCGCGGCAGTCTGGCGGAAGTTGTAGAAGTCCGGGTCCGCCTTGAGGCGGAAGGGTTCTTTGTAGACGGAGGGGTTGCGTATGATCCAGCCGATCTCGCCGCCCGGACAGAACGCGCCGCCGAGCAGATTCATCAGCACGCCCTGATCCAAATCGCGCCCCGTCTTATTGGCCCAGTTCTCGTAGGGGTCGAAGGTCGGCGGGTCTTTGAGCCAGCCCTCGCGCTGCTCGTTGTAGAACTTCCCCTCGGCCCACTGCCGCAGGATGTAGTGCTGGTAGTCCGTGAGGCGCAGGAATTTCGACGGGACGTGATTCGTGAGCGGGTTGTCGCCCGCGAGCAAAGGCATCAGCGGCAAATTGAACATGCGGCTGTTCGGGCGACCGCCCAGACGGAAGGCGTTCTCCTCGCCGGGCTGTCGGAGCAGTTCGTAAAGGTACATGCGATAGATGCGGTAGAAGTCGTAGGTGAACTCCTCTCTCGCACTCTTGAAGCTGTCTTCGAGGAGCTTGCCCGTGCGGAACTCTTTGACGAAGCGCTCGAAGGAGTCTTCGATGGGGCGCGGCGTGTCCTGCTCGGTCGCGGCCTCCGCGGGGAGGCGGCGGTCAAGGGCGCGCGCGACGAGACGCTCTTTGACTCCCGGCTCCCGCGTCACTTCTTTGAAGATCGAATCCTCTATCTGATCGATGCTGTCCTGAAGCGCAGTCTTCGCCTCCATGTATCTCTTCTTGAAGTCATCCGTCTCGGGGGCAGTTTGCGCGCGCTCGTAGAGGTCTTTCCAGTTTTTCAGGTAGAGGTCCGCGTCGCGCTCCTCACGGCCCTCCGGGTAGACGGTCTCCGCGAACTGGCGGAGCGCGTCTCTCAATTCGCGGCGAATGTCCTGCTTGTGCATGGCGCGGACGAAGCCGCGCTCAAGGCCGTCGTCCGCTTTCGTCCTGAGCCCTTCGTCGAGCAGGGCGAGCGTCGGCTCCAACGCGTCTATGAAGAGTGCGCCCGACTGGTTGGCGCGCGCCGCTTCGAGCTTGGATTTGGCCCAGGCCGTCTCGTTGACGAAGGGCGGAACTGAGAGCTTGTTCGGGTCGAAGTTGCCGCGCTCGGTCTGGTTGTGCGGGTAGTTAGACTGTTCGAGGACGTTGGTCAGGTGCGTCATCTCGTCGGCGCGGAAGAGAATGGGCCAAACGTCGCGGTAGAACCAGGGCTTGTAATCCGGGTTCCATTCGAGGCGGCCCGTCTTCCAGTGTTGGAGCGCCGCGGTGTTGTTCGGGTCAATGCGCTGCGGGTCATCAAACGTCCCCGTCTCGCCGTAGATGTCCGTGCGGTAGGCGAACTCGCGCACCGAAAGGTCGTAGATGACATCGTCCAGCGTGACGATGTCGAGGATTTCGGGGACGTAGGCCGGGTAGCCGACGACGACCCACGCGGGGTACTCGACATCTATAAACCGAAGGCTGCCGACCTCCGAGGAAAACATCACGAGGCGGGCCATCACCACGCCGTCGGAGGTGTCGTCGAACCAGCCGTCGTTGTTGGCGTAGTCTTCTATCCGCGGCTGGCCGAGGCCGCTCAAAGCTGTGCCGGAATTCCCGTGGCCGCCGAGGACGAGCAAGCGTCCCGTCGCGTCCGTCTTAATCTCCCCGAGCGTTTCGATGGAGTTCGGGGTCAGGTCGGGCGGGAACGTGGGGGCGTAGATGTCCGTATGGCTGCGGCTGAACGAGGCGGCGCGGCGCGTGGTCCCGTTGACGACCCGCGCGCCGGGGTCAATGATTAGTTGCTGGCGCGCCTCCGGGTCCGTGATGTCCGCGTTGCGCCGCTTGTGATTCTTGCCGTAGCCGTGCTCGCCCGCGAGCGCGTCGAATTCGTACCAGACCGATTTCTTGTTCGCGAGATAGACCTGCCACTGTATGTCAACGAGCGTGCCGTGGTTGCCGCCGCCCTTGATGGGGTCGCCAATCTTGAGAGCGCGGCCCGCGGGGCTCTCGTCGTCGTAGACGTAGATATGGAAGCGCGCCGCCTGCCGCTTGATGCGCCCCTGCGCGTCCTTGAACTTCTTGATGGTCAGTTCCGTTGTGCCGTCGGGCGAGAGCCGCGGGTTGCCCTGCTCGTCGCAGTCTATGGGAAGGCTTGCGGGCTTCTCCGGCGAGATGCAGAACTCTTTGGGGCTGTCGCCGAGGCGGGCGATGCCGATGCCGGGGTGTATGCGGTACGCCGGGGCCGAGTCACTGTTCGTGCTCATACGCGCTCCTCTTTAGTCTAGGAAGTTCAGTGAAACACCTTCGAGGCGCAGCAGCTCCGCGTCTTCCTCGTAATCCACGCCGATGACGACGAGCGTAATCTGAAGAGTCTTCGCGCCGCCTTCAAACAGCTTGCGTGCACAGCGCGTGACGTTGACGCGGTGGTTGCGCGGCGTGTTGTGGTCGCGCGGGCGCAGGTCGTAGTCGCGGCGGCGAGGCGGCGGCACGTCGCAGTGTCCCGGCCCGCCGTAGCAGGCCCCGTGGCCGAAGATGGCGAGGTAGCCCGCGTAATGGTC
>JADMIO011280073.1_pt1 | contig 27015 bp, 25 predicted proteins | sample 8958161 | NCBI WGS metagenome assembly JADMIO01 (sample SAMN16585339, study PRJNA669376) | soil metagenome | isolation source: Crop rotation soil | place: USA: Cullars Rotation, Alabama | collected 2011
AAGGTGAGCCAGTGTGATTACATTTGCGGCCTAACTGTGGCCAGTCCAGTTACGCTGGAGTCACTAGTATTTAGGTGACACTATAGAAGCGGCCGCGACAACTTGTCCACGTGGAATTCTAAGCTTAGGATCCCAATGTGCTGGAAAGAGGCTTCGAAGCCTTCGATGTCGCGCAGGATGAAGTTCACAACGCCCGCGATGGCGTCCGAACCGTAGGTCGCCGAGGCGCCGCCGGTGATCACTTCGGTGGACTGAACCAGCTGGGCCGGGATCAGGTTGATGTCGACCGTGCCGTCGTTGTTCGACGGGACGACGCGATGGCCGTTCATCAGGACGAGGGTGCGGTTGGTGCCGAGGCCGCGCAGCGAGATGTTGGCCTGACCGCCGTTCGACGGGTTGTTCGAGGACAGGTTAATGGCGGGAACGAACTGCGGCATCTCGTTGAGCAGGGTGTCGAGCGTGGTCGTGCCGGTCGCCTGGATGTCGTCCTGCGTCACCGTCACGATCGGCGAGTTGGCGACGTAGTCCTGGCGCGCGATGCGCGAACCCGTCACGACGACCACGTCGCGGGCGCCTTCAGCCGGTCCGGCCGCGGGCGTTTCCTGGGCGAATGCTGTCGTTACAGCGCCAGGCACAACGGCCAGCGCGGCAAGCAGCGTTGAGCGCAGAAGCTGCGCTTTACCGGTAGTTTTCACGATTTTGACCCCTCTGAGACTTTCGACAAACTGCTCGGCCCATCTTTGGCGCCGGGTCGATATGCCGTTCGACCCGGCTCATGGGCAGATCGGCCACATTCCAGTCATAATGAGCAGCGCGTCAATGGCGCCTGCGGCGCCAAAAGAAAATTCGGCTTTAACGCCACGATATGCAGCATTTCTGCATCAGATGACGCAGCGACAGAAAGTTTTTTCCAATCTGGACCAAATTCCCTGACGGCAGGCGCAGCCTGAGAGCGCCGCTAAGCTGTTTCGGAGAAGGTACTTTGGTATTGCCCTTCCATGCCTTGGTCGCAATTGACGCGCCGCCGGCTGGATGGTCGCTTCGCATCAGATTTTGAAGGGATTTGTGGCGCCCGCGCGCCACCACGCCATCGTGGGCAAGACCTGCTCCAGGGGGGGCGCCTGACCCGAACTGATCTCAGGTCTTGCCCACGAACAGTGCGCTTTTCGACCGGCCGCCTCTGAGGTTTGTCGAATTGGAGGCGGCCCCCTTGCCAGGAGTCGCCTCCCCCGGCGCGGGAAACGCCCGAGGCCTACGTCCGCGCCAAATCTGGCGGTAGCCGGACCCCGAGCCGGTCCGCCATGCGAACCAATTCCGGCAGCGAATTCGCCCGCATCTTGCGCATCAGCTGCGCGCGGTGCGCCTTCACGGTTGATTCCGCAGCGCCGATCGCTTCGCCGATCTGTTTGTTGAGCTGCCCGGCGACGAGATTTTCCATCACCTCGCGCTCGCGCATGGTCAGCAGCGAGTAGCGCGCGCGCAACTCGGCCAACCCCGCCGCCCGGCGTCGCTGGTCGCGGTCGATCTGAGTTGCCTGTTGCACCGCCTCGAGCAGTTCATGTTCACGGAAGGGTTTCAGCAGGAACTCAATCGCCCCGGCCTTCATTGCCTTCACCGACATCGGAACGTCCCCATGGCCGGTGATGAAGATGATTGGCGTGCGGCTCGCTTGTGCATTGAGTTCGCGCTGGAACTCCAGTCCGCTGATCCCTGGCAAACGGACATCGAGCACAAGGCAGTTCGCCGACGCCAGAGTTCCGCGCGCTGTCAACTCTTCGGGCGAGGCGAAAACCTCCGCCCGCATCCCGACGGACCGCAGCAGGCTGCTAACCCCGTCGCGCACCGCCAGGTCGTCATCGACCACGAAGACAACCGGCTGCTGCTCCTTGTCCACACTCATGCTTGCGCCCCGTTCCCGTTAAGCGGCAAGCGGATGCGGATCGCCGCACCGCCCTCCCCTGTCGATATGGCCTCGATCCCGCCGCCGTGCGTCTCGGCAATGGTCCGACAGATCGACAGTCCCAATCCCATACCGTCTGGCTTTGTCGTCACGAAGGCGGCAAACGGGCGCCTTGCGACCACCGGATCCAACCCTGGCCCGTTGTCGGCGAAGACGATGAGCAGATCTGTCCCGCGCACCTCGCTTGTCACCCGGATCTCACGCCCCTCCGCAGGCTGATCCGAGAAGGCTTCGATGGCGTTGAGGGTCAAGTTCAGGAATAGCTGCTCAAGCTGGATCCGATCACCCGTCACCGTGGGCGCTGCAGCCAACTGTACGGTGACACCGACATCGTGCGCCGCCAGGCGAGCGTGCGCCATGGCAAAGGCCTCGCTGATCACGCGGCTGATGTCGACATCGCCGCGCTCGGCCATGCCGCGCCTAACCATCGCGCGGATGTTGCTGATCACGGCGCTTGCGCGCTCCGCATCCCGCACGATGCGGCGCGCGGCGGCCTGCGCCTCGGGAAGATCTGGTGGGACCGCATCGAGCCATCGTACGCACGAGCCGGCGTTGGCGATTACGCCGGTAAGCGGCTGGTTGACTTCATGGGCGATCGAAGTCGACAACTGCCCGATTGTGGTTAGGCGCGATACGCGCAGAAGTTCGGTTTGGGCGTCCTTCAACGCCTGTTCCGCGCGCCGGCGCTCGAGGATCTCCTGGCGCAGCTGCAGGTTGGCCGCTTCGAGTGCGCTCGCCTTCACTTCAAGCTCGCGATGCGCCCCAAGAAGCGTCGCGTTTGTCGTCCGCTGGCGGGCATTCATCACCGCGCCGATCCCGGCGCAGAGCGCAAAGAACACCAACATGACGAAGCCATCGACGCTGACCGCGTGAGCATCCGAGGCTGCGTAGAAGTAGATGCCTGCGGGAACCGAAACTGCCGCGGCCACCAAACCCGCGCCGGCCCCGCCAAGCCAGGCGGCCGAGACAATCGCTGCAAAAAAAAGAAACAGCGACGGCCTGTCCTCAGTGAATGCCTGCAATAGCAGCGTTAGCGCCAATGCCGCCGCCACCAATGTCACCGCCACCACGTACCAAGCCCGGGACTGCTGAATCCGGCCCAGCAAACGCCAGCTGCCTGCGACCATTTCCATGAAGCCCTCCCTTCTGAGGATGACTCAAGGCCAGCTGGCCCGCGAAAGCAAGCTGCCCGCGTAGCGCTCTTCCCGACATATCGTCTGCGTGGGCCCTCCCGACCGGGAGGGGGCAAGGCAACGACAGCCGCCCGGCGCGCGAAACCGAAAGCGGCGGATCGCGCCGCTGGCGCGCGAACCGCCAAGATATCGCTCCATCCGCGATCAGCCGTGATCTCGATCAGGCGTCGGAATAGCCTGCAGAAGACACTGGGGGACGCGGATGGATCTTGAGAAGCTGTGGGCCAAATTATTAGCTTGGCTGCCGGCCAGCTGGCCCGACACCCTCCTCGCATTCGTGGCCAACCCCTGGACCCGCGCAGCGGGCCTGATGGTGCTCGTCTATCTCACTATCCTGGTGATCGCATCGGTCTACAGCGGCGCGAAGAACCGCGCCGAGCTCGGTCCGGTTGCGATCCGCCCGCACGTGTCCGGACGCTACGATCGCAAGACCGTGCGCGTTCCGCATCGCCTCATTGAGATGGGCATGGATGGCGTGCTTGCGGACTGCAAGGTGTTCTACGCCTACACGGACGCGCAGGGGAAACGCCGACGCCAGCTCGTCCACCAGGTGAAGAACGCAACGCTCAGCGTCTCGCCGAACAACATTCCCCGCATCGCCGACATTATCTACGGGCAGGAAGTGCCGTCCGTGGCCCGAGAACATGTCTGCTTCCCGCTCGAAATCGAGGAGCCGATGCAAGTGCTCCAGCCCGCGCCAGACGACGCATTGGAGTATGCGCGGGTGCACAGAATTCTGGACTTATGGCGCGAGGATGACGCCGCCATCACCGTTTCGATGCATTCCGACGTTAAGGAGGAGGTGGCGGACGGGAAGATCAACTTCATTCTCGCCCGCGTCGAAGCCCAGGAGCACGCGCGCAAGAATTGGTTGTCACGCGCCATGACTTTCCGACGCCTTCACAAGAACCGCCCGAACGTGATCGGGAGCTACTATCTGCAGTTTGAATTCTCGCACAATCCATTCTTCGTGCTGACGCGTCATCCGGACCGCGATCTCAAGATGACGGCCTGGCTTACCGTCCTCACCAGCATGTTTGCGCTTGTCATGGACGCCTGGCCCAAATTGCCGACGCGCCTGGAAGCCGGACTGATCATGCCTGACTTCCAGAACGTCGAGACGCGCCCGATCACACAGCACGCCCCAGTCGTCATTCCGCGACCTTAGCGTTGCGACAGGCCCGCCCCCCCTACTTCACCCGCACGGTGCCGACGTCCTTCATCTTGCCGCCCCAGACCACTTCCACGACGGAGTCGGGCATGTTTCCGTACATGCGGAACATGTCTTCGGAGACGAGGTTGGCGAGGCAGGGCTTTTGGGCGTCGCAGTTGGCCTTGTTCTCTGCATTGCCGATCAGGGCGACGGACGTGTACTTCGTGCGCTTCTGCCCAATGACATCGTCGTTGTCGTAATAAAGATCCTCGATCTGCACCTTCTGCAGCTTCTTGTCGTGGATCGCCCAGACGGTTGAGCGGTTCACCACTTTGAAGACAGGCTTGAAGTTGGCGGCGAGCCCGCCGGCATCGCCATCAACCGGACGGTAGAGGATCAAGGCGCAGGGCTGGCGCGGGTCGGCTGTCTCTTTCTCCGGGCAACGTCCAGGCTGGGTGAGCAGGTCGTAGAGATCATGCGTGTCGGTGAACACCGCGATATTGTACTTCGTCGGATCGAAATCCTTGGGCGTCGTCGCCGAGACGGCGGCGGCGGACGCTGCAAGCTTTGCACTCTGGTTCGCCGGCGACTTCGCCGCAAGCGCCTGGTCAAGCGTGCGGATGCCATCCGTGATCCAGGTCTGATCAGCGCAGGTCTTGTTGCACGCGATATCGAGCTGGATCAGCGCCTCGCGCTGTGCGCGCGCCTGATCCGGCTGGTTCAGCATCACCAGCGCAAGCCCAAGGCGTGTCCTGGGTTCGGGCCGCGCAGGCTCATAAGCGACGGCATTTTCAAGGAAGGGCTTTGCCTCGCCCCATTTCTCAAGACCGATCTTTGCGAGTCCCATCAGGAAGTGAGAGTCGGTCGGCACCCCGCCGCGGTCGAAGAGCTCAGCGAGCTTTGCCTCGGCGCTGGCATAGTCCCTCGCCTGCAGCGCGGTCACCGCGCCGTTGTGCAGCTTGTTGATGTCGCGCTGCGTGCCTTCATCAATGCGATCCGCGGTCGCGATGAGGTCGTAGTTCGGCTTGGTGGAAAGGCCCGGCTGGGCCAGCGCGCCCGGCGCGCAGGCCAGGCCCAGCATCACAGCAGCAAGCTTGCGTTTCATGCGATCCTCCCCGGATCTTGCCGCTCGCGTCATGGCGGCATTGGTGGGGATGATGCCCGAAGTTGGCCGTTCACTCCACTCCCGGCCATTCCCGCGTCACCACGGCCTTGTTCACGACTATGGGAACCTTGGGCAGTTTGCCTGGGAACGGGCCGATCTCGGGGGCCAGCTGCACCTTCTGGATCGCGTCCGCCACGTCCGCACCCTTGGTCACATGGCCGAACACCGCATAGCCAGTCGTGTTGGGAGCCGCCCCTTCGGTGGCGTTGAGATGCGCATTGGCGCCCATGTCGATGTAGAACGTCGCGCGTCCGTCATTGGGGTCATCCCCATGCGCCATCGCCACCGACAAATACCCGTGCTTGTTCCCCGTCGTTTCAAGCGGAACAGGCGGCAGGGGCGGTTCGCGATACTCGAGCTTCGCATCGAGATCGCCGAGCTGGATCACGAACCCAGGCTCCACGCGATAGACGGCCGCACCGTCGAAATATCCCGAGCGCGCGAGGGACAGGAACTGCTTTGCCGTCTTTGGCGCTCCGATCGGATCGAGCGTCACGACGATGTCACCCATCGTCGTCTGAAGCGTGACCTCGGGCCCGAGCCAGACCCTCGGCGGATCATCCTGCGCAAACGCCGCGCCGCTCATTGCCATCGCGCCCCAGACCGTCAGAACGCATGCTGCAACGAAAGATCGTTTCATCGACTCACCATCTGACTGAACAGGGCGAGCTTACCATCGCCCTCGCCCCGGCCAAACGGCGCGCAAGCTTACCATGTGCAATTCGCGTAAGGGCCGCCTGCGGCTCCGGGAAGCTAGCTGGCTATGGTTCTAGCTATGGTGCAGCCGGCATACGGCCCACCCGCAGCTCCGTTGAGTGTCCCGACCCCGCCCTTGTCCACGAACTCGACTTTCTTGTTCGTGAAACGGACGGCTGAACCGGTCTTCTTCGCTGGCAGCCAATACATCTGCCCGCCAGCGATCACCTCCATGTTCCCGCCTTTTGTCCATTGCGACGAGAAGGTCGACCCGCTGGGGCATTTCCAGGCCGCGATTGTGCCCCACACCGGATCCGGGGCTGGCGGCGGCGAGGCCGAAGCGCAGGCGCCAACCGTCAGCAGGGCCATCACAGACATCCATGAAGGGCGGTGCGCCACCAGAATCTCCCTAATTCGTCAGTCCGGTCGATGCCGCCATCGCGATCGCGCGGTGGCTGATTTAGCGCACAGCCGGACGAACAATGAGTTGACTCGAAGAGCTCAAGAACGCGCATCCCAATTTGGAAATCATTAGCCTTAACGGCTGCGCATCCCATTAGAAGCGCATCAAGGCGCTAATCCTTCAAACCGGTCGATGTATCCATCACCATCATCGACGCGGTCATCAGAGCTATCTGTTTGCGCCTGCCGCCTTCTTCAGCGAACACTTCGCCGAGGCAGACCATCAGCTTTTTCCCGGGCCGCACGACACGGCCGACAGCTACGAAGCGTTCGCCTTTCGCCGGCGAGAGAAGATTGATCTTGAACTCCGTCGTCAGCACCGCCGCATCCTCCGGCATCAGCGACAACGCCGCGAAGCCACATGCCGTGTCCGCCAGCATTGAAATCACACCCGCATGAACAAAGCCGTGCTGCTGGGTCAACTCGGGCGCGAATGGCATTCCGATCTCACAGACGCCGGCGCCCACTGACATCACCGAAGCTCCGATCGATCCCATCGCGCGCTGCCGCGCGAAGGATTCTCTGCAGCGCTTCTCGACGGCCGGATCAAGGGTCATGAGGCGGACCTCCGCACTTCGGTTGGGGACGCCATTTCATCATACCGCGGATTGGACGGCAGGTTGAAATGGTCAGGCAGGTGGCGGCTGGGACGGTTCGCGGGACAGCCTGAACGCGCCGCTCGAGAATTCAGTATCGGGTTGCGGCCCAGGCAATGAATGCTCCCAACGCGATAGCGACAAGGCCCATCGCCGGAAGGATGCTCCTCACGAGCGGGATTACCCAGACGGCCTGTCGCCTGTGCAGCTCGTGCAGGAACATCAGCGGGATAGAGGTCAACACGAGCACTGCGCCGAACCCGAAAAAGAAGACCGGCGCTTTCGTTTCCGGCGACGTCCCCACGAGCGCGACGCCGACGATAATCCTCAAGAGCGCTTCGAGAAAGTTGACGCGACCTGTGACGGCGAGCCCTTCGAAGAAGCGCATGACCAGCGCGGGGCGTATGAAGATCAGTGCGCCGAGGATCAGCAGATAGGCGACTGCGGCGAAGACAACAAAGCGCCATAACCACACAAGCAATGGATGGAGCCGCAGCGCTTCGGTGACGTAGTCCATCCCCAAGACCCCTGCCCCCAGCCTGCGCCGAGGGCGTTCGGCAACCTTAAGCGTCCACCTCCGCCTCGAGGGCGTTTTCCTGGATGAATTCCCGGCGCGGCTCGACGACGTCGCCCATCAGTTTGGAGAACATCTCGTCCGCGGTGTCGGCATGCTCGACCTTCACCTGCAAGAGCGTACGGGCGTTCGGATCGAGCGTTGTCTCCCAGAGCTGGCCCGGGTTCATCTCGCCAAGGCCTTTATATCGCTGGATCTTGATCCCCCGCTCGCCCGCCTCGAGGACGGCATCGAGCAGCGAGACGGGGCCGAACACCTGGTGTTCGCCCGTCTTGTCGTGACGCAGGATGCAGCGCCCTTCATAGACGCCGCCCAGAACTTCGGCGCGGTCTGCGAGGCGGCGTGCGTCCGGGCTTGCGAGAAGCTGCGGATCGAGCGCGGCCTTCTCCTCAACGCCGCGCACGACACGCGTGAACACGAACATGCCGTCCGCGTGGGAGCCCGACCATGTGTCTTCGCCCTCTTCGGCGACGCGATTCAAACGTTCGGCGGCCTTCTTGGCTTCTGCATCGCCCGCGCCGGGGCGCAGCACCCCGGCAAGCGCTGCCTGCTCGACGATGTTGGAGGGCGCACGCAAGGCAAGACGCGAGAGCGTTCCGCGGAACGCAGCGGCGTCCTTGACGCGCTGATGGAGGTCGGCGCCTGCAATGCGCTCGCCATGTTCGAGGATGAGCGTCTGTCCGTTGACGCCCTGCTCGATGAGATACTCGTCGAGTTCGGCCTCGTCCTTGAGATAGCGCTCGGACTTGCCGCGCTCGGCTTTGTAGAGCGGCGGTTGGGCGATGTAGAGATAGCCCTTCTCGATCACCTCCGGCATCTGCCGGTAGAAGAATGTCAGAAGCAGCGTGCGGATGTGTGCGCCGTCGACGTCGGCATCGGTCATGATGATGACGCGGTGATAGCGCATCTTCTCGATGTTGAACTCTTCGCGCCCTATCCCGGCGCCCAGCGCTGTGATCAGCGTGCCGACCTGTTCGGAAGACAGCATCTTGTCGAAGCGCGCGCGCTCAACGTTGAGGATCTTGCCGCGCAGCGGAAGCACCGCCTGGTTCTCGCGGTTGCGGCCCTGCTTGGCTGAACCGCCGGCCGAGTCACCCTCGACGATGAAGAGTTCGGATTTGGCGGGGTCCTTCTCCTGGCAGTCCGCGAGCTTGCCGGGCAGCGAGGTGATGTCGAGCGCGGACTTGCGGCGGGTGAGCTCGCGCGCCTTGCGGGCGGCCTCGCGGGCAGCGGCGGCCTCCACGATCTTCTGGACGACGGATTTGGCCGGCGACGGGTTCTCCTCGAACCAGGCGCCCAGCGCTTCGGTCATCAGGCTTTCGACGATCGGACGGACTTCCGAGGAGACCAGCTTGTCCTTCGTCTGGCTCGAGAATTTGGGGTCAGGCACTTTGACCGAAAGAACGCAGGTCAGGCCCTCGCGGGCGTCGTCGCCCGAGATGTCGACCTTCTCTTTCTTGGCTGCGCCGCTTTCGGCCGCGTACTTGTTGATCACGCGCGTCAGGGCCGCACGGAAGCCGGCCAGGTGCGTGCCGCCATCGCGCTGCGGGATGTTGTTCGTGAAGCAGAGGACGTTCTCGTAATAGCCGTCATTCCACTGAAGGGAAGCTTCGACGACGACCCCTTCCTTGTTGGAGCGCACATAGATGGGCTTGGGGATCAGCGCATTGCGCTGCCGGTCAATGTGCCGGACGAAGGCTTCAACCCCGCCCTCGTACTGCATCGTCACTTCCCAGGGCTCTGCGCCACGCAGATCCTGCAGAACAATCTTCACGCCCGAGTTCAGGAAGGCCAGTTCGCGCAGACGATGCTCGAGCGTCTCGCGGTCGAACTCGGTCTTCGAGAAGGTCGCAGGCGATGGCAGGAACCGGACGATCGTGCCGGTTGCGTAAGTACCGTCCGCCTTCTTCGGGGCGTCGCCCGTGATCCTGAGGGGCGCTACAGCATCGCCGAGCTTGAAGCGCATCTCGTGCTGTTTGCCGCCCCGATAGATCTTGAGGTCGAGGATGTCGGAGAGAGCATTCACCACCGAGACGCCGACGCCGTGGAGACCGCCGGACACTTTGTAGGAGCCTTCCTCTTCGGTGTTGGCGAACTTGCCGCCCGCGTGCAGCTGGGTCATCACGACCTCGGCCGCCGAGACCCCCTCCTCCTGGTGAATATCCACCGGAATGCCGCGGCCGTTATCCTCGACTTCGGCCGAGCCATCGGGATGGAGGGTCAGGCGCACGAAATCGGCATGACCCGCGAGCGCTTCGTCGATCCCGTTGTCGATGACCTCGTAGATCATGTGATGGAGACCCGAGCCGTCATCGGTGTCGCCGATATACATGCCGGGACGCTTGCGGACGGCGTCGAGGCCGCGGAGGACTTTGATCGAATCCGCGCCGTAGCTGTTCTTCTTCTCGCCGCCGTTTTCAGACACGTCTGACATTCAAAATATCCTTGTGGCGGACCCCATAGGAAGACCGCTCAGCCTTCGCGCACGACGCCGTCTGACACTTCAAACCGCTGAGCTCGATCGCCGAACGCGTCGAACAGGTTGCGGTCCGTTCCTGTGAGCCAGGCCTGACCGCCGAGCGCGGTCAGTTCATCGTACAGAGCCGCGCGCCGATCCGAATCGAGATGGGCTGCAGCTTCATCCAATAATAGCAGGGGAGAGGGGGCAAAATCACGCTCGAAAAGCGCCTGAGCGTTCGCCAAAATGAGCCCTATTAACAAGGCTTTCTGCTCGCCCGTCGAGCACTGGTCGGCGGGCAGTCCTTTTGTGGCGTGAATGACCCTGAGATCGGTGCGATGGACGCCCTCTGTCGTGCGCCCGGCGGCCTGGTCGCGGGGCCGGTTCTGACGCAGCTGGGCGGCGATTTCCTGCTCGATATCGGTCAGCGCAACGCCGTGCGCCGCCCGGTTTTCGAAGGCGCCGTCGAGGTCGATGAGCGCCTTCGGGAAGGCGCCCTCCGGACGCGCCAGGATCGCCTCCTGCATGACTTTCACCGCATCGACCCTGTGGAGCGCCATCGCCGCCGCGGCCGACGCCATGCCGAGCTCGAGCGCATCGAGCCAGACGGGATCGGCTCTCCCCTGCTCCAGGAGCGCGTTGCGCTGGCGCATCGCCTTCTCATAGGCGGCGCCGGCGGATGCATGGCTTGGGAAATGCGCGAGCACCTGCCTGTCGAGGAAGCGGCGGCGATCGCCGGCGGGGCCGGTGAAGACACGATCCATCGAGGGGGTGAGCCAGATGATGCGCATCAGTTCGCCAAGATCGTTCTGACTTGTCGGCGCCCCGTCGAGACGGGCGGACCTTTTCGAGCGGCCAAGCTCGTCGAGCTCCAGCGACAGGGAGATGCGCCGGTCGAAATCGCCCTCCTTGACGTCGGCGGAGAGCGCCCAGTTGCGCGCCGCTGCGCCTTCGGGCGTGCGGCGGACGAGCTCTGTGAACTCCGCCCCGCGCAGGCCCCGGCCCGGCGAGAGCATGGAGACCGCCTCCATGAGGTTGGTCTTGCCCGCGCCGTTCGCGCCATAGAGGCAAACATGGCGGCCATCCAGCCGCAGCTGGAGCGAGACGTAGTTGCGGAAATTCTCCAGCGCGAGACGCGTCAGGCGGACGTGCGGACGGCGGATTTCGGGTGTGGCGCTGTCGATCACACGCGAAGCGGCATCAGAACGTATTGCGCGCCCGCATCCTTGCCATCGAGCACGCGGGCGGGAGAGGCCGCATCGTTGAACTCGATGCGCGTTTCATCCGCTTCGATCTGCGAGGCCACGTCGAGCAGATATTTGGCGTTGAAGCCGATTTCCATGGGCTCGCTGGAATAGTCAGCCTCGAGCTCTTCGGTGCCCTGCCCGGTTTCGGAATGGCTGACGGCGAGCGTGAGCTTGCCGGCGGAGAGCGATAGCTTCACCGAACGCGAACGCTCGGCGGAGACCGTCGCGACGCGATCGACGGCGTCCTTGAACTGTTTGTTGTCGACCGAAAGGATGCGGCCGTTCTCCTTCGGGATCACACGCTGGTAATCCGGGAAGGAACCGTCGATCAGTTTCGAGGTCAGAACGGCTTCGCCGATGTGGAAGACAATCTTGGAATCGGACGCTTCGATCGTAACCGTCTCGGGCGCGTCATCGAGGAGGCGGCGGGCCTCAGCCACGCATTTGCGCGGAACGATCACCCCCTTGAGAGTCGCAGATCCCTTGGGCGCTTCGGTCTCGGCGAGCGCAAGACGGTGGCCGTCGGTCGCCACGGCGCGGAGGACGTTGCCCTTCCCGGACTTGGCGTGGTGCAGATAGATGCCGTTGAGATAATAGCGCGTCTCTTCCGTCGAGATTGCAAAGCGCGTCTTGTCGATCAGGCGGCGCAGCTCGGCCGCATCGATTTCAAACTTGGTCGGGGCGGCTTCCTTGGCCATCGTCTGGAAATCGGAGGCCGGAAGGGTCGGCAGGGCGAATTTCGAACGGCCCGAGGAAATCGAAAGCCGGCCGTCGGAGAGATCCAGCGAGATCTCGGAACCTTCGGGCAGCTTGCGCACCACGTCAAAGAGCGTCTGGGCCGGGGCGGTTATCGAACCGGCCTTCTTCACGGAGGCTTCGGCCGCATCCGTCGCCTCGATATCGAGGTCGGTTGCAGTCAGGCTCAGGCGGTCGCCTTCGGCATGCAAAAGGATGTTCGAGAGGATTGGAATCGTGTTCCGCCGCTCGACAACGGCCTGGACGTGAGAGAGCGCACGCATCAGGGCGTTGCGGTCGATCGTCAGTTTCATAAGCCCAATCCTGTCGTGTCGGCGCATCCAGCGCCTGGCGGTCCGCCGAAAAGCTTCGGCCCGCCTTTGGGGGCGGGCCGAGACATTAGCCTATCGGTTGTATTGGCAAAGGGGGTTCTCACCCCGAAAGCCCAGCAATCAACGGGAATTACGCGGATCGGCGAGGATGCGCTGCTCAAGCTGGCGGAGTTCCTCGGCCATGCCTTCATTTCCGGCGATCATGGCGGAGATTTTCCGGTACGCGAAAAGCACCGTCGTGTGGTCGCGATCGCCGAACATCCGGCCGATCTGCGGATAGGAGCACTTGGTCAGCTGGCGGCTGAGATACATCGCGTACTGACGGGGCTGGGCGAACTGGCGCTTGCGGCAGGCGGATTCGAGATCAGCCTTCGTGACGCCGTAGGCTTTGGCCGTCACGTCCTTGATCGTGTCGATCTTGGGAGCGCGTGCGGGGGCCCCGCCCATCTGGAGCTGGATCGACTTCTCGACCGCGGCGCGGTCGAGCGGTTTTCCGGCCAGAACAGTGCCGCAATAGACGTTGCGCACGGCCCCGCAGAGCGCCCGGCCGGAAGCGGGCAGACGATCCGCGAGAAGATCGATCCACTCTTCGGTCAGGCTGAACTCGGCTTCGATCGCGGCTGCAGCGGTTGCAACAGCGTCCGCCTTGGCGCGAAGGATTTCGCGGCGGAGGTTGCGCTCGGGCAGTTCCATCTGGGCGATGACGCCGCCATGGATTTCATCGCGCATGCGCTCATCGAGCTGGTCGATCAGGGCGGGCGTCTGGTCAGCGGCGAGGACGACCACGCCTCCGTGCGAGACGATCGCGCGCAGGTGCGAGAAGAACTCAACCAGCGTGCCCGGCTTCGAGCAGATGAACTGGAAATCATCGAGCAGGACGACCTTGGCGCGGCGAACGATCGTGCGCAGGTCGGACGTGTCCTTGCGTTTCACGCCGTCGACGAACGCGACGGTGAAATCTTCCGATGACATGTAGAGGACGCTGCCCTCGCCCTTGGCGGCCTTGAGCGCCGCCTCGATGCCCTTGAGCAGGTGCGACTTCCCGACACCGTGCGGGCCGACAATCGTGACGACGTTGGCTTCAACCCCGGCGCCCATTGCAAGACGGCGGGCAAGACCGAAGGCGATGCGGTTTGAATCGCCAACGAGGAAGTTCTCGAGCGTCTGGGCTTCCGAGTTTGCATCGAGCGCCTGCTCGGCGTCGGCAGAGGCTTCATCGACCGACGGGGCGACATCGCGCCTGATGTCCGCATCCGCCGCCGGCTGCGCCAGCGCCAGCACTTCAGGCGCGATGCGGTCGCGCGCTTCAATGCGCACACTGCGGCCTTCATCGTCAGCCTGGTCCCAGGCCTGCTGGATGATATGGAGGAAATCGGTGTCAACGCGGCTGCGCTGATAGTCGTCGGACGCGGCAAGCAGGATCTCGCCGTTCACTTCCGCGACGAACTCCAGACGCGCAATCCACGCGTCGAACTTGGCGTCGCCCAGACGGCGACGCAACGCTTCACGCACGCCGGCCCACAGAACGGGAGCTTGCGCTGCGTTGGAATCCTGCGCCGGAACGGCGCGCGAAACTGAAGACGGCTCCGCCGTCCGGGTCACTCCCCCGATCCCGCCAGGTGCAAATCGTGTCGTGTTTTGATTGCTGATCATGGCCCCTCATCTACCCTTCTGGTCGATGCCTCCCGCCGGATTTTTGGACAGAAAGATACCCCTACGGCTCCAGCCCCGGAGCCGCAGATCGTGTCCAAAACGAAGGAAGGTTACTCGCTACGGAGGAGAGTTTTTCTCCGATCAGTCGCCGCCGTCAACCGCGACAAAAGCCGCATGTGCGATTTTATTTTTACCAAACTTTCGCAATCACTATTGCCACTGAATCTATTGGCGAAACGGGGCAACTTTGGGCTCACACGCGACTAAAAAATAGTCCGTACACGGAGCGTCATTTCGTGGGCGAAAACACCGCCGTCACGAAATTGTCTTCCGTCAAAAATCAACTGCGAAGTGATGAAGAATGCAAGCGCGAAACGTCACGCATGCAACTTTGTGAAGTCGGCGCCTTAGGCGCCGACGCGCTTCACGCGAGCGGCGAGACGGGAGACTTTCCGAGACGCCGTGTTCTTATGCAGGACGCCTTTCTGGACACCGCGCATGATCTCCGGCTCGGCGGCTTTCAGGGCGGCGATCGCCGCTTTCTTGTCGCCGGACGCTACGGCTTCTTCGACCTTGCGGACGAAGGTGCGGACGCGCGACTTGCGCGATTTGTTGACCTCGGTCCGCCGCGCAATCTTGCGCACCATTTTCTTGGCGGATTTCGTGTTGGCCATCGGTCTTCCAGAGCTCCGTTTACCCTCTCACCGGACATAGTGCCGGGGTTTTGGGGAGCGGCGTCTTAACAGCGGTCGGGTAAGCGGTCAATTCGGGGCCTGAAGTAATTCGTCGCATGGACCCCAAGGCCGCCGAAAGGGCCGCTTTAAAGGGCTTTCTTATGTATTCGAGAACTTCGCAGGACGCTTCTCGACGAACGCGGCCATGCCTTCCTTTTGATCGTGCGTGGCGAACATGGAGTGGAACAGGCGGCGCTCGAGCATGATGCCCTGACGCAGGGTCGTCTCGTACGCCGCGTTGACTGTTTCCTTCGTCATCATGGCGATGGGGCGGGACTGACCGGCGATTTTCTTCCCGGCGGTCTTTGCCTCTTCAACCAGCTTGTCGGCGGGAAGAACGCGCGAGACGAGGCCGGCGCGTTCGGCTTCCGCGGCGTCCATCATGCGGCCGGTGAGGCACATTTCCATGGCCTTCGACTTACCGACGAAGCGGGTGAGACGCTGCGTGCCGCCAATCCCGGGCATAACCCCGAGATTGATCTCGGGCTGGCCGAACTTCGCAGCTTCCGAAGCGAGGATGAAGTCGCAGAGCATCGCAAGCTCACACCCGCCGCCCAGGGCAAACCCGTTCACCGCAGCGATGATGGGTTTGCGGAAGGAAGAGACAGCGTGCTCGAACGCGCCGAACATGTCGTTCTTGTAGACATCCATATAGGACTGAGGCGCCATCTCCTTGATGTCCGCGCCCGCGGCGAAGGCGCGCCCTGCCCCAGTCAGCACGACGCAGCCTACGCTCTCGTCCTTCTCCCACTTGCCGAGAATGTCGATCAGCTCTGCGCACAGCTTGCTGTTGAGCGCATTCAACGCATCGGGACGGTTGAGCGTGATGACGCCGACAGCGCCGTCGGTCTCGGTCAGCAGGGTTTCGTAGGCCATGGGCGTCTCCAGAACTTTTCTGGAGAGTGGCTTAACCCGGCAGACGCGTCGAGGCGAGCTTTGCAACGAGTTCGAAGATCACATTGATCGGCGCATCCACCCCGGCGGCAGGCTCGATCGAAAGCGTGAGACGCTCGTGCTCGCGCGTGAACACGAATGGCCCGTGCCCGCCAGCGCCTTCGCGCTTCCAGCCGAGGGATGGAAGCGAGGCGAGATAGAAGTCCCGGACAGCGCCATAGTCGGCGTGGCCGTTCGTGTTGGTGCGGACGACGCGGCCCTGATCGCTTTCAAACACGACAGGCTCGGCCGCCTCGGTGAGGCCGGGGAACACGGGCACGTCCTCGATCGCCTTGAGGAAGTCGGTCGCGTGCGCAGGGCTTGCCGCAAACCCCGCGATTATCGCGATCGCCGCCAGATGATGAAGCCGCCTCAGCACGCGCAAGTCTCCCGGACGCCGTGAAAGTCCCTGACTTCGGCCAGTCTGGCAAATGGGGACTGCAGAGGTCTTAACTTGTCAGGTGAGGCGGTCGGACGGCTTGCGCTTGCCATCGTCATCGCCGTCGGCCTCGTCTTCTTCGCCTGCCCGCTCCTCCTGGGCCTCCTGAACGTGGGAGGCTCCGGGGTTGAAGACGTCAGATCCGGTGAGGATGTCGCCGAAGCCGCTGCTGGTCCGCTTCACCTTGCGATAGTAGATCCAGCCCTTCGCTTCCATCGACAGGAAGAGAAGGTCGAGCCCGTAGAGGACCCCGACGACAAGACAGATCCAGAGAAAGATCTCCAGCAAGTCCGCCTCCCACAGCACCGACGATGTGGGTGCTGGAATCTGGCTTTTGTAGGCCCGGCCCCTTCTGCCGGGCGCAAAGTTTTGCTTGGCTTGGCCTCAAATCAAGGAGATGCGCCATGAGCATCATCGCGGACCGCGACGGACCTGTCGCAATCATCACGATCAACCGGCCACAGGCGCGCAATGCCGTCGATCCGGAGACCGCCGCGGCGCTCTACGACGCATTCTGCGACGCCGAGCGGGACGATGCGGTGCTGGCGACCGTCCTCACGGGAGCCGAGGGCGCCTTCTGCGCGGGCGCCGACCTCAAGGCTGTCGCAAACCGCAGCCACGACTTCACGCCTCCGGTGAAGAAACATCCCCAACAGGCGCCGATGGGACCAACCCGGCTCCTCGCTGACCGCGACGCGCCGGAGGACTTCATCTCCCTTTCCAAGCCGCTGATCGCCGCCATCGAGGGCCATGCGGTTGCAGGCGGGCTGGAGCTGGCGCTGATGGCGGACATGCGCATCGCCTCCGAAAGCGCAATCTTCGGCGTCTACTGCCGGCGCTGGGGCGTGCCGCTCATCGATGGAGGGACGCTTCGCCTCCCCCGCATCATCGGACAGGGACGCGCGATGGACATGATCCTTACCGGACGCGCCGTCGATGCGCAGGAGGCGATGAGCTGGGGCCTCGCCAACCGGGTAGTAAAGACGGGCGAGGCGCTGGCCGCCGCAGTGACGCTCGCGAAAGAGATCTCGCGCTTTCCCCAGGCCTGTCTGCGCGCGGACCGCGCAAGCGCCTATGAAGGCTGGAGCCGCGGGATCGACGAGGCGCTGAAACAGGAAGCAAGGCGCGGCGCGCCTGTCGTCGCGAAGGAAGGCCGCGATGGCGCGGCGCGGTTTGCCGGCGGCAAGGGCCGGGGCGGGGATTTCAGCGCGATCTAGCGCTGGCACGCCGCGCAGTAAAAGGTCGAGCGGCCGGACTGGACGAGGCGTTTGACGGGCTTCGCGCAGACGAGGCAGGGTTCGCCCTCGCGGTCGTAAATCTGAAAGCGGTGCTGGAAGTAGCCAAGATCGCCGTCGGGCGCGCCAAAGTCGGAAATGGTCGAACCTCCCGCCTCGATCGCTTCTTCGATCACCTTGCGGATCTCAACCGCGAGCCCTTCGAGCTTGTCGCGCTTGATGCTGCCCGCAAGCTTCTTCGGACTGACGCCCGACCTGAAGAGCGCCTCGCACACATAGATGTTGCCAAGGCCCGCCACGACGTTCTGGTCGAGCAGGGCTGACTTCACCGGCGTCTTCTTGTGCGCGAAGGCCTCCTTCAGATAAGCGCCCGAGAAAGCATTCGAGATCGGCTCGGGTCCCATCCCGTCGAACGGGGCGTAGCGGTCGATGTCCGCGAGCGGCCAGAGATCCATAAAGCCGAAACGCCGGGCGTCGTTGAAGACGACGCGCGCCCCACCCTGCATATCGAAGACGACGTGGTCGTGTTTCTCGTCCTCGCCGGCCCCGTGATGGAATTCGCCAGGCTTCTTTTTGCCCATGATCGTGAAACGGCCAGTCATGCCCAGATGCATGATCAGGGCTTCGCCGTTTGAAAGTTCGCCCACCAGGTACTTTGCACGCCGCCCAAGACGCGTGATCCGCGCCCCCTCAAGACGCTGGTTAAAGTTCTCGGGGAACGGGAAACGCAGGTCTTTCCTGCGCGTCTCGACACGCAGGATGCGTTTACCTTCCATCGCCGACAGCAATCCGCGACGAACAGTCTCGACTTCGGGCAATTCTGGCATCGAGCCGCATATAGCCCCGGCAACCCCGTTCGCCTATGTTTGAAGGTGATGGACGAGGATAAAGTCTCATTCGGGTACGAGGATGTGTCGCGGGAAGAAAAATCCCGCCGCGTCAAAGACGTGTTTGCGTCTGTCGCCTCAAAATATGACCTGATGAACGATCTCATGTCGGCCGGCGTCCACCGGGTGTGGAAGGCCAACATGATCGCCTGGCTGAACCCGCAACCGGGCGAGGTGCTGATCGACGTCGCCGGCGGCACGGGCGATGTCGCGCGGGCGTTCCAGAAACGCGCACGCGAAGTCGGCAAGCGACGCAGTGTCGAGGCCGAGACAATGACGTTCGTCTCCGACATCAACGAAGCGATGCTGGTCGCAGGCGTCAAACCAGCCGACAGGAACATGCCGCGCGTCGCGTGCGATGCAGCCCTCCTGCCCTTCCCTGACCGGTCGACCGATGCGCTCACCATCTCCTTCGGCATCCGCAATGTCGTCGAGATCGACCAGGCGTTGCGCGAGTTCCGCCGGGTGCTGAAACCCGGGGGGCGCTTTGCCTGCCTCGAGTTCTCGCACATGACACACCGCGTCCTGCAGGACGCCTATGACAAATACTCGTTCAGCGTCATCCCGAGGATGGGCGAGCTCGTGACCGGGGACCGGGCGAGTTATCAATACCTTATCGAGAGCATCAGACGGTTTCCGAACCAGGATGATTTCGCGGCGAAGATCAAAGCCGCCGGCTTTGCCCAGGTTGGCTATCAGAACTATTCCGGCGGCATTGCCGCGCTTCACACCGGCTGGGCGGTGTAGCGAGCATGTTCGAAGCCCTCTCTGACTATCTGCGCCTAGCCCGCGCCGGCGCCGTGATGCTGCGTCATGACGTGGTGATCCCGGACGCCTACCGCACACGCATGCCCTGGGCGGCAAAGTTTGCGGGCGGCCTCCTGCGCGTCCTGCCGGGAGGCGGCGGCAAAGGCCGTCCGGGCCAGCGGTTTGCAAAAGCGCTCGAAAAGCTTGGACCCGCCTGGATCAAGCTCGGCCAGTTCATGGCGACGCGGCCGGATGTCATCGGTGTTGAGGCGGCGACGGATCTTTCACGCCTTAAGGATTCCCTGCCGCCCTTCCCCAAGGCGCAGGCAATGAAGATCCTGCGCGACCAGTTTGGCGAAGATGCAGCCCGGCTGTTCCCGAACCTCAGCGAACCGATTGCTGCGGCCTCGGTCGCACAGGTTCACAGAATGGAAACGCCGGCGGGCCCGCGCGCCGTCAAAATCCTGCGTCCCGGCATCGAGCGGCAGATGGAGCTCGAGCTTCGGGCGATGAAACGCATCGCCTATTCCGCGCAGAAACAAGGCCCGCCTGAAATCAAACGCATGGAGCCGGCGGCCTTCATCGACACCATGGCGCGCTCACTGACGCGCGAGATGGACCTGAGGTTCGAAGCCGGCGCCGCTTCGGAATTCGGCGAGATCGCCGCCCTCGACAACTACGTCTTTGCCCCAAAAGTCGACTGGGAACGCACCAGCCAGCGCGTCCTCGTCACCGAATGGATCGAGGGACGCTCGCTGACCAATCCGGGCCCGCTCCGGCCCGACCAGCGGATCGATCTTGCCAACCGGATCACGCGCGGCTTTCTCGCCTGCGCGCTGGATCACGGCTTCTTCCATGCCGACCTGCATGAAGGAAACATGATCCTTGTCCCCGACGGGCGGCTGGTGCTGGTCGATTTCGGCATTATGGGCCGGATCGGGATGGCCGAACGGATCTTCCTTGCCGAAATCCTGAAAGGCTTCCTCGAGCGCGACTACAAGCGCGTTTCCGAAGTCCATTTCGAAGCTGGCTATGTGCCCGCCAACCATTCCATGGATGATTTTGCGCAGGCCCTGCGCTCCGTCGGCGAGCCCATCTTCGGCAAGGACGCCACGGAAGTCTCGATGGCGCGCGTCCTCCTGCAGCTGTTCGACATCACCCGGCAGTTCGGGATGCACCTCCGGCCCGAGCTGATCCTCCTGCAAAAGACCATGGTGCAGGTCGAGGGCGTTGCACGCTCGATCGACCCCGCACACAACATCTGGCAAGCGGCAAAGCCGGTCGTCGACCGCTGGACCAGGCGCGAGTTCGGGCCCGAAGGCCTGCGCAAGCTTGCCCTCTCGACCGCGCGCGAGGCGATCAACCGGCTGCGCAGGCTGCCCGAGACGCTTCAAAAACTCGATGAGGCGCTGAACCGCGCCGCCGAGGCCGCCCCCCTTCCCGTGGTCGTCAAGCGCACAAGCGGGTGGGGATGGCTTCTTACGGGCGCTGCGATCAGTGCGGCCTCCGCCGCCGGGCTCTGGTTCGTGCTCGTAAACAAGCCCTAAAAAAAGACGCCGAACAGACAAACGGCGCAGTCCCTCAAAGACTGCGCCGTTCAGCATCGGGCAAGGCGTGAGCGCGCGACTACTTCTTGAGGCGCGGCGCAGACTTGCGGGCGGGCTTTTTCGCCGCCGCCGCCGCGAACTTCTTCATCGTGGCTTTCTTGCGCGCATTGACCTTCTTCGCGACGATCTTGCGGGCTTTCTTGGCGGCCTTCTTCTTGACCGCGTGCTTGGCCGGAACGGGTTTCATCGGCATCGGAATGATCGTCGCCGTCTTGGCGGCGGACGGCATCGGAGCTGTCGGCATCGCGATCGGCATCAGGATCACGTTCGATGCGGGCTTCTTCATCGCTTTCGAGGTAGGCATTCTGCACTCCTGCTTTCTGGTGCGAGGCGATGCTTCGTGCGGTCGCCTTGTTTGATCTCTCTGGATCCAACCTGACGCGAGAAGCTTGACGCGAAGTTTCCAAAAAGCGGCGCGCAATTTTTCTTCGAAGTTTTTTTGGCGGATGATTTTCGCAACGCGCCGATGCGCGACGACGCGCACAAAGTGCATTTCATCTGCGCGTTCTTGCGCTATCCGCGATCGGAATCGCGCGGCGCGTTGTGCAGCGCGGTGTGTGATATCCACGACACGCCGACGCGCTCGTATCGCTGGCGATGAAGCCGAGCCGATGCTCGACGCTAGCGTCTCCGATTGCCGAACATGCCGCGGAACACGAACTTGGTGAGTTCGCGCGTCGCCGTCCGCATGAATGTACTGGTGGCGGCCTCGGTTGGCGTCTGGCGCGTCGTCTTGCGCGCGGCAGGCGCACGCGGCGTCGTGGTGCGCGGCGCGCCGGCGCGCGCAGCAGCGGCCGCCTGGGCCGCTTCACGCCTTGCCTTGGCGGCTTCGGCCTCAGCCTTCTGCTGGGCTGCAAGAGCGCTTTTCTCCTGGGCCGCTGTTGCTTCGCGCCCCGTGAGGATCTCGTAGGCGGACTCGCGATCGACGGCGGCGTCGTACTTCATCGCAACAGGGCTTTGCGCCTGAACGGCGGCGCGTTCAGCGTCGCTGGAGGGTCCAAGACGCGAGGCCGGCGGCCGGATGATGGTGCGCTCGACCATGGTGGGCGCACCCTTCATGTCCAGCGTTGAGACCAGCGCTTCACCGGTGCCGAGTTCGGTGATGGCGGTCTCGGTGTCGAGGGCGGGGTTGGGGCGGAAGCTCTGGGCGGCCGCCTTCACAGCCTTGCGCTCGCCTGGCGTATAGGCCCTGAGGGCGTGCTGGATGCGGCAGCCAAGCTGGGCAAGGACGGCCTCGGGCAGGTCCTTGGGGTTCTGCGTCACGAAATAGATTCCAACGCCCTTCGAGCGGATGAGGCGGACAACCTGTTCGATCTTGTCGAGCAGCGCCTTGGGGGCGTCGTTGAAGAGGAGATGGGCCTCGTCGAAGAAGAAGACGAGCTTCGGCTTCTCCGGATCGCCAACCTCCGGCAGCTGTTCGAACAGCTCGGCGAGGAGCCAGAGGAGAAAGGTTGAGTAAAGGCGCGGCGAATTGATGAGCGTTGTTGCATCCAGCACGTTCACATAGCCGCGCCCGTCGGGGGTCGTCCGCATGAGATCGGCAAGCTCAAGCGCCGGCTCGCCGAAGAATTGCGGGGCGCCCTCCCGCTCGAGAAGGAGAAGCTGGCGCTGGACGGCGCCGACCGAGGCGGCGGCGACATTCCCGTAAGTCTGCTGGATCTCCGCCGCCTTCTTCGAGATCTCGGCCAGAAGGGCGCGAAGATCCTTGAAATCGAGCAGGAGGAGATTGTTGTCGTCAGCGTACTGGAAGGCGATCGTGAGAACGCCTTCCTGGGTGTCATTGAGCTGCAGGAGCCGGGAGAGAAGCTGGGGACCCATCTCCGAGATCGTCGCCCGGATGGGATGGCCGCGCCTGCCGTATATGTCCCAGAAGATGCAGGGCGCCGCCGCGTATGCGATCGGCTGCATGCCGAGCTGGGCGACGCGCTCGTTGATCTTCTCAAGCCCCTTCCCCTCGGGCGTTGCAGCCATGCAGATGCCCGAAAGATCGCCCTTCACATCAGCACAGAAGACGGGAACGCCGGCAGCGGAAAACTGTTCGGCCATGATCTGCAGCGTCACCGTCTTGCCCGTCCCCGTGGCGCCCGCCACGAGACCGTGACGGTTCGCCCGCGCCAGCATCAGGGTCTGGGGCGTCTTGTGGTCGGGTCCGCCGCCGCCGATGAAGATGCTGTCGGTCATGTCCGCACTCCAGGAATGGCCCAATTGCTAGCGCGCCGTCACTTCCTTCGCCAGATGAGAAGAGAACCGCTTTGCAAGGGGGCTAGATGCAGAATAAGTCTTTGCGGATGCAGCAGCCCTCTGGCGGGATAACAAACCGTACATGGATGACGGCGGGCGTGTGGATCATCGCCACCGTCGCCATCGGCATGGTGCTGAGCCTTGGCGCCAAAATTCTCGCTCCGTTCGCGATGGCGATTTTCGTGTGGCTGGTGATGGAGGGGTTCGCGCGCGCAATCCGCCGCCCTTTCCCGCGCATCCCGGACTGGGTGGCGCACGCCTTCTCCATCCTGGTGGTTGCGATCAGCATCATCGCTTTCGCCAGCATCCTGCGGGGCGCGATCGTGGAATTCACCGACCGCGCCGGCGATTATGAAGCCCGCATCAATTCGCTGATCGAACAGGGCTATCACACGCTCGGCCTCACCGGCGCCCCTAAGGAGACAGTTGCGCCTGCCGCCGTTCCGTCCGCAGGTCCTGCGCCCGCCCACCTCGTCGAGCCGTCGGCCATGCAGACCGGCAAGCCGCCCACTTTGAGCGAACTCTTCTATTCCGACACGACGCTCGGCCTTGCGCAGGCCGCGGCGAACTCCGTCTCCGGCCTCATCGGGGACATCGTGATCATCATGATCTACGTGGCGTTCCTCTTCGTCACGGCAAATTCCTTTACCGGCAAATTCGATCGCATCTTCTCGCGGGAGGAAGACCGCGAACGCGCGCACATGGTCGGCCGGGACGTGCGGCGGACGATGGAGCAATACCTCTGGGTCCAGACGGCGCTCTCGATCATCAACACGGCCCTGACCTATGTGACCCTGCTGGCGCTCGGGCTGCACAACGCCCTCTTCTGGGCGTTCGTGATCTTCGTGCTCAACTATATCCCGACGATCGGATCGATCATTGCTGGGATCCTGCCTGCCCTCTTCGCCTTCGTGCAGGATGACTGGCCGGCCTACATGCCCCAGGACGAGCTGTGGTGCGCCGCCGCGGTCTTCATCGGGGTTTCGGTCTGGCAGTTCCTGATCGGCAATTTCGTCGGACCGCGCATGATGGCCAATCGGCTCAACCTGTCTGCGCTGGTCGTGCTGCTCTCGCTTGCCGTCTGGGGCGCCCTCTGGGGACTGCCCGGGATGTTTCTGTCGGCGCCGCTCACCGTCCTCATCATGATCGTGCTCGCGCAGATTCCCGGCGCGCGATGGATTGCGGTGCTGATGTCGTCGGATGGAAATCCTGGCGAGTATGGCCCCAAGTCGTCTCCATCGCAGACGACAGACGTCACGGGCGCCTGACAAATATCTGATCGCGAATGCCAGGGCTTTCGCGGGCCGTCAGCTTGAAGCTGCGGGCTTTCCCTGAACCAGTGCTCAATGGAGGGGCGGCGTGTCGAGCGGCCTCGTCCGGACGTCCGCGTGCGTCCCCCACCCAGCCTGCGGAATGTCTGCGGGCCGCCGGACAAATCCCCGTTCGGCGGCCCTTTCAGCAGCCTTCCGCAAGGCCCATCTATATTGCTGCGAAAGTCATCGCATTGCAGCAATACTATGCCCCCATCAGTGACTTGCTTGGCCGCCCTGTGCGGGGCTATCGCTCGCACGCGTTGATTCCTTCCTCACATCCGCAGTGAAGCCATCCCATGTCTCTGTCTCGCGCGCCCGAAGGCGGTTTGACCCGGTCCAGCGATCTGGCCTTCAAGAAGGATGAGCTGGCGTCCGCCGCCGACAAGATCCTCGCCAGGCAGAGCGCGAAACCGGATCCGGAAACCTTCCAGCGCTTTCTCGATCAGTACCGCGCCGACGCCTTCGTTGAAGACTTCCTCTCGCTCACCGTCGAGGACGCCGCGACGCTTGCAATCGAACTCTGGAACTTCAACAAGAAGAATGAGGCGCTCACGAGCCGCGCCATCCGCGTGCGCCGCGCAGAGGGCGCCGGCGGGCGGGCGCTCAGGCTGGATGTCGCCGAAGTGGTCGGCCCCGACCTCGCCTTCCTCGTCGACAGCGCAATCGGCGCCTGCCAGGAGGCGCGCGTCGAAATCCGCGCTGTGCTGCACCCGATCGTTCCGGGTCCCAAGGGCAAGCGTTCGGCGATCCAGATTCTGTTGCCCGCGCTCGATGAGGCCTCGCGTGCGGACCTGCAGAAGAAGCTCGATGAAACCTTCGCCGATGTGGCCGTCGTCAACGCCGATTTCATGGCGATGCGGGCGAAGATGGAGGAAGCCTCCTCACGCCTGTCCGAGCTGAAAGCGACACAGGGGCGGACATCAGGCGAGATCATCGAGGCGCGCGCCTTCCTCTCCTGGCTGTCGGACGAGAATTTCACCTATCTCGGCGCGCGCGATTACACCTTCGCGCTCGACGCCAACGGACGCCTTGCGAACGAAGAACCAATTGTCGACGAGGCCTCGGGCCTTGGGATCCTGCGCGATCCCGCCCGCAACGTGCTCTCGCGCGGGGCTGAGCCCACGATGCGCACCCCGGCGATCCGGGCCTTCATCAACGAACCCTCACCCATCATCGTGGCGAAGGCGAGCTTCGTCTCCCGCGTGCACCGCCGCAGCCACGCCGACTATATCGGCGTCAAGCGCTACGATGCGCGCGGCGAAGTTATCGGCGAGACGCGTTTCGTCGGCCTTTTTACGTCGGACGCCTATACGCGCGCGGCCGATGAAGTCCCCTTGATCCGGCGCAAGATCGACAATGTGAAGGCTGCCGCGCCTCAGGGCTCGCGCTTCTCGATGAAGCAGCTGGACGCCGTTCTCAAGAACTACCCGCGCGATGAACTCTTCCAGATTTCCGAAGCCGACCTCGGCCGCATCGCCTCGGGCATTCTCCGCCTTCTCCTACGCCCGCGCACGCACCTCTTCATCCGCCGCGACCGTTTCGACCGTTATGTCTCCGCCCTGCTCTACACGCCCCGCGACAGCTACACATCCGAACTGCGCACGCGCGCACATCGCCTGCTGGCGGAGGCCTTTGGCGGCCGGACATCCGCCTTCTATCCCTCGTTCGGCGATGGCCCGCTCGCGCGCGTCCACCTCATCATCGGCCTCAATCCGGGTCATCCCGAACCGGACGAAGACGCGCTCGACCTGCAGATGCGCCAGCTGTTCGAGACATGGGAAGACGCGCTGGGGCGCGTTGCACGCTCGACCAACGCCGATCAACCGCTCGTGGGCCACGCCAGCTTCACGGCCGCCTACAAAGAGACGTTCCAGCCCGAAGAAGGTCTTGCGGATCTCCTCGCCATCGGCGCGCTGCCGCCTGGCAAGGCGCTGCGGGCGCGGGTGTGGGGACCGGACTTCGAAGCCGGCATCAGCCGCGTGAAGATCTATCACCGCGACCAGCCCCTCGATCTCGCCGAGATCGTCCCCGTCCTGGAGCGGATGGGCCTCAGGGTGCAGGCCGAAGTCGGCTATCCGGTGAAGCTCCTCGCGCAAGGCGCAGCGCCGGAGGCCAAGGTCTATGTGCATGATCTCTGCATCGACCGTCCGGCCGGGCAGAAGCGGCTCGATGCGCGCTTTGAGAAAGCCTTCGAAGCGATCTGGGCGCGCGATACCGAGAATGACCGGTTCAACAGCCTCGTCGTGGCCCTAGGTGCGGACTGGCGGTCGGCCGCGTTGCTGCGGACGTTGTCGCGCTATCGCAGCCAGTCAGGCCTCGATCCATCCGAGATCGTCCAGGTCCAGGCGCTGGCCGGACATCCGGAGATCTCCAACAACCTTCTGAAACTGTTCGCGATCAAGTTCGATCCGGCCGTGAAGGGCGACCTTGCTGCGCGCGCCAGGGCGGCAGAACCGGTGGTCGCAGAGATCCAGAAACAGCTCGAAGGCGTTGCAACGCTCGATGCCGACCGGGCGCTCCGCCGGCTCCTCGCGCTGGTCAAAGCCTCGCAGCGGACAAACTTCTATCTTACCGACCCTGCGGGTAAACCCTTCCGGCACATCTTTCCAGCACAGTGGGATCCGAAGCTTGGAATTCACGTGACTTGAAGTCGCG
>JADMIO010991033.1_pt1 | contig 27012 bp, 20 predicted proteins | sample 8958161 | NCBI WGS metagenome assembly JADMIO01 (sample SAMN16585339, study PRJNA669376) | soil metagenome | isolation source: Crop rotation soil | place: USA: Cullars Rotation, Alabama | collected 2011
GAGAAGAAGATCAGCAACCTGGCCGAGCTGCTGCCGCTGCTGAACAAGGTGGTTACGTCGAGTCGGCCGCTGCTGATCATCGCCGAAGACGTCGAGGCCGAGGCGCTGGCCGCTCTGGTGGTGAACAAGCTTCGCGGCGTGCTCAATGTGTGCGCTGTGAAAGCGCCGGGATTTGGCGATCGTCGCAAGGCGCTCATGGGCGATCTGGCGGTGGTCACCGGCGGCGAGTTCATCTCCGAAGACCTTGGCGTGAAGCTCGAGAATGTCGAGATCGAACAGTTGGGCTCGGCTAAGCGCGTAGTGATCGACAAGGACAAGACGCTGATTATCGAAGGCGCTGGCAAGCGAAAAGATATTGAGACACGATCCGATCAGATTCGAGCTCAGATTGAAAAAACCACCAGCGATTACGATCGCGAGAAGCTCCAGGAGCGCCTGGCCAAGCTCACCGGAGGCGTCGCCGTGATCAAAGCCGGCGCGGCCACCGAAACTGAAATGAAAGAGCGCAAGGACCTGATCGACGACGCCCTTCACGCCACCAAAGCGGCGGCCGAAGAAGGCATCGTCCCCGGCGGTGGCACCGCGTTTCTGCGCGCGATTCCGGCCGTTCAAGCAGCTCGTGAGAAGACCAAAGGCGAGAACGAGCGTATCGGTTTTGACATTCTGATCGAAGCCCTCCGCTCGCCCGCGCGTCAGATCGCCGACAATGCCGGCGAGGATGGCGAAGTGGTCGTGGCCGAGATCCTGGAAAACAAGAACCCCAGCTGGGGCTACAACGCCGCCAGCGGCGCGTTCATCGACATGTTCAAGGAAGGCATCATCGATCCAACCAAGGTTGCGCGAACCGCATTGCAAAACGCGGCGAGCGCCATTGGTCTGGCGTTGACCACTGATGTGTTGATCACCGAATTGAAGGAGAAGAAAGGCGAAGAATCCAAGCCGGTGGCGGGGGCGGTGGCGTAGAATATCCTCGGTATTGGCCCGTGAGCGGGTCAAATGCCGATTGAATAGGCAGTTGATGGTCTTTGTTCGGCAGTGTGGGTTCTGCTGCCGCACACTGTCAGCTGCCCATTTTGAGGATCAGGCCATGCGGTTTCCAGTGACGATTGACCGCGACGAGGATGGAGTTTGGGTGGTTGAATGCCCGGCTATTCCAGGGTGCGTGAGCCAAGGTAAGACCAAGCAAGAAGCGCTTAACAATATCAAGGATGCGATCAAGCTCTGTCTGGAAGTTCGCGCTGAACAAGGACTGCCACTCACTGTTGAAACCGGTCAAGTCGAGGTCACCGTCTGATGGGCTCTAAGCTGCCCGTGATCAGCGGCCGAGAGGCCGTGCGGCTTTTTGAGCGCTTCGGCTGGCGCGTGGCTCGACAGCAATCCAGCCATATCATTCTAATCAAAGCCGGCGAGGTCGTAACGCTGTCGATTCCCGATCACAAGGAGGTCGCGCGGAACTCTCAGGTCTCTGATTCGTGCGGCTAACTTGACCGTTGATGAGTTTATTGCAGCGATGTAGGCGCAAACAGTGTCCACCGTCAAACGCGACTATTACGAAGTGCTCGGCGTCACCCGCAACTCGGATGGCGAGGAGATCCGCCGCGCTTATCGCAAGCTGGCGATGAAGTATCACCCGGATCGCGCGGACGGGGATAAGACAGTGGCTGAAACGAAATTCAAAGAATGCGCAGAGGCTTACGAAGTCCTCTCCGATCCCGACAAGCGCCGCCGCTACGATCAGTTTGGCCACGCCGGCATGGGTGGGCATCATGATTTTGCGCATATGGACGTCGCTGACATTTTCTCGATGTTCGACGACATTTTCGGCGGCGCGTTTGGCGGGCGGCGCGGCGGCAGAGGCGGCGGTGCAAGCGTTCAGCCACAGCGCGGCTTCGATCTGGAGACGCAGGTCGAGTTGACGCTGGAAGAAGTGGCGGCGGGCGCCGAAAAAACAATTGAATTTGAGCGCCAGGATGCGTGTGAGAATTGCAAAGGCTCTGGCGCCAAGCCCGGCACCAGTCCCGTCGTCTGTCCACAATGCGGCGGGCAGGGGCGCGTTGCCCAGCAGGGATTTGGCGGCATGTTCCGCATGGTCACTACCTGCCCGCAATGTCGAGGGAAGGGTTCAGTCGTCAAGGAGCATTGCCCGGCCTGCCGCGGCACCGGGCGGCAGATGAAAAAGCGCGTGGTGAAGGTGAACATCCCGCCGGGCGTGCACGAAGGCCAGGCGGTGCGCATCGGCGGCGAAGGCGAGCCGGGCGCAGCCGGTGGGCCGCATGGCGATTTGCATTGCTACATCACCGTTAAACAGCACACGCTTTTCTCGCGGCACAACAACGATCTGGTGTGCCAGGTTCCCATTTCATTCACGCAGGCGTCGCTGGGCGCGAAGATCACGGTGCCGACGCTGATTGGAAAAGAGGAGATGGACATCCCGGCCGGCACGCAGCACGGGGAAGTGTTCAAGCTTCGCGGCAAAGGTCTGCCCGATCTGCGCAGCAAGCGCGCCGGCGATGAGCTGGTGCAGATCCTGATTGAGATTCCGCGCAAGCTGAGTGAGAAGCAGAAGCAGCTGCTGCGCGATTTTGCGGCCACCGAGGATGCCTCGGTCCTGCCGCAATCCAAGGGTTTCTTTGATAAGATCCGCGACAAACTGCGCGGCGACAGCTAAGGTGCGGCGCGGGATTTGCTGTTCTTCGCAGATTGCGAATCGCAAATTGCAGATTTCGATGAGGTCCTTATGAGCGACGACGATGTCATCCAGGGCAGCAATGGCGAAGGCAATCAGCCTTTCTCCACCGATGCCAATCCGGTCGATCTCCTGGAGTCTGATCTTCGCAAGCTCCAGGGCGAGCGCGATTCGCTTTTCGAGCAGTTGGCTCGGGTGCAGGCCGATTTTCGCAATGCCCAGAAGCGCCTCGAGGCCGACAAGCAGCAGTCTATTCAGTTCGCCAACAGCAAGCTGATTAGCAGCCTGCTGCCGGTGATCGATAATTTTGAGCGAGCTTTGGCCGCCGATCCGGCCAAAGCGGATGTCAACACGCTGCTCAAGGGACTTCAGATCACCTACGATCAGCTGATGACCCAGCTTCGCCAGCAGAATATCGAACCAATTGCGCCCGAGCCGGGAACCGCGTTCGATCCGAATCTGCATCAGGCCATCATGCAGCAACCGACTGATAAGTATGATCAGCCGACCGTCACGCAATTGCTTCAGAAGGGTTATCAGTTGCACGGACGTGTGCTGCGCCCGGCGCAGGTCGCCGTCAGCAAACTGTCTTAAACCATGCCAACCTACGAATATCAATGCGACGCCTGCGGCAATAAGTTTGAGAAGTTTCAATCCATCAAGGCCGCGCCGATCAGGAAATGTCCCAACTGCGGCAAGAACAAAGTGCGCCGGCTCATCAGCTCGGGGGCGGGGTTGATTTTCAAGGGGAGCGGATTCTACATCACCGACTATCGGTCGGATTCGTACAAGGAAAAGGCCAAGTCCGAATCGGGTGAGAAGACCGATACGCCGAAGACGGAAACTTCGAAGGCCGATTCGGCGAAATCGGAACCAGCGAAAACCGAAGCGCCCAAGGCCGAAACTCCTGCCGCCAAACCAGCCGCCGCGCCCGCTCTCAAGTCGCCAAAAAAGAAATAGCCATGCTTTGCCCGATCTGCAAACGTCAGGTCGATGAAAGCGAACGAGATCGCAAGGGGAGCTTGTTTCCCTTCTGTAGCGAGCGCTGCAAGTTGATGGACCTGGGCAGATGGCTTAGCGGGAAATACCAGATTCCCGTTTCGCCTAAAGACGATCCGGATGCGCCGCCGCCTGCGCCGCTTCAGGATGAGGATGATTTCTAACTACTTGTCGAAGGTTCTCTTCCACCCGGGCTCCGTCACCGGTTTCTGTCCTGGCGGCGGAGGTTCGATGAGTTTGGCGTAGAGATCCGGCCGGCGTGCGCGAATGTACCGCTGGCCTGATGCGAGTTTCAGCTTTTCCTCCGTCAGCGTTGCCACCACCACATCGTCATCCAGCGCCTGCGACTCGGCGATCGTCTCGCCGAATGGATCGAGAACCATCGCCAATCCTGGCTTGATCGTGTCGTGATCGCGGCCGATGGCGTTGGAGAAAACCGCGTAAATTCCGTTCTCCCACGCCCGCGCCGGCAGCCAGCGCATCAGCCAGCCCTTTGCCTTGGGCCCCTGAAATTCCAGCCGCAACCGCGCTGGGTCGCGATGGCGATTTTCCCAAAGCTGGGGATCGACGCTTCCCCGCCCCGGCATCGGCGAAGGCAAACATCCCGTCACATGCGGCATGAAAATCACCTGCGCGCCCATCATCGTGGTGATCCGCACGTTCTCGGGCAGGTTGTTGTCGTAGCAGATCAGAAAGCCGGCCTTCCATCCCAGCAGATCGATCACGTTGTATCCGCGGCCGGGGGAGAGTGCGGGATTGATGAAGGGGTGCAGCTTGTGGAACTTGGTGATAAAGCCTTCGGGGCCGACGGTGACGTAAGATTTATAAAGTTTTCCATCCGGCTCGCGCTCGATCAGGCCGGCCATGAGGACGGTTTTCAATTCCCGGGCGATATTGATGAGCGTCCGTGTCGAGGGGCCATCGGGAACGGGTTCTGCGATCTCCGTCAGTTGCTGGGGCGAAAGTGTCTGCAAAAATGTGTAGCCGGTGACCGAACACTCGTGGAAGCTGACGATCTGCGCGCCCTGATCCACCGCCTTGCGCGACAGCTCGCGGATGCGCGAGAGGTTGAACGCCTTGTCGCGATCGCGGGCCTCGAATTGTGCGGCGGCCACGCGCAGGTCATTCATGAGGTGCATCCTTGGAAAGCTTCCACGCCTCATCAAAAAATCCCGCCGCCGCCACCTTCCCCGGCGATTTCCCATCGGCCAGCGTGTTCAGATCGATCACAGCCCAATCCGGCAGCTTCGGGGTCTGCTGCGAATTGGTGCGGTTGTGATCTTCGCGGAAAGTATGGCCGGAGTTGATGACGATATATTTGGCCGGATTCAATGGATTGGGATAAATCAGCACCGGCGCGTGGTGCGAGGCATCGAACTTATTCTCGCCGACCTGAATTTCCTTCTCGTTCCATCGAATCGGCAGCCGGTCTGCGATCATCCCCAGCAGCTTGTTGCTCCGCGGATCGCCCCAGAGGATCAGGTTTGAAGTCTCCGTATCCTCGTCGGTGAGGTCCGTATCTCGTTTGATAAGAACTTCGCCCCGAAACAACCCGCGCCATTGTACCTTCGCTCGCATCATCTCCGATGTCGCCCATTTCTCCGTTTGCGGATTAAAGCCCTTGCCCGTCGGCACTACGAAGATGAATCGATCCATGAACCCGTCATCGATTGGACCTGTGCTTCCTGGCCGCTTTCGCAGCGTTGTTGGCGCGCTCGCTTGGACCTGCCACTTTCCATCCTGCTTCGCGAGCGTTACCTCCCATCGCCGGTTGGGAACCTCAGGCAGTTGCACTTTCTGTTCATCAATAACGACAACCGGCCGCGAACCGGCTGCGAATGGCTTGCCCACGTCAAAGCGAAACATCAGTGACGAGATGTTCTTCGTCTTCGCTTCGATTCCATCCTGCACCAGCTTGGCGTCGACATCGGCCCGCTTCCAATGCTCCTCCAGGCCCTCCACTCGGATCCAGAACGCGCGGAAATATCGCAGCGTGTACGTGGTGAAATGCACTTCCGGCGGCACGGGATTTCGCCCCGCGCGCGCATATTCCGCCAGCCGGCGATCCAGTTCCGCCTTTGCCTTGTCTTCATATTTATGAGCGACGCCGGGGCCGACGATGCGCTGCAATTTCAATCCCTCGGCTGCCAGCGCCGCCTCCATCACATCCGACGATTGCTTCTGCTTGTCGAGCTCGCCGTGATAGGCGATGAGCGGATAGTTGGCCAGATTTCGCGCGTAATCCGTCGCATCATAAAAATGCCAGAGTCGCTGCTCATACCACGGCGGCGCTTTGGGCGAATTCAGGTCGATATTCTGATAGCGCCGCGTCTCGGCGAATCCGGCCCCGGGCGAGGCGGCGACCCAGCGATCGGGATAGTGCGTCGCCAGATGCCAGACGGCCGCTCCGCCCATGGAAAATCCGGTGAGCACAATCCCGTTCTGATCGATCGGATATTGCTTCTTGAGCGATTCGAGAATTTCAAACAGATCCATCTCCCCGGCGAATTTGTTGGCGACGCAATAGCGGCCGTAGGGATGGATGATGAAACGATCGTCTGCCGCGGCGGGTGGTTTTGCGCTGATGAAATTTAGATCCGTCAGCTTCTCATCGCGGCCGTGGCAGAAGATATCGAGGCGATATTGAAGAGCCGCTGCCGGGTGAGAATTCTTGGGGACCGCCAGCATGTAGGGCTGCACCGAGTTGTCGATCCACGATCGATAAGCGCGCACGCCGCCTTCATTCACCCACGGCGTTTTTCCATCTCTTAGCAGCGCTGCACGTTTCATCCCCGCATCCAAGGCCTTTCGCGCCTTGGTCACGTCGCAAATCTCCTCATATTCCAGCGGGAATCGCACCGCTTTGTAAAAGATCTCCACATCCGGCAGCAGCTCCAGCAGATTCGGCCGATCTTTGAGATCTTTCCGCAGCGTCTCGATCTGCTTGCCCAGCTCATCCAACTCCGCCTGCAACTGCTTTCGATCCTCCACCGACAACCGCGGCCCCGGGGCGGGCAGAAATTCCCCAAAAACCGGCGTCGAGAGAACCAAACTGAGCATCAGGAGTCGAAGGTTCATGCACTTGTTCTATCGCGGCGGGCGGACTCTGTTAAGCGATCATTGACAGTGTCATCGGGGAGGTTTAGGTTGATTTTCAAACAGGAGACAATTTATGTTGAAACACATCGCCATTTTCCTCTGTGGACTGCTCGCGCTCTTGCTCGTTCCCACCAGCATCAGCCGCGCGGCCGACAACAGCCCCGACGGTGAAGGCTTCATCCGCAACTGGCTGATGCTCGCACCGATCAAGCTTGCACAGGAGAACAACGGCGCCGAGGAGATCGACAAGCAGCAGGTGAAGGACGAGGCCAAGCTTCAGCCAAAGGAAGGGGACAAGACCAAGGCCGGCGATAGCGAGCTCACTTGGAAGGCCATTAAAGCGGCCGAAGCGTTCTTTGACGTGAATGAAATTCTTGGCAGCCCAACCGAAAACGCCGCGGCGTATTTCGTCGCCTATATCAACGTCCCGGCTGACAAGAAGGATGTCACTTTGCTCATGGGCAGCAACGATGAGGGGAAGGTTTATCTGAACGGCAAGGAAGTCGTGAAATTCGATGGCACGCGCACGTTTGATAAGGACACGGACAAGGCCGAAGGTCTGACGCTCAACAAGGGGATCAACACCATCGTCTTCAAGGTGATCAACGAGAACAACAACTGGCAGGGAGCGATTCGATTCACAACGAAGGATGGAACGGCGATCAAGGATTTCAAGGTGCAGTTGACGCCGGGATGAGTGTCGCGCGAATTGTAGTGCAGGTTTTCAACCTGCACGTGCAGACTTGAAAGTCTGCACTACAATAAGGCGACTCAAATTAAGCGGGTTTGGTCAGTTCTCCCGCCTGCGGCAGATCCTTCAGGTTGTTTAACCCAAACAGCTCCAGGAATCTCTTCGTCGTTCCATACAAAATCGGCCGTCCCGGCTCCTCGGCCCGACCCGCAATCTTCACCAGGTGCTTTTCCATCAATGACCGAATCGTCTCGCCGCACGCCACGCCGCGGATCGACTCGATCTCCGCACGCAAAATCGGCTGCTTGTAGGCGATGATCGCCAGCGTCTCCAGTGCGGCCTTGGTCAGCTTCGCATCATGCTCCTTCTGATGCAGCTTGTTCACCTGGTCATTGAACTGCGGCAGCGTGAGCAACTGATATCCGCCGGCCACCTGCTCGACGCGAAATGCACGCCCGCTCTGCTCATACTGTTCGTTGAGCGCCTTAATCGCCCGGCGGACCGGCCGCGTTGATGAACATTCCAGCAATTCCCCCAGCCTGCCGGCCGTCAGCGGATGCTGAGTGGAAAAAAGCAGCGCCTCCAGCGCCGAGAGGTCAACCTGCTCCTCCTCAGACTCTGGCGCGGCAGAATCTTCGGCCAATTCCTGCACCGGACCATCTTCATCTTCGGTAGGGGGGACGTCGTCTTCGAGTTGCGAATGCATCTTCTCCACCATCTCATCATCCCTGACCAAGCGCATGACCATGCTACGACCTCCCGATGTAATTGAAATTATCGGTCATTTCAAGCGGCCAGGATCAATGGCGGGTTTTCCTGCTGGATTTGCGGCATCGCATGTGCAGGAGGCAGGGCGAACGGGACTCAAACCCGAGCGAACGGAATCGAGTCGGCATTAGAGGGATCGGTCATGGCGCGCATGTCGTTCGTGAGATTTCTCCTGGGACGCCCGCTGGCGTCGCATGAGCATGAGGATGTGAAAATTGGCGTGGCCTCTGGCGTTCCGGCCATGGGGTTGGATGGGCTGACATCTTCGGCCTATGGGCCGGAGGCGGCGCTGACAGTTCTTCTCCCCCTGGGGGCGGCCGGGCTGGGGTATATCGGGCCAATCACCCTGGTGATTTTGGCGCTGCTGGCCATTCTCTATTTTTCTTACCGCCAGACCATTGCTGCTTATCCAGTGAACGGGGGATCGTACACCGTTGCAAAGGAGAACCTTGGGACGTCGGCCGGATTGCTTGCGGCGGCGGCCCTGATGATCGATTACACGCTCAACGTCGCCGTGGGGATTTCGGCGGGCGTGGCGGCGCTGGTGTCAGCCGCGCCCAGTTTGCATCCTTATATGCTCTGGCTGTGCCTGGCGGTTTTGGCGCTGGTGACGATTCTGAATTTGCGCGGAACCGCCGAGGCGGGGATCGCATTTTCGATTCCGACTTATCTGTTCATCGCGAGCATGGTTTGCGTGCTGCTGGTGGGAGTGGTGCGGGCACTCACCAGTGGTGGCCATCCGCAACCGAGGGTGGCTCCGCCACAGATGCCCGCGGCCATCGAAGCCATGAGCCTTTGGATCGTCCTCAGAGCGTTCGCCAGCGGATGCACGGCGATGACCGGTGTGGAAGCGGTGAGCAACGGCGTGAGCGCCTTCAAAAGGCCGACGGTGAAAAACGCGCATTGGACTCTTACGGTTATCGTCGCCGTGCTCGCACTGTTCCTTGGCGGTATCGCCTATCTCGCCCATGCTTATCAGATTGGCGCCATGCATCAGGATCGTCCCGGGTATCAAAGCATCATCTCGCAGTTGGCCGGCGCGGTGGTGGGGCGGGGGTGGTTTTACTATGTCACGATTGGTAGCGTCCTGGCGACGCTCTGCCTCTCGGCCAACACCAGCTTCGTCGATTTTCCGCGCCTGAGCCGACTGATCGCGCAGGATGATTTTCTGCCGCGCGGATTTGCCATTGTCGGCAGGCGGCTTGTCTATTCGATTGGAATCCTGTTTCTGGCGGCGGCCGCGGGAGTGCTGCTGATTGTCTTTGGCGGAATCACCGATCGCCTGATTCCGCTCTTCGCCGTCGGCGCATTTCTCGCCTTTTCACTTTCGCAAGCTGGCATGGTGATGCACTGGCGAAAGGTGCTGAGCGAGGTAACTGGTCGAGAACGAGCCGGCGCGCATATCAGGCTGTGGGTGAATGGCGTCGGGGCCGCCGCCACGACAACAGCATTGGTGATCATCCTGGCCGCCAAATTCCGCGAGGGAGCCTGGATCACGATCATTGCCATCCCGCTGTTGCTCGCGCTGTTTTATGCGGTGCATCGGCACTACAAGGACATCGCGCGCGCCCTTGCCCCGCAGCGGCCGCTGGATTTGCACAACAATCAACCGCCGGTGGTGCTCGTGCCGATCAAGGGATGGGACAATCTCACCGGCAAGGCCCTGCGCTTTGCCATGTGGCTCTCGACCGACATTGTCGCGGTGCATCTGAGCAATCTCGACGGCGAAGCGGCCGAAGAAGAAGCCCATCGCGTAAAGCACGATTGGGAAAAGGAAGTCGAAGAGCCGGCAAGGCAACACCGCGTTCCGACGCCGAAACTGGTGATTCAGCAATCGCCTTATCGCCGCTTCATCAGGCCATTGCTCATGCAGATCGATCGCCTCAAGCAGGAATATTCCGGCCGGGCTGTGGCGGTGGTGATTCCGGAAGTCGTTGAAATGAAATGGTGGGAATGGCTGCTGCACACGCGAAAACCAGCCCGATTGCGCCGCGCCCTCATCAAGCGCGGCGACAATCGCGTAGTGGTGATCAGCGTGCCGTGGTATCTGGAGTGACGTTACCGAACCTCTTTTAATCTGATCAGATAAACGTACGGTGCCGTTGCATCGAAGCTGAACGTGGTGCTCTTATCAGCCGATTGTTTGACAAGTGACAACTCATGCGTGGCATCGAGTTGGAAGAGTTCGGACTGTGTCTGGCCAGACCATGGCACATCGACGGCCACAACCACTCGATCAGGCTTGGACCTGTAGTTGCTGATCAAAACGTTGACCTCTGTACGAGAGCTATTGATTCCCGCGCAAAGGGAGATTTCTGAAGCTTTGGCGCCGCTTGCTTGCAGCATGAGTGGCGTCTCCAGGAGCATGCTGAAGGCTTTGAAGGCAAAATAAGGTTTGTTGGGGGCTGCGGCGGGATCAAAAAGGCCAAATCCGCCATTGTCGGCGCGGAAAATATTAGCCTGATCCACCGGCGCTTCCTGAAGGTTGATCAAAACTGAGGCGACAAACGCCGCTGCCGATGGCCCCGCAAGCTCTTCATTGAATTTCTTCCTCAACTGGCCTTGTCCCGCCAGGGCAACCGGGCGCCAATCGTTTTTTGGCAGGTAATTCCATTCGTTCAGATGCGACTCGGTCTTTTTGAACCCAAACTGATCGAGAACCTGGCGGATGCCGCGAGCGCGAGCGACGCATTCGGCCGGATCATCGCTGTAGAGATGCCAGGAGAAAAAATCCAGCGGCAGGGAGTGGCTTTGGCAATGCTGCAGGAATTTCAAGAGGAACGGCGAGGGCTCGAATCCTCCCCTGGTGAGCTTTCCGCTATAGCCCAGTGCAGGGCCGCCAATTTTCAGGCGCGGAAATTCCTTTTTGATTGCCGTGGCGGCTGCCTGGTAAAGCTTCAGGTAGTCTTCATCGCTCCCGCTCCACATCGCAGGTCGATTCTCTGGTTCGTTCCAGATTTCCCAATATTGAACGCTGTCCTGGTAATGCCGAACAATGCCCAGGCACGCGGCCGCCCAGCGGCTGGCATCGGTGGGCGGATGAACGTGGTATTTGACCGCGGTGTGCTCGATGCTTTCGCCGAGACGATAAACGATTTGGGAGCCGGTGGCGCGAATTGCTTTTATGTATTCATCGGTGCGACGAAAGTCGTAGCTGGCTGGATCGGAAGGATCGGCCTGCGGATTGGGGAAGACCACGTGCATGTCCACAACGTCCGCATTTGGCCAATGACAATCGTGCAGGCGCGTCAGGGGGACTCGCACGTCCTTAAAATAGCTGGAGAGGTCTGTCAGTCCGCCGTCGCAAAGCACGCCGCCATTGCCGCCGTGAAGCGGGCGCAAGAGGCCGATGCCTTTAGAGCTCACCTTCAGGGTTAAAATATTTTCGGCGCAGACGGCATTGGCCATCAGCAGCAGCGCGGCAACAGCGATCGTTCGCATGACCTATCGGAACATCCGAGGGCAGCGTGTGTCAAGCCGCGGTGTTGGGAAGGGCAGCAGCGCTACGAGAGGATTCCCACTGTCTGAGATATTGTTGAAGTGAGAACTGCATTTGGGCTTCGCTCCAGCCCATGCGGCTGGTCATGATTCTGGCGACAACTGCGGCCGTCTCGGCTCCGCCGAATCGGCTCAGCGCCAATGACGTTCGCCGCCGCATCACATCATCCACCGACGTTGCCATTTCTGCTTCGCAAGCCCGCCGAACATCGCTCGCGTAGACGCGCGGCGCATCGGCAATGAGGTGATCGGGCTCCAACAAGTGTTGCGGCAGGGGGGTCAAAGCAGTGACGCACGCTCGCGCCTTCATTCCCAGTTTCCTCAGCAGCTCATCCACAATCTTCTCCGCCTCGGCCCGGTACGTCGTGTATTTTCCCCCCGCAATGCTCATGAAATTCCGCCCATGATGAATGATCTGCCACTCGCGCGTCCGCGCTGAGGGCTTGGAGCCATTCCCATTGTGCAAAAGCGGCCGCAGTCCCGCGAAGGTGGTGATAATCTCCGCATAATCCACCCGCACCTGCGGAAACAGCGCGTGAACTTCGCTCATGATATATTCGATATCCGCCGCATCCGCGCACACCTCATCGGGCGAGCCGTCAAAATCCGTATCCGTCGTCCCCACAATCGAACAATCATTCCACGGCAGCACGAACATGATCCGCCCATCGCGCTTGGCCTGAAATGCAACGGCGTGATTCTCGGTGAGCTTGGGCAGCAGGATGTGCACGCCCCTGGTTGGCTTGAGGTACGAATTTTGCGCTCCTGCCAACCCCGCAACGCGGTCCACCCACGGCCCGGCCGCGTTGATGAAGCATTTGGCGCGCACCTCGATTGTCTCGTTACCAATTCGATCTTCCACTTTCGCTGCAACGATGCTCTGGCCGCGCTCCACAAACCCGCTCAATTCACAATAATTGACGCACACCGCCCCCAGCTGCGCCGCGTGCAGAATATTCTCCACGCAAAATCGCGCATCATCCTCCTGGCAGTCGTAATACCGGATCGATCCTCGCAATCCCTCTCGGGCAAGGCGCGGCTCCTGGTCAATCGTCGCATGCGCTGACAATCCCCGGTGCCGAGCGGTATTTCGGAATAGTGCCAGCGCGTCGTAAAGCGCCATGCCAACCCGCATCTTCCCCAGCGACCGCTGATCCCCCAGATAAACGGGCAATAAAAACGCCAGTGGCTTGACCAGATGCGGGGCAATCTTCTGCAAAACCTGACGCTCCCGGCATGATTCCATCACCAGCCGGTACGCCGCTTGCTCCAAATACCGGAAGCCGCCGTGAATCAACTTGGAGGATCGGCTGGAAGTGCCGCTTGCAAAATCGGCTTTGTCAATCAGCGCCACACGCAGCCCGCGAAGCGCTGCATCTCGCGCTATTCCCGCCCCAAAGATTCCTCCGCCCACGACGAGCACGTCGAAGACTTCGCCGGCCAGAGAGGAAAAATTGCGCCGCATCATGAAGATTCGGATCGCGCATGTTCACGCTTCACATGCTGCAAAACAAGTGACCATCTCTAATTCTAGGCGCGAGGCACTACACGCGTCACAGGCCTCCCCAACCGCACAATTCGTGACCTGCGCCCGTACAACTATAAGTGGAACGAGCCACCTTCGCCTTGCTGCATGGGACATTATGAATAGCCGAGCGGAAGTGAGCCGCTCGCGTGGCGAAGGTGTCCTTACATAAAGGACGGCGAATGGCCTGGGCAGAGCTTACAGATTGTCGTGCCTACTACGAGGTCATCGGCGAGGGTGAACCCCTTCTGCTGATTCCCGGACTGGGCGCTACCTGTCGCCTGTGGGATCCGATCGTCCCCGAGCTGGCCCGCCATTTCACGCTGATCATGCTCGACAACCGCGGCATGGGACTCTCCAAAGCGAAAAGAAAACCGCGCACGCTGGCTGATTATTCATCGGATTACGCTGAATTATTGGACTACCTCAACGTCGATGAAACGCACGTGCTGGGATTGTCTCTTGGTGGCATCGCGGCGCAGCGCCTGGCGGTGGATCATCCGCAGCGAATCAAGCGGCTGATTCTCATGAGCTGCGCCGATCGCTTCTCGCCTTATCTGCTGCGGATCACGGCCCTTTTGGGCCACTCCCTGCGGTGGTTCCCGCGCATGCTCTTCCTTCAAACGATGGAACTGCTGGCCACCGCGCCGCTCTATCTCGACGAGCACGTCGATGAAATCGATCGGATGATGAAGGAAAAATGCAACGATCCTGTCCCCAAGTCCGCCATGGCCACACAGCTTCGCTGCCTGCTCCGCAGCGAGCTGGAGCCGGCTGATTATCGCATTACCTCGCCGACGCTGGTGGTTGCCGGTGAATACGACGCACTGATCCCGGCCTGTTATGCCAAGATTATGGCCAACAAAATCCCCGGCAGCCATTTCGTGCTGCTTAAGGGCGCGGGGCACAACCCCCTCACCGAGATGCCAGACATTTCGCTGCCGCTGGTCATCAAATATCTGAGGGATGGAGAGATCGAGGTGCCGGAAATGGTTGAGACGCGCGCGGAGACTTCCTTTCATAAGAACAAACCCGCCGGCAACTCGGCGGTCAATCAATTAGTGAGCTCGCCAAGCAAAGGAAGCCAACTATGATCCACCCCTTTGACACAATGCGGCGGTGGTGGAAGAGCGGCGGCCCCACAGCCTCCGGCGATTCCGATCGAATCGGCAGGGCCGATGGGAATGGCGCGGAGCACGCCGTGAAAGCTGCTCCCGAGCCAATCTGGTTCGAGCAGATCGACAAGGCCGGCCTGCCGCGCCATGTCAATTATCCAACCTGCACGCTCGGCCGACTCGCCGATCACGCCGCCGAGCGCTATGGCGATTCGATCGCCATCGTCTATGGCGAGCAGAAGTGGAACTATCGCGAGTTGCTCGCGCAGGTGAACCGAATGGCCGGCGGATTGGCCAGCCTGGGCGTGCGCCGCGGCGATCGGGTTCTCTTTACGCTTCCCAACTGTCCTGAAATGGTGGTTGGTTTTCTGGCAGCACAGAAGCTGGGCGCGGTGGTTGTCAACGCGGGCCCACTGATGGGCATCGACGATGTCGCGACAGTCATGAGCCTCACCACGCCGCGCGTGGCGATTGGCCTGGATCTGCAGGCCCCATTGCTCAGCCACATCAACAGCTCGACGATTGAACATTGGATTTGGGTTTCGCTGGAATCCTATCAGCCGGTGCTCAAGCGCCTGGCCTATCGATACAAACTTTGGCACGGCCGAAATGGACAGGGCAATACCGCGCAGCATCAGCCGCTGGAGAAACTGCTCGAGCAGGCGCCGGCGCGACCGCCCTCGGTCGAGCCCGATCCCAACAAGCCCGCAGTTCTTCAGCCCACCGGCGGCACCACTGGCACGCTGAAGCTGGCCATGCTGACCCACAAAAATCTTCTCGCTAATGCGACACAAATTTCCGCGTGGATGCAGACGGTGGCCGGCCAGGATCGATTCCTGGGCGTACTGCCGATGTTCCACGTTTATGGGCTCACGACCTGCCTGATCACGCCGGTTTTCAACGCGGCCAGCATGATCCTGATGACGCGCTTCCACGCTCGCGATCTGGTCGACATCGTCCGTCGCGAGAAGCCAACGATTTTGCCGCTGGTGCCCGCCATTGCCACTGGCATCTGCGATGAGCTGGAAAAGCAGGCGAAAAAGGAGAATAAAAAGGCCGAGCCGATCAAAGGCGTGCGCCTCTGCCTCAGTGGCGCTGCTCCGCTGCCAGCCGAATTGGCGGAGCGGTTCACCGCCATCACCGGCGTCATTGCTTTGGAAGGCTACGGCCTGACCGAGGCCGCGCCGGTGACACACGTGAACCTGATGGGCAAGCCGCGCGCGAATTCGATTGGCGTGCCGATGCCCGACACGCGCATCCGCATCGTCGACATCGATGAAAATCACAGCGGCGTGCCGGTGATGTGGAACAACATCCATGATGTGGCTCCGGGCGAGCCGGGCGAAATGCTCATCAACGGCCCGCAGATCATGCAGGGCTATTTCGCCAACCCCGAGCAGACCAAGATCGCCCTGATCACCGACAACGAAGGCAACATCTGGCTTCGCACCGGCGACATCGTCCGCGTCGATGAAGAAGGATTTTTCCATGTCCTGGATCGCAAGAAGGACATGATCATTCGCTCAGGCTTGAAAGTGTTCCCCGCCAAGGTGGAAAAGGTGCTCAAGAGCCATCCGCTCATTTTGGATGCGGCGGTGGTGGGGCGGTCGGATCCAAAGCAGACTGAAATTGTCGTGGCCGTCGTGGTCGCCAAAGCACCGCCGGAGAAGAACGACAAGGGCCAGCCGACCGATCGCAATGAGTATCTTGAAAAGGTCTCCGAAGAGCTTCGCGCCCTCTGCCGCGAGCATTTGGCGCCTTATGAAGTGCCCAAGCAGTTCGAATTCGCCGACGCGCTGCCGCGTTCGCCGCTGGGCAAATTGCTCAAGCGCGAGCTGCGTAAATCGGCCAATGGCCACGCCGTCATGAGCGGCGAATCCAAATTGAATGAGAAGCGGTTGGACAAGGATGACGATGATCATTCTGACCGTCCCAATAACGGGAACGGCAGTGCGAAGAAAAATGCTGGAAAAAAGGAGGTGGCCTGATGGTCGCCCTTAGCGAAAATTCGATGAAGTCAAAGCGCGCGGCGCGTGAGCAGACTCGCGTTGCGGTCCTCGGTGGCGTACGCACACCGCTGGTGAAAGCCGGCGCCAATTTCAAGTCCATGCACGTGACGGAACTGGCCCGCATCGTCATGCAGGAGGCGCTTTATCGCACCGGCCTCCGCGCCGATCAGCTCGACGAAGTGATCCTCGGCAACGTCTGCATGCCCGCCGACGCGACCAACCCGGCGCGCGTCGCAGCGCTCTGGGCTGGTGTGCCTGACGAAGTCCCAGCGTTCACCGTTCAGCGCAATTGTGCCTCCGGTATGGAAGCCGTCGCCGAAGCGGCTCAGCGCGTCCGCGCTGCCAAAGCCGAAGGCGCAACCAACGGCTCCTCGCCAATCATTCTCGCCGGCGGCGCTGAGTCGATGAGCACAATTCCCCTGCTTTTCCCGATGTCTACGCTGGGTCCGATGGCGAAAATGGCCCGCGCCAAGACACTCTTCCAGCGCCTCGGCGCAATGGGCTCGCTTCGTCCCCGCCACTTCAAACCCATCGCCGGTTTGGAAGTCGGCCTCACCGATCCCACCAACGAAATGATCATGGGCAAGACGGCCGAGCTGATTGCCAGTGAATTTGGAATCTCACGCAAGGAACAGGATGAATTTGCTCTCCGCTCGCATCACAAAGCGGCCGCTGCCATGGCGGCTGGCCGTTTCAAAGAGGAAATCGTTCCGGTCTACGTTCCCGGGCGCGATGGATTCGAAGCCGTCAGTGAAGACGTCGGCCCGCGAGCCAATCAAACTCTGGAAGCACTCGCCAAGCTGAAACCCATCTTCGATCGTAAGGATGGAACCGTCACCGTGGGCAATGCCTGCCAGGTGACCGACGGCGCGGCCGCCTTGGTGCTCACCGATCCCGACTACGCCAGCGCCCAAGGACATGAAGTGCTCGGTTATGTGAAGTCCTACGCCGCCGTCGGCTGCGATCCGGCCCGCATGGGCCTGGGCCCGGTTTTCGCGATCAATAAACTGCTTAAACAGACCGGCCTGACCCTGTCCGATATTCCGCTGATTGAAATCAACGAAGCGTTCGCCGCGCAGGTCATTGCATGCCTCAAAGCGATGAGCTCCGAAAATTTTGCCCGCGAACATCTCAATCAGGAGCACCCGGTGGGCGAAATTGATCTAGAGAAGCTCAACGTGAACGGCGGCGGCATCGCCCTCGGTCACCCTGTCGGCGCAACCGGCGCGCGGCTGGTCCTGACGCTGCTGCACGAGATGCATCGGCGCGATGTGGACCTTGGAATCGCCGCCTTATGCGTCGGCGGCGGCCAGGGGGCTGCGATTTTGCTGGAACGGAAATAACGAGCCGAATGGAAAGGGCTGCCATGAACAACATTGAGCTTCAAACCATCAAGACCACCTTTGACGAAGACGGCATCATGACCGTCTGGATCGACGTCCCTGGAAAATCCGTCAACACCATCGGCGAGCAGATGCTCGGCGATCTGACCAAAGTCGTCACGCACATCGAAAACGAAAAACCCAAAGGCGTGATTTTCGCCTCGAAAAAGCACGAGAATTTCATCGCCGGCGGCGACCTCTTTGAAATCCGCGCCCTCAAGCCCGACACGATGACTCAGTTCCTCAGCGCGGGCCAGCAGCTCTACGATCGCATCGCCCGCCTGCCGATGCCCACCGTCGTCGCCATGAACGGCGACTGCCTCGGCGGCGGCATGGAACTCGCCCTCGCCTGCACTTATCGCATCGCGGCCGAAGATGGCGGAATCAACATCGGCCTGCCCGAAACCAAAATCGGCATCCTCCCCGGCTGGGGCGGCACCGTTCGTCTTCCGAAATTAATTGGCATCACCCGCGCTCTTCCCCTGATTCTTCAGGGCAAAGCGCTGCCTCCGCGCAAGGCGAAGAAAATCGGCATGATCGACGAAGTGGTTCGTCCCGAAGCGATTCTCTCCGCGGCCAAGCGCCTGTTGATCACCAAGCCGACTTACAAGCGCAAATGGCTCTTCGTGGACAAGATGGCGAAGGTCAGCATGTTCCGCCACAAAATTCTCGCCAAAGCCGAGCAAAAGACGCTCGAGATGACGCATGGCAATTATCCCAGCGCGCCGCGCGTCATCGACATTGTCGCCAAGGCTCACGATTTGGGCCACGAAGCCGGCCTCGCCGCCGAGCGCCAGGGGCTCCGCGAGCTGATGGATACACCGGCCTGCGAAAACCTGATGCGGCTGTTCTTCCTGCGGCAGAAAGTCAAAAAGGCCCTCAACGAACAGATCAACGCCAAGCCCCGCGACGTGAAATTCGCCGCGGTCATTGGCGGCGGCACCATGGGCGCAGGCATTGCCCACGGCCTGGCCCGCGCTGGAATCAACGTACGTCTCATCGAAGTCAACGCCAACGCCGCCGCCGCCGCTCTGGGCCGAATTAGAAAAACACTCGAAGAAGAAGTCGGCAGCGGGAAAATCTCCGTCCTGGAATCCCGCAAAATCTTTAACCGCGTTTCTCCGACCATCGAATGGACCGGCCTGGAAAATGTCGACATTGTTGTCGAGGCCGTGGCCGAATCGATGGACGTCAAGCGCGAAGTCTTCGGCAAGCTCGACAAAATCTGCCGCGCTGATTGTGTCCTCGCCAGCAATACCAGCTCGCTCAGCGTCAGCGAAATGGCCAGCGCCACGACGAAGCCCAATCGCGTCGTCGGCCTCCACTTCTTCAACCCCGTCCCCAAGATGCCCCTCGTCGAAGTCGTCCGCACTGATGTAAGCGACGACGTCTCCCTCGCAACCGCCGCCTCCGTCGCCGCCAAAATGGGCAAAACCGCCGTGCTCGTCAAAGACGCCCCCGGCTTCCTCGTCAATCGCGTGCTTATTCCCTATCTCGTCGAATCGCTCGTGCTCGCCGAAGAAGGCGCGAGCATCGAGCACGTCGATAAGGTCATGAAGAAGTGGGGCATGCCAATGGGGCCCTTCGAACTGCTCGACGAAATCGGCCTGGACATCGGCGCCCACGTCCTCAAATCCATCGGCGACCGCATGGACCCGCCGCTGCGCGTTCCGCCCGCCATGGGCACCGCGATCGAAAAGAAATGGCTGGGCAAGAAGTCCGGCACCGGTTTCTACATCCACAGCAAAAAGAAAGGCGTCCAGCCCAAGCTCAACGCCGAGCTGGCCGCCATGCTCGCAACCAAAAAAGGCGTCACCCACGGCGACGAGGAAATCGCAAACCGCCTCGTCCTCCCGATGATCAACGAAGCCGTCCGTCTTCTCTCCGAAGGCGTCACCGACTCCGCCGACACCATCGACCTGGCCACCGTCTTCGGCCTGGGCTTCGCCCCCTTCCGCGGCGGCCTCGCCCATCACGGCGATTCCGTCGGCACCGACAAAATCGTCGCTCAGCTCGATGAGCTCGCCTTCAAGCACGGCCCGCGCTTCAAGGCCGCCGACGCCCTGCGAAAGCTCGCCGAAACCAAGCGTCCCATCGCCGACACAACGAAACTTGTAAATGATGTAAACGCCACAAACCCCCCGGAAAAGGAAGTTGTTCGCGAGGTTGCCAACAGCGTTGGTTAGACAACGAAGAACGTAAAGGAGAACGTCATGCCGACATTTAAACGCCGGGACCAGGAGGAATTCGAGAAGGCCAAGGACCTGCTCGAAGGTGCGCCCACTGCCGAAATGGGATTCGTTAAATCCCTGTTCTTCGGCCGGCTCAACCTTGACAAGGTCATGCCTTATCCCAAGCAGACCGCCGAAGATGCCCAGCGCACCGAGGAACTGCTCTCCAATCTCGAGATGTTCCTTAAATCCGAGCTGAATGCCGACGAGATCGATAAGGTTGAGCGCATCCCGCGCTCCATCGTCGATGGCCTTGGAAGACTCGGCGTGCTCGGAATGAGCGTGCCCAAAGAATACGGCGGCGGCGCATACAGCCAGGCCGCCTATTGCCGCGCACTGGAACTCGTCAGCCGTCACTGCGCCTCAACCGCGGTGCTCATCGGCGCTCACCAGTCGATTGGCCTCAAAGCCCTGATCCTGATGGGCAACGACGAGCAGAAAAAGGAGTTTCTCCCTGATCTGGCCAGCGGCCGAAAGCTCGCCGCTTTCTGCCTTAGCGAGCCGGAAGTCGGCTCCGACGCCGCCAACGTCCAGACCACGGCGGTGCTGAGCGAAGACGGCACGCATTACATTCTGAATGGTCAGAAAAAATTCGCCACCAATGCCGCCCTCGCGGGAATGATGACCGTGATGGCGAAAACCCCCATCGAAATCGACGGCAAGGTGAAAGAAAAAGTCACCGCCTTCATCGTCACCCCCGATCTGCCTGGCTTCGAGATCGTCTCGCCCAATCGCAGCAAAATGGGCATCCGCGGCACCTGGCAGGCCACGTTGAAATTCAACAACATGCGCGTCCCCAAGGACCGCATCCTCGGGCAGCTCGGCAAGGGCTTAAAGGTTGCCCTCAGCGTGCTCGACTACGGCCGCTGCACGCTCAGCGCCGGCTGCGTCGGCGGCGCCAAGCAACTGCTCGAGATGTGCGTGAAACACGCCAACAATCGCAAGCAGTTCAGCCGCTCACTGAGCGAATTTCACCTCATCAAGAAAAAAATCGGCCTGATGGCGCAAAACATTTTCGCAATGGACGCGGTGACGTATCTGGCGGCCGGAATGGTGGATCGTCACGAAGGCGACATGATGCTCGAAACCGCGATTTCCAAGCTGTTCTGCTCGGAAATGATGTGGCAGATCGCCGACGATGCCCTGCAGATTTTCGGCGGCGAAGGCTACATCCGCGAAAACGGCATCGAGCGCGCCGTCCGCGACGCTCGCATCAACCGCATCGTCGAAGGCGCAACCGAAGTGATGACTTCCTTCGTCGCGCTGGTCGGCATGAAAGGCGTCGGCGAGGAATTCGAATCCATCCTCCGCGCCAGCAAGCACCCCATCGGCAACTTCGGCCGGCTCGCGAAATTCGCCGGCAGCCAGTGGTCGGATGTGGTCATGGGCAGCGGCGCCAAGCCCGGCCGCGACAGCAGCAAGCTCAATCCCAAGCTGCACGAGGAAGGCCGCATGCTCGCAGAGCTCACCACCCGCCTGGCGAGAGTGGTCCACAAGCTCCTGCGCACGCACCGCATGGACATCCTCGACATGCAGCTCCTCCAGGAGCGCGTCTCGTGGAGCGTGGTCGAAATGTTCGCCATGGCCGCCGTCATCAGCAAGCTCCAGTCGATGCTGGAATCGCATGGAAGCAACGGCAGCAACGGAAACGGAAATGGCAACGGCCACAACGGCAACGGAAATGGCAACGGCAACGGTGCCCACACGCAGCTCGATCACGACCTGCTCCTGGGCAAGGCCTTCTGCCACCGTGTCTATGACGCGATTAACGTTCGCTTCGACCAGCTTTTCGATAACCGCGACAACGAATTGCTCGCCGTCGCCGACGCAGTGCTGACGAAGCATTGAATACGGTGCGGATGGCCGCACCGCCGACATTCCGGAGGGTTTGTAGCATGGCCGGCCGTGCTTTAGCATGCCGGCCATGCTCGTTTTTGAGATCGACCCGGATATCTGCAAGGCTCAAACGCCACCGGCGAGCTTTTATACTTCTCCTGAAGTTTTCGATGCACTGAAAACACAAGCCTTCCCCCGCTCCTGGCAACTGCTCTCCGACGCGGATGTCATCAAAGCCCCCGGCAATGTCTATCCCTGCTCCTTCCTCGACGGCGTGATCGATGGGCCCCTCCTGCTCACCCGCGATTACAACGATCAGATCCACTGCTTGGCCAACGTCTGCACCCATCGCGGCAATCTCGTCTGCGAAGGCGCTGGCACCGAAAAACACTTAAGATGCCGCTACCACGGCCGCCGCTTCGACCTTGATGGCAAATTTCTCGCCATGCCCGAATTCGAACGAGTGCTCAACTTTCCCTCTCCGGCTGACAATCTCCCCAAGATCCCCCTCGCTCGCTGGTCACGATTTCTCTTCGCTTCGCTCAACCCTGCCGCACCGCTCGAACAAGTTTTCCAGCCGATGATTCAGCAATTGGGAGGCCTACCGGTTGAGCAATTCCAACCCGATGCATCTCGCAACCGCGAATATACCGTCCGCGCCAACTGGGCCCTCTACATCGACAATTATCTCGAAGGCTTTCACATCCCCTACATCCACGCCTCGCTCAACGATGCCCTCGACTACGGCAGCTATAGCACAGAACTGCTTCCCCACGGCGTCCTGCAGATCGGCTACGCCGACAAGAACTCCGAAACTTTTGACGCGCCCAATCAAAGCATCGCCGCCTTCTATTACTGGTTCTTCCCCAACCTCATGTTCAACTTTTATCCCTGGGGCCTCTCCATCAACATCGTCCGCCCGATTTCTGTCGATTTAACCAAAGTTAATTTCCTCACCTACATCTGGAAACCCGACAAGCTCGATTGCGGGGCGGGCGCGGGCCTCGATCGCGTCGAGCGCGAAGACGAAGCCATCGTCGAAGCCACCCATCGCGGCCTGAAATCCTCCCTCTACACCCGCGGCCGCTATTCCCCCACGCGCGAGACTGGCCCGCATCATTTTCATCGCCTGGCCGTCGCGGCGTTGGCCAACGCCTGGTAGCGATGGCAGCTCATCAGATGATCGTTCACCATCCCCACCGCCTGCATGAACGCGTACACTATCGATGGCCCCACAAATCGAAAATCACGCGCGGCTAGTTCTTTCGAGATTCTCTTCGACAGTTCCGTCTGCGCTGGCACTTTTTTCATGCTGCGCAAGCGATTGACCTTCGGCCTGCCGTCGACGAAATCCCACAAAAACTCCGAAAATCCCGGGCCTTTCTCCATCATTTGAAGCCACGCCCGTGCCGAGCGAATCGTGCCTTCGACCTTGAGGCGATTTCGCACTATTCCCTCATCCTGCATCAGCCTCTCGACTTTCCTCGGCGTGTATCGCGCAATCTTCCCCGGCTCGAATCTATCAAAGGCCCTCCGAAAATTCTCGCGCTTTCGCAAAATGATCAGCCACGAAAGCCCCGCCTGAAATCCTTCGAGCACCAGCATCTCGAAGAGCGCCCGATCGTCATACAGCGGCACGCCCCATTCCCGATCGTGATACGCAACATAAAGCGGATCCTCCCCGGGCCAGGGACAACGAATCAATCCATCCGCATAACGCATCTTGCTCATCGGTTCATCTTATTGTGGACCTGTTGCGTTCAACAGGCTGAGGGCGTCGCCGCGTTGCAGTGCTGACGGTATGCTTGAGCGGATGAGGCTCACCTTCGCGACCCTGCTCAGCGTCTTTGGTATGTCATTACTCACCACCTCCGCCTTCGCCGCCGCAAAGCCGCCCAATGTCATCTTCATCCTCTCCGATGACCTCGGCTACGGCGACGTCGGCTGCTTCGGCCAAAAACTCATCCGCACCCCCAACATCGATCGCCTCGCCGCCCAGGGCATGCGCTTCACCCAGTGTTACGCCGGCACCACCGTCTGCGCCCCCAGCCGCTGCGCTATCATGACCGGCCTGCACACCGGCCATTGCCCCATCCGCGGCAACAAAGAACTCAAACCCGAAGGCCAGGAACCCATGCCCGGCGACACCTTCACCGTCGCTCATCTGATGAAACGCGCCGGCTACGGCACCGCGCTGATCGGCAAGTGGGGCTTGGGTTTTCCCGGCTCACCCTCAACGCCGCCCAAAATGGGCTTCGATTATTTCTTTGGCTACAACTGCCAGACAAAAGCCCACGAGTACTATCCCGAATATCTCTGGCGCAACGACGAAAAGGTTCCCCTCGACGGCAAGACTTATTCGCATGACCTGATGGCCGACGATGCGCTCGCGTATGTCCGCCAAAACAAAGACAAGCCATTCTTCCTCTACCTTGCGTTCACGATTCCTCACGCAAAGCTTCAGGTGCCCGACGTCGAGCCGTACGCGGATGAAAAGTGGCCCGACAATCTCAAAAAGCTCGCCGCCATGATCACCCGCATGGACCGCGACATCGGCCGCGTGATGTCACTCCTCAAAGAGCTGAATCTCGACGACAACACGCTCGTTTTCTTCGCCAGCGACAACGGCGCGGCCTATCGCGACGCCACTTTCAACCATTCCGGCCCGCTTCGCGGCTACAAACGCGATATGTACGAAGGCGGCCTGCGCTCCCCCACAATCGCCCGCTGGCCCGGCCACATCAAAGCCGACACGACCAGCGAGCAGGTCTGGGCCTTCTGGGATCTGATGCCCACGCTCGCCGATCTCACCTCGCAGCCCGCGCCGGCGTCTGATGGCATTTCGATTCTCCCGGCGCTGCTGGAGAACAAGATCATTCCGCATCCGCCGATGTATTTCGAATTTCACGAGCGCGGCTTTGAGCAGGCCGTGCGGATGGACGATTGGAAAGCGGTGCGGCACGGGCCCAAAGACCCCATCGAGCTTTATGATCTGAAATCAGACCTGGCCGAGCAGCACAACATCGCCGCTGATAATCCCGCCGTGGTGAAGCGGATCGAAGCGTATCTCAAAACCGCCCGCACTGATTCCAAAGTTTGGCCGATCCGCGAAAAGCCGAAAACCCGCCCGGCCGCCAAGGTGGAGGGGGATCAGTGAAAACCCGCCGGCAAGTCCTCGCCTCGGCCGCCGCGATCGGATCATCCGTCATCCTCGGCGGCTGTGCGCACACCCAACCGCCGCCCCAGCAAGCGGTTTCTCCAAAGTGGCGGCAATCGCTCCTCGCTTATCTCCAATCCCTCGCCCGCCCCGACGGCGGCTACGCCTTCGCGGATCAGGAGCGCTCGCACCTCACGCCCACCTACGCCGTCATCGGCTGCTATCACCTGCTTAAAGAACCGATTCCAAACCCAAAAGCGCTCGCCACCTTCATCCGCGAAAATCATCCCTCGAAGCTGAAAAAACTCGAGCAGGAGCGCCGCGCGTTCGAGTTTCAGCAAGTGCAGTCACTCATTTGGCTCGGCGACGCCGCCGCCGACTTCCGCGACCGCATCCTCGCCTGGAAGCAGCCGCTGGCCTACATGAAGCAATACGAGCGGCACGGCTATCCCGTCTTCTCATCCGAAATCAGCGGCGCATTCATCTGCCGAAAGCTTCTCGGCGTCCCCCTCGACGACCTCAAACCCGCTTTCACCGACTATCTTGAGGCCCGCCGCCGCGACAACGGCACCTTCAACAACACCCCCGCATCCGACGGCGGCGACGGCCACGTCATCAACACCCTGTGGGGCCTGCGCGCCCACCACGCCCTCGGCCACGCTCCGCAAAACCCGCAGCAAACCATCGACTGGCTCAACAACTGCCAACTTCCCACCGGCGCTTTCACCTGGAAGCCCAATCCCCCATTCAGCGGCCTCGACGACATCGCCTACACGCGCGCAGCCCTCCAATCCCTGAAACTGCTAAACGCCGCTCCACCAAATCACGAAAAATGCGCCGCCTACATCGGCTCGCTCTTCAACACCGACGGCGGCTTCGCCGACCGCGCCGGCTGGTTCAGCAATCCACTGGCCACCTATTACGCTCTCGACGCCCTCGATGCTCTTGGCGCATCGGATCACTGGACTGTTGATCTCCCGCGCATCAACGACTCCACTCCACTCCCCGGCAATCTCAAAGTTTTTTCCGCCCAGTTCGAAGCCCACGGCCAAGGCAGCCCCACCGAAGCCGTAGACCTCGCCGCCGCTCTCAAGATTCATCTCTGGGGCGCCAAAAACGCCAAACCCGATTGGCTCACCACCGCTCAATCCATCGCCGATCGAAAAAAAATCCCCGTCAGATTCTTCACTTCGAACGAAGAATACGGCACCTGGGTCGACGTTCCCGGCCTCGGCACCTACAGCCACACCAGCGACATCATCGCCCCGCCCAACGCCACCATCGGCGCAACCCTTTCCAATCAACCGGCCGTCACATGGCCGCAGTTCAAAGAGCGACGCCTTGCACCGCTTGAAAAAGCCAACGGCCGCCTCATCTGGCAATTCGGCGAAAACGAAGAACTGGTCCGCCTGTTTCTTGACGAGGCTCTCGCCTCGCCCTATCCACAAAAGCAAACCGGCTACGCCGCCATCAGCACCTTCCACTTCGGCAACCCCGATTTCACCAACAGCGAACCCTTCCTCAATCGCTGGCGCGGCCAAATCCCGTTCATTGCACTGCAAGACGCTCACGGCCCCGAACCCTGGTGGTTCTCCGACATGACCACCGGCTTCCGCACCCTCTTCCTCGCCAAAGACCCGACATGGGAAGGCCTCCTCGAAGCCCTGCACAACAGCTGGACCGTCGCGGTGCGCCACGACGCCCTCAGCAACAACAAAACCTGGCTGCACAGCGGCGATCCCCGCGTCCTGGATTTCGTCCGCCGCCGCGAAACAGATTGGCGCTGGTGGGACAACCCCGTCATCCAGCGCCCTATGGTCTCCATCGTCGCCGTCCGCCCTCAGGATCATTTCGAAGTGCAAAAACCCGAGACCGGCCTAACCCTCCGCATCCGCTGCCTCTGGGAAAACACCGCGCAAGGACTGCTCAAATCTCCCCTCACCGAGCTCGTAAAACTAATCATCGACGGCAACCCAGTCACTCCAGCGCTCGTCTCCACCAAAGCCCCGCGCGGCA
>JADMIO011053123.1_pt1 | contig 27010 bp, 21 predicted proteins | sample 8958161 | NCBI WGS metagenome assembly JADMIO01 (sample SAMN16585339, study PRJNA669376) | soil metagenome | isolation source: Crop rotation soil | place: USA: Cullars Rotation, Alabama | collected 2011
GAGGTCGCCCGCCGCTCGGGGGACGTGGTGGCGCTGCGCAAGGCCGCCGCCACGGCCGAGACCGCGCTCGCCGCCTTCGATCCCGCCCGCCGTCCCGACGGCTGGGCCCGCGCCCGCGTCGAGCAGGGCTGGTGCGGCCTCCTGGGGGCCGAGCTGTTCGGCGATCCCGGCCTGAACGCCGCCGCCGCTTCGGCCTTCCGCGAAGCCCGCGCCGCCGCCCGCCAGGGCCCGGCCGCGCCGCTGGCCGACGTCGGCCTGGCGCTGGTCGCCGCCCGCGAGCAGATGGCCAAGGGCGACGCCGAGGCCGCCCGCGCCGCCGCCTTGGCTTTCGACGCCCCGATCGCCGCCCTCGACATGCTGGCGCGCCGGCTGACGGCCGCCCGCGCATTGGCCGCCGAGGCGCGGCTGGCCCGCGCCGACGTGCTCTGCGGCTGGGGCGCGCGGCTGAAGGACGAGGCGCTGCTGAAGGCCGCGTTCGACGACGCCGCCACAGCCGCCGAGCGGCTGGACCTGGCCTACGAGCCGCTGACCTGGGTGCGCGCCGAGGTGATGCGCGGCCAGGCGCTGGCGCTGTTGGGCGAGGTGCGCGGCGAGATCGACGACATCGCCGCCGGCGCCGCCGCGCTGGCCGGGGCGCTCGACCACCTGGTGCGCGACCACAGCCCGCTGGACTGGGCCCGCACCCAGATCGCGCTCGCCCGCGCGCTCTCCGCGCTAGGGGAAGCCGCGGCCGACGAACGCGCCTTCGAGCAGGCCGTCACCTGCTACGACCGCGCCGATCTCGTGCTGAAGCACCAGCCCGCGCTGCCGATGCGCGGCATGGCCGCCGGCGAACGTGCGCTGGCGCTCGCCCGCTCGGCCGAGCTCACCGGCGACCTGGCCGTCCTCGACGCGGCCGAGGCGGCGCTGAAGACCGAGCTTTCCACCCTGAAGCCGCGTCGCGACCCGGTCGCCTGGGCGCTCAGCCAAATGCACCTGGCCCGCCTCTACGAGGCGCGCATGGAGATCACCGGCAAGGACCGCGGCGAGCGGCTGCGCGGCGTCATCGCCCTCGACGCCGCCCTCGACGTCTTCGCCGACCAGGGCCTGCGCTCGCTCTCGGTGATCGCCAGCGAGGCGCTGGAGCGCATGAAGGCCGGTCCCGCGCCCAAGCGCACGGCGGTCTAGGGCTTCACCGCCCGCCCGTCCGGGTGCAAGCTGCACCTTGGGGGGGATCGCCGTTGTCGACCACGTTTCGCGTGTGGGCCCTGTCCGCCGGCCTGACCGTGGCCGGCTTAGGCTGCGGCGGCCTCGCCGCCCAAATGAAGTCGCCCGACTGGCTCCGGCGGCCGAGCCCCCAGGAACTCCTCGCCGTCTACCCGCGCGAAGCGATGCAGCGCGGCCTCAGCGGCTCGGCTACGATCAGTTGCATCGTGACGGCGCAAGGAGGGCTGCGCAACTGCGAGGTGGCGAGCGAAAAGCCGGCCGGAGCTGGCTTCGGCGCAGCGGCGCTCGCGCTCTCGCCGCAGTTCCTCCTGCGACCTGCGACCCGCGACGGCGTCCCGGTCGAAAGCGTGATCAACGTCCCCATCCGCTTCGAGTGGGATGACCGCACGGCGACGACCTTCATCCACGGCGGCGTTTCGACGAAGGGTCCGGGCTTCGTGCGGGAATACCCAGGCCCGCTGGCCTGGAGCCAGGCGCCGAGCGTCGCCGACCTGCTGGCCGCCTATCCCCCGAAGGCGCGCGACAAGAAGGCCGGCGGCCGCGCGTCGCTGGATTGCAAGTTCACCGCGGCTGGCCGGCTCGCCGACTGCAGGACCCTGGCCGAGGAGCCCCTCGACATGGGGTTTGCCCGGGCCGCGAAGCTGCTGGCCGACCGGTTCCAAGGCCCGACCCAGGACGCCGAGGGCCAGCCGATGGGCGGCGCCCACACCCAGCTGGCGTTCGCCTTCCCCGCCCTGGCGCGGGACACCGACACGCCGCCGATCGGCAAGCCGCGGTGGACGGCGATCCCACAGGCGCGTGACCTGGCGACCGTGTTGCCGGCGCAGGCGAAGGCGGCCGGCGTGCTGCAGGCTAGCGTCGTCCTGCAATGCTCGGTCGCCGCCGACGGCGGCCTGACAGCTTGCGCCGTGCAGGCGGAGACACCCGGCGACTTCGGCTATGGCCAGGCCGCGCTGACGCTGGCGAGCCGATTCCGGGTCGCGCTGTGGACGGAAGAGGGCCTGCCGACCATCGGTGGCCAGCTGCGCCTGCCCATCCGGTTCGACTATTCGGCCCCGGCCGCCGCGGCCAAGCCCTAGCCGCACGCCCGCCGCCCGTGGCAACCTCGCCTGGCAGTGGGGAGTGAACGCATGCGTGCAATGACGTGTCTCGGGGTCGCCGGCGCGGCCGCGGCTATGGCGACAGGGGCTTGCGCCCAGCAGTGGGTCGCGGGGCCCTCGGTCGCCGACGTGGCCGCCGCCTATCCGGCGAAGGCGAAGGCCGCCGGCGTCGGCGGGGCGGTCAACCTCACCTGCACGCTGAACCGCGAGGGCCGCCCGCGCGACTGCTATGCGCTGGGCGAAAAGCCCAGCGGCATGGGCTTCGGCGCGGCCGCCAAGAAGCTCGCCGAGAAGCTGCAGGCGCAGGACCTCGGCGGCCAGGAAGTGCGCGTGCCGGTCACCTTCGACCCGCAGGTGCTGAAGGGCGAGCCCACCGTCCACGCCCCGGCGTGGGCGGCGCTGCCGGCCGCGGCCGACTTCCAGGCCAGCTTCCCGAAGACCGCTAACGGCGTGAACGACGTGCGCGTGACGCTGGTGTGCGACGTGGCCGCCGGCGGGGCGCTCAGCGGCTGCGGCGTCGACCGCGAGGAGCCGGCCGGGCAGGGCTACGGGCAGGCGGCGCTGGCGCTGGCGCCGAAGATCCGCGTCTCGCCGTGGAGCCTGGAGGGCGAGGCCACCATCGGCGCCAAGGTGCGGGTCCCGCTGCACTACCAGCTGACGCAGGCCCCACCGCCCAAGTCCTAGCCTTCCTCTCCCGCTGCGCAGGAAAGGAAGTCAGCGCCCCCGCCACCACTTCAGCGCGGCGCGCTCGAGCGCCTCCAGCGCCTGGTGCAGCGCCACGCCCATGACGCCCAGCACCACCAGCGCGGCGATCATCCGCGCCGTCTGCAGCTTGTTGCCGGCGTCGAGGATCTGCCAGGCGAGGCCGCGGACGTTGCCGGAGCCCGCCACGAACTCGGCCACCACCGCGCCGATGATCGCCAGCCCCGCGCCGACCTTGTGGCCCTCCAGCAGGAACGGCACGGCCGAGGGCAGCTTCAGGCGCAGCACACGCTGCCAGGCGCCGGCGCCATAGAGGTCGAACAGGCGCTCCAGGTCGGGATCGGCGGCGCGCAGGCCGGCCGAAGCGCCGGAGTAGATCGGGAAGAAGGCCACCAGCACCGCCAGCGCCACGAGCGCGCGGCCGGGATGGTCGATGCCCGCCCAGATCAGGAACAGCGGCGCGATGGCCACGACCGGGGTCACCTGGATCACCGAGGCGATCGGGTGGACGCCGCGGTCGAACGTGCGGCTGATCGCGCCGGCGACCGCCAGCGCCTGCGCCAGCAGGCTGGCCAGCACGAGCGCCATGATCGCCACGGAGAGCGTCCGCCACGCCGAGGCGATCAGGACGGGGAAGTTGGCTGCGAGCGCCTGGGCCACGTGCGACGGGGCGGGCAGGAAGTAATCCGGCGTGTGCAGCGCGCGGCAGGCGATCTCCCAGCCGGCGACCAGCAGCACGATCAGCAGCCAGGGTTCGAGCAGCTCGACGAGGCGCCTCATGCGGCCATGCCTTCGGACAGCGCGGCCGAGACCTGCTCGACGGTCTTGCGGAAGCCGGGCGTGGTGCGGAAGCCGGCGGCGCGGGGCAGGGCGGCGGCCTCGACGGCGACTTGCGCCGCGATGCGGCCGGGGCCGGCGGTCATCACCACCACGCGGCTCGCCATGTAGACCGCCTCCTCGACGTTGTGGGTGACGAAGACGATCGCGGGCCTGGCTTCGGCCCAGACGCTCAGCACGTCGTCGGCCAGGGCGCGCCGCGTGATCTCGTCCAGCGCCGCGAACGGTTCGTCGAGCAGCAGCAGGCGCGGGCCGGTGACCAGGGCGCGGGCCAGCGAGACCCGCATCGCCATGCCGCCGGAAAGCTGCGCCGGGCGCGCCGCCTCGGCGCCCTTCAGCCCCACGCGGCGCAGCACCGCGTCGGCGCGGGCGAACGCCTCGCCCTTGCCCACGCCGGCCAGCTCCAGCGGCAGGGCGGCGTTGGCGCGCGCGGAGAGCCAGGGCGCCAGCGTCGGCGCCTGGAACACCACCGCCGTCTCGCCGCGCCCGGCGGCGCGGGCGACCTCGCCGCGGGTCGGCGGCTCGAGGCCGGCCAGCAGGCGCAGCGCCGTGGACTTGCCGCAGCCCGAGGGGCCCACCAGCGCCACGATCTCGCCGTCGGCCACCTCCAGCGACACCGGCCCCAGCGCCCGGCCGCGCGGGTAGTCCACCTCGACGTTGTGGAGGGCCGCGGCCGCCACGCCTACTTCGCCGGCGGCGCGGGCAGGAACTGCAGCGTGTAGGCGCTCTTGGGGTCCATCGTCGTCGGATAGACGCCGTGGCCTGCGGCCATGTCGAAGAACGCCTTCCAGCGCGCGTCGGTCATCACGCCGATGCCGGCGGTCTTCGCGTCGCCGCCGTCGACCATGCCGGCCTGCCGCATCTTCGCTCGCGCCTGGTCCAGCACGTCCTCGGTCATCTCCGGGTTGTCCTTGCGGATCAGCGCGTCGGCCGGCTTCGGGTCGCCGTAGAGGTAGTCATGCCAGCCCTTGGCGGTGGCCTCGACGAAGGCCTTCACCGCCGCGGGATTCCTGGCGATCAGGCTGTCGGGCGCCAGCACCATGGTCGCGTAGCCGGGGTAGCCGTTGTCGGCCAGCAGGAAGACCAGCGGCTTCATGCCGGTCGCCTTCTCGATCGAGTAGGGCTCGGATGTGATGTAGCCCTCCTGCGCTGCGCGCTTGTCGTTCACGAACGGGCCGGAGTTGAAGGTGTACTTGCGCACCTGGTCGTCGCTGAACCCGTACTTGGCCTTCAGCCACACCCAGAAGGCGCCCACCGAGGCGTCGCCCAGCAGGATCGGGTGGCCCTTCAGGTCGGCGATGGTCTTCACGCCGGTGTCGGGGTGGGCGAGCAGCACCTGCGGGTCCTTCTGGAACACCGCCATCACCGCCTTCAGCGGCGCCTTCTCGCGCGCCAGGTTCATGACGATGAAGGCGTTGGAGCCGACGCCCATGTCCACCGAGCCGGCGGCCAGCAGCTGGGGCACGTTCGAGCCGGGCCCGCCCTGGATGATCGTCACGTCCAGTCCGCGCTTGGCGTACTCGCCCTCGGCCAGCGCCTCGTAGAACCCGCCCTGCTCGGCCTCGGCCTTCCAGTCGGTGGCGAAGCGGATGGCGGTGCGGCCGTTGGCGGGCTTGGCTTCCTGCTTGCCCGGCGAGCAGGCCGCCAGCGCGACGGCGGCAAGGAGGGCGAACGAACGCAAGGCTTTCATGGCGACCCCGAGCTTGAGCGCGGCGAACCTAGGGCGATGCGGCGGGGGTGGGAAGGTCCGGGTTGGGGTTGTCCACGAACCACACGAACCACACGAACGGGCCGAGCTTCAGCCTCCGCGCCAGCGGAGGCGCCCGATTGATTCAACCGCGGACGAACGCGGAAACACGCGGACAGCGCCGGCCCCTTCAGCGTGGGTCCGCGGTTCAAATGACGGAGCCTCCGCTCGCGCGGAGGCGGGAGGACCCAACTGTTCGTGTGGTTCGTGGAACTGTCACACGGCGCAGTCGCCGCTCAATCCTGGCCCCCATAGCAAGAGGGCGGCGCTCCGGTCGCCCGGTGCGTCGCCCTCTCATCCAGATCCGTTGGGGGATCTGTGCCTTTGAGGTCGATCGCGGCTCTGTTTCGCGGGGTCGCCCCCGTTCGGTGTCCGTCGCGTTCGGTGTCGCTTGGGCTTCCGTCCCGGGTTGCCCCGGTCCTTCCCTCCAAGAAACCTTCTGTTCGCTTGGCTGACCGCTCCGCCGTTTCCAGCTTCGCCGTCCGCCCGCGCCGCAGTCCCTCTCGGCAAGTGGACGGTGCGCCCGATCCTTCAGGGCCGCAAGCGGCCGATTCGGCGGGGGTGTGAATCCGCCCGCGATTCTCTGTGGACAACCTGTTGATAACCGGTGGGGAGGTTGCCGATTGCGCCGCGGAATCAACGGCCCGATCCATCCACAGGAAAGGCAGTGAACCGCCTATCGCGCGGCGTTCAGGGCCTCCCGGCGCGCCTCCAACGCGAGCCATTCGTCCTCGGCCTGCGCCAGCTCGGCGCGGGCCGTTTCGAGCGCTTGGCTGAGCCCCTCGAATTGGGCGCGGTCCCTGGCATAGAGGCCGGGATCCGCAAGCCCGGATTCCATCTGCGCGATGCGCTCGGGCAGGGCCGCGACCAGCGCCTCCAGCGCCTCCAGCCGCCGCTGGTCCTTGTAGCTGAGCTTGGTGGCCGGACCGGGCGCCGGCCGGGGCGTGGGCGGCGGCGCCTTGGCGGCCGTCGCGGGCGGCGCCGGCGGGGCGAAGAACCCCGGGTTCTGGCTCACGAAGTCGGCCCAGCCGCCGGGCGTCTCGACGGCGCGGCCGGCGCCGTCCAGGCCGATGGTCGAGGTCGCCAGCCGGTCGATGAAGTCGCGGTCGTGGCTGACCAGGATCAGCGTGCCCTCGTAGTCGGCCAAGAGGTCCTCGAGCAGGTCCAGCGTGTCCATGTCGAGGTCGTTGGTGGGCTCGTCCAGCACCATGACGTTGGCCGGCTGGGCGAGCGCCCGGGCCAGCAGCAGGCGATTGCGCTCGCCGCCCGACAGGCTCTTCACCGGCTGGCGCAGCTGGGCCTCGGTGAACAGGAAGTCCTTGGCGTAGGCGACCACGTGCTTGGGCTGACCCCGCACCAGCACCTGGTCGCCACCCTGCGGCGTCAGCACGTCCTTCAGCGTCAGGTCGGGCTTCAGGTCGCTGCGCGCCTGGTCGATGTAGCGGACCTCCAGGTTGGTCCCCAGCGTGACCACCCCGGCGTCGGGCGCGATCTCGCCCAGCAGGATCTTCACCAGCGTCGTCTTGCCCGCCCCGTTCGGGCCCACCACCGCGACACGGTCGCCGCGCAGGATGCGGGTGGAAAAGCCCTTCAGCAGGACCTTGTCGCCGAACGCCTTGCAGACGCCCTTGGCCTCGGCCACGCGCTTGCCGGAGAGCCCGGAGCTCGCGATCCCCAGGTTCAGCCCGCCGCGCATTTCCTTCAGCCGGTCGGCCTTGTCCTGGCGCATGCTCATCAGGCGCCGCCGTCGGCCCTCGTTGCGCGCCCGCCGGGCGGTGACCCCGCGGGCCAGCCAGTGCTGCTCGCGCGCGATCGCGCGGTCCAGTCGGCGCGCCTCCTCCGCCTCGGCCGCCTCGATCTTCGCCGCCCAGTCGTCGAAGCGGGCGAAGCCTTTGTCCAGCCGGCGAACCTGGCGGTATTCCAGCCAGAAGCAGCGGCCCGTCACCCGCTCCAGGAAGGCGCGGTCGTGGCTGACGATCAGCGCCGCGGCGCGGCTGTCGGCGATCTGCGCCTCCAGCGTGGCGATCGCCAGGATGTCCAGGTGGTTGGTGGGCTCGTCGAGCAGCAGGACGTCGGGGTCCTCGGCGAAGGCGCGCGCCAGCGCCGTGCGTCGCGCCTCGCCGCCCGAGAGGCCCTGCGCGGCCTTGGCGGGGTCCAGCCCGAACGCCTGCAGTTCGGCTTCGGCCCGGTGCCGCTCGGCGCCGCCGGCGGTGGCGTGGTCCAGCAGCGTGGGGCCGGTGATCTGCGGCTCCTGCGGCACGAAGGCGATCCTCGCGCCCGGCGTCACGGCGCGCTCGCCGTCGTCGGGCTCCAGCGCGCCGGCCAGCACCTTCAGCAGCGTCGACTTGCCGGCGCCGTTGCGCCCCACCAGGCAGGCGCGCACCCGCGCGTCCAGCGTCAGGTCGACGCCGTCGAACAGCATCAGCGGCCCGTCCGCCAGGCGGACGGCCTTCAGGGCCAGGATCGGCGCTCTCATGGGGGCCGGGAGATATAGCGCCTGCGCCGGCGCGCAACCCCCGGCTCGCGCGCGCCGTACAACGGATGGGTGTGTCGGATTGCCGGCCGCAACGGGCGGCGCGACAGTCCCGTGACCCGGCCATGGGAGGGCCTTTCAGATGCTCCGCAAGTCCTGTCTCGCGTCCGCCGCGATCCTCGCCGCCGTTGCCTCGGCCGGCGCCGGCCGCGCCGCCTCCAACGACGCCTGCGCCCTGCTCACCCAGGCCGAAGTAGGCGCCGCGCTCGGCAGCGCCGTGAAGCCCGGTCAGCCGATCCTGCCCACCGACCACAAGGTCTGCACCTGGAGCGCCACGGCCTCCGGCGTGGGGTTCGTCACGGTCTCGTTCCAGACGGCCCAGGCGTTCGACCGCGCCCGCCAGCAGGCCCCGGCGCTCGCCGGCGCCGTCAGCGTCACTCCCGTCGCCGGCCTCGGCGAGGGCGCGATGTACGTAGGCATGGGCGACAACGTGGGCCTGGTCGTGAAGAAGGCCGGCATCTCGTTCAAGGTCGCGGTCTACAAGCGCGGCGCCTCGCTCGACGAGAAGAAGGCCGCCGAGAAGACGCTCGCGGCGAAGGCGGTGGGCCGGGTCTGATCGCCGCTCAGCGGCCCTTGAACACAGGCTTGCGCTTCTCGCGGAAGGCGGCGGAGCCCTCGCGGACATCGGCGCTCGGATTGGTGATCATCACCGCCATCTGGGCGTCCACCTGGCTGTCTTCGAAGGATTGGGTCGCCGCCTTGGCCATCATCATCTTGACGGTGCGCACGGCGAGCGGCGCGCGCCCCGCCAGCGCCTCGGCCAGCTCCAGCGCGCGGGCCTCGAGGCCGGTGTCGTCCACGACCTCGGTGACAAGGCCCAGCCGCTCGGCCGTCGCCGCATCGTAGACCTCGGAGAGCCAGGTCATCTTCAGCGCCCGGTCGAAGCCCATGGCGCGGGGGAACAGCCACGCCCCGCCCTCGTCGGGCAGCAGGCCGAACTTGCCGGAGGTGTCGCCCAGCTTCGCGGAGGCCGCCGCCACCCGCAGGTCGCAGGCGAGCGCCAGGGCCAGGCCGCCGGCGACCGCATAACCGCGGATCATCGCCACCGACGGCTTGTCCAGCCGCCGCAGCGCCAGGCAGACCGCCTGCATCCCGTCGCGCATCTCGCGGCCCTGGCCCATCGGTTGCTCGGCCACCTTGCGGCGCTGCTCGGGATTGGAGCCGGAGACGTCGCCGCCGGTGCAGAACGCCCGCTCGCCGGCGCCGGTGATGATCAGCGCCCGCAGCCCGTCGTCGTCGCGGAACGCCGCGATCGCGCCCTGCAGTTCCTCGCTCATCACGTGGTTGTAGGCGTTCATCACGCCCGGCCGGTTCAGCACGATGCGCGCCACGCCCGCAGCGGGCTCGTCGCAGATCAGGGTCTCGCGTTCGGTCGCGAACGTCATGGGCGTCTCCTCGTACTTGCATCCAGCATAGCTCGACGGGACGCCCCCGCGCGCCTAGATCATCGCGCCATGGCCGGCGAACCCTTCTGGCGGCGAAAGACCCTCTCGCAGATGACGCGGGCGGAGTGGGAGAGCCTGTGCGACGGCTGCGGCCTCTGCTGCCTGGTGCGCTTCGAGGAGGAAGACTCCGGCCAGGTCGTCCCCACCCGTGTGCACTGCAAGCTGTTCGACGCGCAGGCCTGCACGTGCACCGACTACGCCAACCGCAAGCGCCACGTGCCCGACTGCGTGAAGCTGACGCCCGGCAACATCGACGCCTTGCCGTGGATGCCGCCGTCGTGCGCCTACCGTCGCCTGCACGAGGGCCGCGACCTGGCGCCCTGGCACCCACTGGTCTCGGGCGACCCGGAAAGCGTCCACCGCGCCGGCGTGTCGGTGCGCGGCCAGACGATCAGCGAGACCGTGCTGGCTGACCCGGAGGACGCGCTTGAGTTCGCGGCCTGGGACCTGGTCGCCGAGCGGGGGCGCTGAGGCGCTGTGGCAAAATTGTCACATCAGCCCTTGCGCCGGGAACCGAACCCTCCAATCTAGGCCTCAAGCAGACAACCACAGCGTTCCAAGGGCTTTTCCGAAGTTGGCGAGCGACCCCTACACGGTGCTGGGCGTGCCCCGCAGCGCGAGCGCGGACGAGATCCGCAAGGCGTTCCGCAAGCTCGCCAAGCAGAACCATCCCGACACCAATCCGAACAACAAGGCCGCCGAGGAGCGCTTCAAGCAGGTCTCCGGCGCCTTCGACATCCTGGGCGACGCCGAGAAGAAGAAGAAGTTCGACGCCGGCGAGATCGACAACGACGGTCGCGAGACCTTCCGCGGCTTCGCCGGCGGCGGCCATGGGCCGTGGGGGCCGCCGCCGGGCGGCGGCTTCCAGGGCGGCGGCCCGTTCCGCGCCGAGAGCTTCGAGGGTGTCGACCTGGGCGACATCCTGGGCGAGATGTTCGGCGGCGGTCGTGGCGGCCCCGGCGGCGGCCAGGGCGGCCGGGGCGGCGGCTTCGGCGGCTTCTCGCAGCGCGGCGGCGACGTGCGCGCGCGCCTGGAGATCGACCTCGAGGACGCCATCAAGGGCGGCAAGCGGCGCATTGCCTTTTCCGACGGCCGCACCATCGACGTCACCATCCCGAAGGGCGCCCAGGAGGGCCAGACGCTGCGCCTGAAGGGCCAGGGTTCGCCCGGCCGCGCCGGCCCCGGCGACGCCTTCATCGAGCTCAGCTTCGCCGCCCACCCGATCTACCGGCGCGAAGGCGACACCCTGGTGATGGACGTGCCGATCACCGCCTACGACGCCGTGCTCGGCGGCAAGGTCGAGGCGCCGACGCCCGACGGGCCGGTGACGCTGACCATCCCCAAGGGGGCCAACTCCGGCGCGCGCCTGCGGCTGAAGGCCCGCGGCCTGCCCGACGCCAAGGGCCATCGCGGCGACCTCTTCGCCCGCCTGGTCGTCACCCTGCCCGAAACGCCCGACCCCGAGCTCGAGGCCTTCGCCGAGACCTGGAAGGCCAAGCGGCCCTACACGCCGAAGCGGCGGTAGGGTGACACCGGTCACCCGCGGCTCCATAAGCTTGGCGTTCAGGCCCGGTTCAGTCCGGGCTTCGTAGGTGACGGGCCCATGAAACGCTTCCTCCTCGCCGCAGCCCTGGCGTGCGCCGCAGCCGCGTCGGTTCCGGCCGTCGTGCAGGCGCAGCCGCCGGCGGCCGTGCGCCAGGCGCCGCTTTCGCGCGTTCTGGCGATGCTGGCGCAGCGTTGGCCGGGCAAGCAGCTGAACACCCAGATGGGTGAATCCGGCGGGCGGCCCACCTATGTGATCCGCTGGCAGATGGCGAAGGACGGGCGCGTCGTGGAATTCGTGGTGGACGCCGAGTCTGGTCAGCTCCTGGGTGGGCCGACCGGCTGAAGCGCAAGGAGCCGACGAGATGCGCATCCTCTTGGTGGAAGACGACCCGGACCTGTCGCGGCAGCTGAAGCTGGCGCTCAGCGACGCCGGCTACGCGGTCGACCATGCCCCGGACGGCGAGGAGGCCCAGTTCCTGGGCGAGACCGAGCCCTACGACGCCATCGTCCTCGACCTCGGCCTGCCGAAGGTGGACGGGGTGTCGGTGCTGGAGCGCTGGCGGCGCGAGAACATGGCCACCCCGGTGCTGATCCTGACCGCCCGCGGCGCCTGGAGCGAGAAGGTGGCCGGGTTCGACGCCGGCGCCGACGACTACCTGACCAAGCCGTTCCACACCGAGGAGCTGCTCGCCCGCCTGCGCGCGCTGCTGCGCCGCTCGGCCGGCCACGCCGCGCCCAACCTCTCCTGCGGCGGCCTGCGGCTGGACCCGCGCGCGGCGCGGGCCAGCGTCAACGGCGAGCCCCTGCGGCTGACCTCGCTGGAGTACCGCCTGCTGCACTACCTGATGATGCACCAGGGCCGGGTGATCTCCCGCACCGAGCTGGTCGAGCACCTCTACGACCAGGATTTCGACCGCGATTCCAACACCATCGAGGTGTTCATCGGCCGGGTGCGCAAGAAGATCGGCGCCGACCGCATCGAGACCGTCCGCGGCCTGGGCTACCGGCTCACCTGCCCCGAGGAAGAGCGGGACGGGGAGGCCACTGCCTCGTGACTCCTCTCCCCCTCGCGCAGCGAGAGAGGGAGAGGGCAGGGAGAGGGCGGCGCAGGACGGCGAACCGCTGTAGAGGTCGTTCGAGGAGTCTCGGTCCACCGCTCATGAAGCCGCTCGGCAGAGCCGCCCTCTCCCTGCCCTCTCCCTCTCGGCTTCGCCGGGGGAGAGGCGTGTAATGGACCTGGGGGGCGTCACCCGTCCGTCGCTGGTGCGGCGGCTGGTGCTGTTCGCGCTGGCCTGGAGCCTGGCGGCCCTGGTGCTGACCGGCGTGCTCCTGGTGTTCCTGTTCGAACGCGCCGCGGTCAGCCGCATCGACCAGACGCTGAGCGAGCTCTACACCAACCTCGTCACCTATTCGACGGTGGAGGACGACGGGCGCGTGTTCGCCCCGCTGTTCACCGACGAACGCGCGCTGCGGGTCTATTCCGGCCGCTACTGGGAGATCGCCGAGTTCGGGCCCGACGGGAAGGTCCGCCCGATCGGCAACCAGAAGTCCCACTCGCTGTTCGACACCGACCTCGCCCCGCCGCCCGACCTCGCCGAGCGGCTGAAGCGCAATCCCGGCGGCTCGATCCGCTACAACACCGTGGGACCCCAGGACCAGCCGCTGCGCGCGCTGGCGCGGCAGAACTTCCTGCCGGGGCGCAAGGCGCCGGTGCTGTTCCTGGCCGCCGAGGACCGGAGCGCGATCAACCGCGACGTCCGCGGCTTCGTAGCCGCCACGGCGGCGGCCTTCATCGTGCTGGGCGCCGGCCTGGTGGCGGCCATCGTCTTCCAGGTGCGCATCGGCCTTCGGCCCCTGTTCGCGCTGCAGGAGGAGGTGGCGGGCGTGCGCCGCGGGCGCCTGCAGCGGCTGGAGGGGCACTATCCCAGCGAGCTGCTGCCGCTGGCCCAGGAGCTGAACGCGCTCGTCGCCCACAACCAGCAGAGCGTGGAGCGCCAGCGGACCCACGTCGGCAACCTGGCGCACGCGCTGAAGACCCCGATCTCGGTGATGCTGACCGAGGCCGCCCAGCGCCCGGGCCCGCTGGCCGAGGTGGTGGGCCGACAGGCCGAGGCCATGCGCCAGCAGGTCGACCACCACCTGCGCCGCGCCCGCGCCGCGGCCCGCGCCCAGGGCGGCCAGGGCGAGCGCACCTCGGTGGCCGAGGTGCTGGACGAGCTCTCCCGCACGCTCAGCCGTATCTTCCGCGACAAGAAGATCGCCATCGACTGGGACGCCCCTGACGACCTGTGGTTCCTGGGCGAGCGCCAGGACCTGATGGAGATCGCCGGCAACGCCATCGAGAACGCCTGCAAGTGGGGCAAGTCGAAGGTGCGGGTGCGCGCCGAGGCTATTTCGCCGGAGCGGCTGACGCTCAGCGTCGAGGACGATGGCGCCGGCCTGCCGGAGGGCCGGCGCGACGAGGTGCTGCGCCGCGGCGCGCGGCTGGACGAGAACGCCCCGGGGTCGGGGCTGGGCCTTTCGATCATCGACGAGCTGGCGCGGGCCTACGGCGGCGCGCTGCGGTTGAAGGATTCGGCCTTGGGCGGATTGCGCGTGGAGGCCGACCTGCCGCGCGCAGACGCCTGATCTTCCTGGCGATTTTGTCAGAACCTTAACCCGCGTTCGCCAAACTGGGCGCCGCTCGGCCTGCGAAGGCCGCGCCTGGAGCGCTACGCGGATGCCCGTCCTCTCCGATCGCAAGATCGAGATCGTGCGAACCCTGGTGGAATCCGCCCCCGACAAGATCGTGGGCGGCCTGCAGCGCGCGCTGGCCGAAACCGGCGGGGAATCCGCGCTCGCGCCCGTGCGCCAGCTGGTCGAGGCCGAGGCCGCCGACCGCATGCTGCGAAACGCCGTCTTCCTGCCGATCGTCCCGCTCTGCGTCGGCGACGGCGGCGCGGCCGATCGCCTCACGTTCCCGGCTAAGGCGCTGGCGCTGGTCTGGCGCGGCCTGAAGACCGCCGCGCCGGGCGAGGTCGACGCCGCCGCCCGCGCCGCCCAGGCGCTGGCCTCGGCCATGGCCGCCCAGCAGCGGCTGCCCGACCCCGGCAAGATCTTCGACGGCGCCGTCGCCGCCGCGGCCCAGGCGCTGCGTGAGAGCGAGGTGCGCGACTTCCGCGTGGTCGCCGAACTCTGCGACAGGGCCCGCCCCGGCGGCGCCAAGGCCTTCCTCTCCTGCCTCGACATCTCGCCGGTGGTGCGCCGCGCGATCCCGCGGCTCACCGAATGGGTCGAAAAGCCCGCCGCCGACGTCTCGGCCGCCGCGCGGCTGGCGTTCAAGGACGCCGTCGAGATCGACGAGGCCGCCGGTCCGCGGTTCTTCGAGATGATCGGCGCCCACCTGGCCCCGCCGTGGATGGTGCTGCGGGTCATCTCGGCGGTGATGGACAAGCCCACAGAGCGCTATCTGCACGACTCCGAGCTCGGCGGCTTCGCCGAGCGGGTGCTGGCGGCCATCGACGAGGGGCTGAAGGCGATCGCCAAGCTGGACCTCGACGCCGGCCCGCAGGCCGGACGCGTCGCCGCCCAACGGGTCGGCCTCGCCACTGAACAGACCTTCGAGCTCGAGGTTTGCATGGAGCTTTACAAGGACAACGGTTGGGGCAAGCGGATCTTCGAGCAGAAGAAGACGCTGGCGGGCCTGGTCGAGCGCATCCTGAAGGACTCCGAGAAGCTGATGGGCCAGGCGCTGCCGACCGGGGCGCAGGGCTTCGGGCGCACGCGCAAGTCGACGCCGCGCTTCGACCAACCGCCGGAGCCGCGGGCCGTGACCCGCGCGGTCACCGCGCTGGCCTTCGTCCACGAGGTGCGTCCGTTCGCCGGCCACGGCGGCTTCTCCGCGGCGCACACCAAGACGCTCGAGTCGCTGAACGATTCCCTGGATCACTATGTCGAAGAGGCCGTCGACATCGCCCGCACCGGCCACGCCGAGGCGCACCTCGTGCAGGCCTACCTGATGGCCGGCGCCGAGCTCGCCCGCTTCATCCGCGACGAACAGGCCGCCGAACTGATCCGCCGCCGCGCCGCCACCGCAAAGCCCGACGACCCGGAAAAGCAGTACGTCGAGATCTAGGCTCCGCGCAGCGAGCCCGTGACGCACTCGCGCTGAGCGCGGCTTTCGACTACATGCCCCGGCATGATCGCCTTCTGGGTCGCCGCCGGCCTGATCTCGGCCGCGACGGCCGTCCTGATCCTCTACCGCGCCGCGGGCGCGGCGGGGCATGCGCCGAGCGACGTCACAGGGCTCTTCTACCGCCGCCAGCTGGCCGAGATCGCCGACCTGGCCGACCGCGGCCTCCTGGGCGAGGCCGATCGCAAGAGCGCCGAGACCGAGGCGGGCCGCCGGCTGCTGGCCGCCGCCGATGCGCCGAGCGCCGAGTGGTCGAGCGCCGGCCACCGCCCCCTCGTGCTGATCGCCGCCGTCGCCGCCCCGGCGCTGGCCGTGGGCCTCTACCTGGCGCTGGGCGCGCCGGGCGTCGCCGACCAGCCGTTCGCCAAGCGCCTCGCCGCCTGGCGCGGCGAGAACCCGCAGGCGCTCAGCGCGCCGCAGATGGCCGCGGTGCTGCAGGCGCTGGTCAAGGAGCGGCCCAACGACCCCGACGGCTACCGCTTCCTGGCCATGGCCGAAGGCGCCGCCGACGATCCGGCCCAGGCGGTGCAGGCGCTGAAGCGCGGCCTGCGCGTCGCCCCGGAACGCACCGACCTGTGGGAAATGCTGGGCGAGGCGCTGGCGTTCGAGAACGGCGGCAAGATCACGCCCGAGGCCGAGGACGCCTTCGCCCAGGTGCTGAAGCGCGATCCGGGCAACCTCGGGGCGCGCTATGCGCTGGCCCAGGCGCAGGTGCTGAAGGGCGACAAGGCCGGCGGCATCGCCGCCTTGCGCGCCATCGTGGCCGCCCTGCCGCCCGGCGACCCGCGCGCTCAGCCGATCAACGCCGCCATCGCCGAGGCGCAGGGCCTCGCGGCCGCCCCGCCGCCGGCCGCCGCGCCGCGCGGCTTGAGCGCCGACCAGCTCACCGCCGTGCGCGGCATGGTGCAGGGTCTGGCGGACCGGCTGAAGACCAATCCCGACGACCCGGACGGCTGGGTGCGGCTGGTGCGCGCCTACGCGGTGCTGGGCGAGACTGCCAAGCGCGATGCAGCGCTGAAATCCGCCCGCCAACGCTATGCCGCAAAACCCGATATCCTCGCCCAGTTGAAAGAGGCCGCCGCCGCGGCGCCGATGCAATGAGCTGGCTTCCGAAATCGCCCAAGGCGCGCCGCCGCCTGACGCTGGTCCTGGCCATCGCGCCGGTGCTGGCGCTGGCCGCCGGCCTGACGCTCTGGGGCCTGCGCAGCTCGATCTCGTTCTTCTACACGCCCTCGCAGGCCGCCAAGGCCAACCCGCCGGCCGGCCGCACGGTCCAGCTGGGCGGGCTGGTCAAGGTGGGCAGCGTGCGGAAGGCCAGCGACGGGCGGGTCCAGTTCGTGGTCGCCGACCGCACCGCCCAGGACCAGGTCACCTATCAGGGCGACCTGCCGGACCTGTTCCGCGAGGGCCAGGGCATCGTCGCCACCGGCGCCTTCCGCAAGGACGGCGTCTTCGAGGCCACCCAGGTGCTGGCCAAGCACGACGAGAAGTACATGCCGCCGGAGCTCGCCAAGGCGCTGAAGGAGCAGGGCGAGTGGCGCGGCGACGGCTCGGTCCCGGACTACGCGAAGGCCGAGCACCCATGATCGCCGAGCTCGGCGCCTTCGCCCTGATGCTGGGGCTGGCCTTCGCCATCGCCCAGGCCGGGCTGTCGGCGGCCGGCCGCATCCGCCGCTCCACCGTGCTGGCGTCCGCCGGCGAGGGCGCGGCGTTGGCCAGCTTCGCCGGCGTGGCGCTGGCGTTCGGCTGCCTGATCCACGCCTTCGTCACCTCCGACTTCTCGGTGGCCAACGTGGCGGCCAACTCGCACACCGAAAAGCCGCTGCTCTACAAGGTGGCCGGCGCCTGGGGCAGTCACGAGGGCTCAATCCTGCTGTGGTGCCTGGCGCTGACCGGCTATGGCGCGGCGGCCGCCACCCTGGGCCGCGGCCTGCCGCAGGGCCTGAAGGCGGTGATGGTGGCCACGCAAGGCGTGCTGGGCAGCGTCTTCCTGGCCTACACGGTGTTCGCCTCGAACCCGCTGACGCGGCTGGCCGCCCCGCCGGTGGAGGGCCGCTCGCTGAACCCGCTGCTGCAGGACCCGGCGCTCGCCGTCCACCCGCCGTTCCTGTACTCCGGCTACGTCGGCATGAGCGTGGTCTTCTCGCTGGCCGTGGCCGCCCTGATCGAGGGGCGTGTCGACGCCGCCTGGGCCCGCTGGGTGCGGCCCTGGGCGCTGGCCGCCTGGAGCCTGCTCACCGTCGGCATCATGCTGGGCAGCTTCTGGGCCTACTACGAACTGGGCTGGGGCGGCTGGTGGTTCTGGGACCCGGTGGAGAACGCCAGCTTCATGCCCTGGCTGATGGCCACCGCCCTGCTGCATTCGGCCGTCGTCACCGAGAAGCGCGGCGCGCTGGCCGGCTGGAGCCTGTTCCTGGCGCTGGGCGCCTTCACCTTCTCGATGCTGGGCGCCTTCCTGGTGCGCTCGGGCGTGCTCACCTCCGTCCACGCCTTCGCCGTCGATCCCAAGCGCGGCGTGCTGCTGCTGATCATCCTGGCGGTGACCGCGGGCAGCGGCTTCGCGCTCTTCGCCTGGCGCGCGCCGCAACTGGCCAAGGGCGGCCTCTTCGCCCCGATCAGCCGCGAGAGCGCGCTGGTGCTGAACAACATCCTCCTGGCCGCGGCGACCACGGCGGTCTTCCTGGGAACGCTGTTCCCGCTGATCCGCGAGGCGATCACCCACGAGGCGATCTCGGTGGGCCCCGGCTTCTTCAACATCGCCTTCGTGCCGATGATGGCGGTGCTGGCCATCGTGCTGCCGGCCGGACCGCTCCTGGCCTGGAAGCGCGGCGACCTGGCCGGCGTCGCCCAGCGCCTGTGGATCGCCGCCGGCGTGGCGCTGCTGGCCGGGATCGGCGTCTATGCGCTGGCCAGCCCGCGCCGCGCCCTCGGCGCGCTGGGCCTGGCCATGGGCGCCTGGCTGATCGCCGGCGCGGCTGCCGAGCTGGTCGAGCGCACGCGCGCCTTCCGCGTCCCGGCGCGCGAGAGCCTGCGCCGCCTGGTGGGCCTCCCGCGCGGCGCCTGGGGCATGACGCTGGCGCACCTGGGCCTGGGCGTCTTCGTGCTGGGCGCCTGCTTCGAGCTCGGCTGGCGCGGGGAGGCGGCCGAAACCCTGCCGGTGGGCGGATCCATCGACGTCGGCGGCTACCACGTCGTGCTGGACCGGGTGGGGCAGGTGGAAGGCCCCAACTTCGACGCCGACCAGGCGATCCTCAGCGTCACCAAGGGCGGCCAGCCGATCTGCACCGGCCGGCCCGAGCGGCGGGTCTACGCCGTCGGCGGCCAGACCACCTCGGAGGTCGCGATCTGCTACCGCGGCCTGTCCCACCTCTACCTGGTGCTGGGCGAGCGGCGGGAATCGCCCGCCGGCCAGGCCTGGCTGGTCCGCGCCTACTGGAACCCCTGGGCGACGCTGATCTTCGTGGGGCCCATCCTGATGGCCCTGGGCGGCGTCATCTCGCTCTCCGACCGCCGCCTGCGCCTCGGCGTCGCCGCCCGCCGCGCGGCCGAGCAGCCGGCGTGAAGCGCTGGCCCGCCCTGGCCGCCGCGTTCGCCGCCACGCTCTGCATCGCGGCCGCCTCCGATCCGGCCGAGCGGCTGAAGGACCCCGCCCAGGAGGCCCGGGCGCGGGGAATCTTCAAGGATGTCCGCTGCTTGGTCTGCCAGAACGAGTCGATCGACGATTCCGAGGCCGAGCTGGCCCACGACCTGCGCCGCATCGTCCGCGAGCAGGTGGCCGCCGGCAAATCCGATGCCGAGATCAAGCGGTTCCTCACCGACCGCTACGGCGAGTTCGTGCTGCTGACGCCGAAGTTCTCGCTGACCAATTTGGCGCTGTGGAGCGGGCCGTTCCTGGTGGTGGTGCTCGGCGCGGGGCTGTTGGCGGGCCGCCTGCGGAACCGAACGCCCGACGAGGCCCTTTCGCCCGAGGAGGCCGAGCGCGTGAGGCGCCTGTCGCAAAACGACGTCGCCTGACATGATTGCGCCCAACTCCGGCCGGAACCCGACTATAGGGATGACACAGTCGTAACTTGAGAGCCGTTGCGCTTCGGTGCATCGAACCTAGGTTTTACAATTGGGCGCGTATCGTTAGGCGCGGCGCGCGCAGGGAACAGACGTCAGATGACCTCGAAGAAGACCGGCTATCTCCTCGGCGCCGTCGCCGGCGCGGGCGTCATGGCCGCCGCCGTGGCCGGCGCAGGCATGCGGCTGCCGGCCGCGCACGCCGACAACGGGGCCCACCTGATCAAGGCCTCCACGGCCCCGATCTTCGCCCCGCCGCCGGGCGCGCCGATGTCGTTCGCCGACATCTTCGACAAGGTCTCCCCGGCCGTGGTCTCGATCAATGTCACCAGCCGTGTCGACGCCAGCGCGCTGCGCCGCATCCCCGGCTTCGAGAACTTCCCCTTCGACCTGCAGCCCAAGGGCCGCGGCGGCGGGGATGACGAGGAGGATGGCGGCGCGAGCCCCTCGAACCCGCCGCAGGGCGGGCGCACCGAGAAGGGCCAGCCCAAGCTGCCGACCCAGCAGTCGGCGGGCTCGGGCTTCTTCATCTCGCCCGACGGCTACATCGTCACCAACAACCACGTGGTCGAGAACGCCGAGAGCATCAAGGTCGTGCTCAAGGACGAGAGCGAGCTCGAGGCCACGGTCGTCGGCCGCGACGAAGGCACCGACCTGGCGGTGATCAAGGTCAAGGGCGGCCCGCGCCAGTTCCCGTACGTGAACTTCGAGAACAGCGGCAAGCCGCGGGTCGGCGACTGGGTGATCGCGGTCGGCAACCCGTTCGGCCTGGGAGGGACGGCCACGGCCGGCATCATCTCCGCCTACGGCCGCGACATCGGCGAGACCTTCGTCGACTACATCCAGATCGACGCGCCCATCAACCGCGGCAACTCCGGCGGCCCGACGTTCGACATCTACGGCCGGGTGATCGGGGTGAACACGGCGATCTTCTCGCCCAGCGGCGGCTCGGTCGGCATCGGCTTCGCGATCCCCGCCGAGGTCGCCGACAGCGTCACCAAGCAGCTGATCACCGGCGGGCGCATCCAGCGCGGCTACATCGGCGCCACCATCCAGAACTTCACCACCGAGATGGCCGAGGCCCAGGGGATGGGCCAGCAGAAGGGCGCTATCGTCTCCGACACCGTGCCCGGCGGCCCGTCGGCCCGCGGCGGCCTGATGCCCGGCGACGTGATCGTCGCGGTCAACGGCGTCGGCGTGAAGACCTCCACCGAGCTCACCCGCGAGGTGGCCAAGGCGCGGCCGGGCGACACGCTGAAGATGGACGTGATCCGCGAGGGCCGTCGCCACGCCGTGGAGGTGCGCTCCGGCATCCGCCCGTCGGAACGTGAGCTGGCGTCCAACGACAACACGCCCAACGGCGGCGAGCGCTCGACGCCGGCGGTGCCCCCGCAGAAGGCGCCCGAGGTGCTGGGCATGGCGCTCGGCGTGCTCGACGAGGCCACCCGGCGCCGGCTGAACCTGCCGACCGAGCTGCACGGCGTGCTGGTCGAGAGCATCGACCGGTCCTCCGACGCCGGCCAGAAGGGCCTGCAGCGCGGCGACGTCATCGTCCAGGCCGGCGGCAAGAGCGTGAACAACGCTTCCGACGTGGCCTCGGCGGTGGACGTCGCCAAGAAGGCCGGCCGCAACAACGTGCTGGTCGGCGTCTTCCGCAACGGCCGCACGACCTTCCTGCCGCTCAAGGCGGCGGGGTAGGATCGGCCCCGGGCGCGAAAGGGGGCGAGTCGCATGCGGATCCTGATCGTGGAGGACGACCTCCAGGCGGCCGACGCCATGGAACGCGGCCTGACCGAGGCCGGCAACCAGTGCGTCCGCGCCAACGACGGCGAGGAGGGTCTCTCCGCCGCGCGCGACGGCGAGTTCGACGTGATGATCGTCGACCGCATGATGCCGAAGATGAACGGCGTGCAGCTGGTCGAGACGCTGCGGCGCGAGGGCGACCAGACGCCGGTGCTGTTCCTCTCGGCGCTGGGCGAAGTCACCGACCGCGTCACCGGCCTGCAGGCCGGCGGCGACGACTACCTGGTCAAGCCCTACGCCTTCGCCGAGCTGATCGCCCGCGTCGAGGCCCTGTCGCGCCGCCGCGAGACCGGCTCGGTGCAGACCCTGCTGAAGGTGGGCGAGCTGGAGATGGACCTGATCGCGCGCACGGTCTGCCGCCAGGGCAAGGAGATCGACCTGCAGCCGCGCGAGTTCCAACTGCTGGAATTCATGATGCGCCACGCCGGCCAGTCGGTGACCCGCACCATGCTGCTCGAGAAGGTCTGGGAGTACCACTTCGACCCGCAGACCAACGTCATCGACGTGCACATCTCCCGCCTGCGCTCGAAGATCGACAAGGGCTTCGACCGGCCCATGCTGCAGACCGTCCGCGGGGCCGGCTACCGCCTGGATGCCTAGCCGCGTAATCGCTCCCCCGCAGGGGGAGCTGTCAGCGAAGCTGGCGCAGGGCGTTTCCGCGCCCGCCTCGGCGGCTGAAACCCCCGCCGGTCCTGCCGAGCAAGGCCCCCTTCACGGAAGGCGGGTGCGCCTGCCGCGCATCTTCCGCACCACGCCGTTCCGGCTGACGCTCTTGTTCCTGGCGCTGTTCGCCAGCGCCGCCAGCGCGCTCCTGGCCTACATCTACGTCGCCACCGCCGGGGAAGCGACGCGGCGGACCGAACGCGACATCGTTCGCGAGATGCACACCCTCGTCGCTGCGTACGACCGGGCGGGTATCGACGCGGTGAACCAGGCCGTGATCGAGCGCGCCGCTAGCGAGCGGTCGTACCTGTACCTGCTGCTGGATAAGGACAAGAAGGTTATCAGCGGCTCGATCCAGGTCGACCCGGTCGAGAAGTTCACTGGAGCTCCCACCTGGGTCAGCTTCCCTCTCAGCGACACCGACCCCCAGGGTCACACCGTCGTCCATCCGGCGCGCGGCCTGCAGCAGCAGCTTTCCGGAGGGGAGGTGCTGTTCGTCGGCGCCGACATCGGCGAGGACAAGGCCTACGTGAACAACGTCGTGCGCGCCCTGCAGGGCGCGGTGGCGCTGTTCGTGGTGCTGGGCCTGGCCGGCGGCGTGTTGATGAGCCGCAACGTCGCCCGATCCTTCGCCGGCCTCACCGAGGTGGTCGACAAGGTCCGCGGCGGCGACCTGACGGCCCGCGCCCGCGTGCGCGGGACCCGCGACGAATTCGACGAGCTGGCCGCCGGCGTCAACGAGATGCTGGATCGCCTGGAGCGCTCGATGGCCGGCCACAAGCACGCCGGCGACGCCATCGCCCACGACCTGCGCAGCCCGCTCACCCGCCTGCGCGCCCGCCTGGAGGCCGCCTACCTGGACGTCGAGGCCGGCAAGGGCGATCCCACCCAGGCGCTGGCCCAGGCGCTGGAGGACACCGACGGGGTGCTGAAGACCTTCGGCGCTGTGCTCTCGATCGCGCGCCTGCAGGCGGCCGGCACGGCGCCCAATCCCGTGCTGTTCGACCCCTCCGAGCTGGCGGCCGACATCTCCGAGCTCTACGAGCCGCTCTGCGAGGACAAGGGGATCGATTTCGCCGCCGAGCTCTCCAAGGACCTCTCGGTGCGCGGCAACCGCGAGTTCCTGGCCCAGGCGCTGGCCAACATCCTCGACAATGCGGTGAAGTACACGCCCAGCGGCGGGGCGATCATGCTGCGCGTGCGCCGCCGCTCCTCCGGCGAGATCGAGTTCTCGGTCACCGACACCGGCCCAGGCGTGCCGGAGGCCGACCGCGAACGCGTGGTCGAGCGCTTCGTGCGTCTCGAGAACTCCCGCTCCGAGCCCGGCGCGGGACTGGGCCTGTCGCTGGTCGCCGCCGTCGCCGAGGCCCACGGCGGCCGCCTCGAGCTCGCCGAAGGCCCCGGCAAGGTGGGCGGGATGGGCCCCGGCCTGCGCGTGGCCCTGGTTCTGCCCAGGGCCTAGCGACGACTCGTCGCTGCGGCGAAGCGTTCGTCTCTCCGGGGAAGTACCTTGCGCGAGCGGGCGCGCGGGGTAGGTTTGCGACCGTTGTTCTGGGGGAGCGCGCCGCAGGGGCTGCGCGCAGGGGCGATAGGCGTCGCGGCGACGTGGCGGACGGCCGGGGGCGGATGCCGTGATTCTCAACCTCGTCTACGACTCCAGCGTGGCGAACGCGCCTGCTGGCTTCACCGCCGCGCTGGGCCAGGTCGTGGCCTTTTTCCAGAACAATTTCAGCAACAACGTCACCCTGACCATCCAGGTGGGCTACGGCGAGGTGTTCGGCCAGCCGCTGTCGGCCAATCCCGTGGCGCCGCCCTCCTTCGCGCCGCACGCAACGATCACCTCGGCCGGGGCCCTGGGCGAGAGCCTGACCTTCCTGCAGTCGACCACCTATGGGGCGTTGACCTCGGCGCTGGGCGCCCACGCCACCTCGCCGGCCGACGCCAGCTCCGTCGCCTCCCTGCCGGGCGCCGATCCGACCGGCGGGACCTACTGGCTGGCCCAGGCCGAGGCCAAGGTGCTGGGCTTCTCGACCGGCACCGGCATCGACGGCGCCACCGGCTTCTCGAACCAGGCGGGCATCTTCGACTTCGACGAGAGCGACGGGATCACGGCCGGCAAGTACGATTTCTTCGCCGTGGCGGTGCACGAGATCAGCGAGATCATGGGCCGCCAGCTGCTGGTCGGCGGCACGATCGGCAACACGCCCAACGGCTACGAGCCCTTGGACCTGTTCCACTTCTCCGCGTCGGGCATGCGCCTCTTCACCGGGACCGCGGCCGGCTACTTCTCGGCCGACAACGGCGCCACCAACCTCGACAGCTTCAACACCAACCCGAACGGCGACTTCGGCGACTGGGCCGCCTCCGCCGGCAACGACTCCTTCCTGGCGTTCAGCAATTCCGGCGTGCTCAACGCGGTCTCCGGCGCGGACATGACGGTGATGGACGTCCTGGGCTGGACGATCATCCCGCGGCCGGACCTGTCGCTGAGCGGGGTCTCGGTCGGGCCGGGCGGCGTCAGCTTCACGGTCGGCAACACGGGCGCGGCGGCCTCGGGCGCCTCCTCGGCCGGGCTCTACCTGTCCACCGACTCCAGCATCACCACCGCCGACACCAAGATCGGCTCGTCCGCGACGCCGGCGCTGGCGCAGCAGGGCTCGGACATCGAATCCATCGCCTTCAACCTGCCGACCAACCTGACGCCCGGGACCTACTTCGTTGGCGTCATCGCCGACGACGCCAACGCGGTCATCGAATTCAACGAGAACAACAATACCTCCGGTCCGGGCCAGGCGATCATCGTCGGCAACGACAGTGGCAATTCGCTGGTCGGCACGACGGCGGCCAACCTGATGTTCGGGCTGGGCGGCGACGACAGCCTGAACGGCGGGGTCGGCGCCGACACCATGGTCGGCGGGACCGGCGACGACAGCTACACGGTCGACAACGCCGCCGACGTGGTGATGGAGAACCCGGGCGAGGGCGTCGACACCATCCTGGCGTCCCTGACCTACACCCTGCCGGCCAACGTCGAGAACCTCACCCTGACCGGGGCGGCGGTCATCAACGGCACGGGCAACGCCGCGGGCAACGTCATCACCGGCAACACCGGCGCCAACATCCTGGCCGGCCTCGGCGGCGCCGACACCCTGGTCGGCGGCGGCGGGCTCGACACGGCGACCTATGCGGCCTCGCCGGGCGGCGTGAACGTCAGCCTGGCCGCCGGGACCGCCTCGGGCGGCGACGCCGAGGGCGACGTGCTGACGGGCATCGCGAACCTCACCGGCTCGAACTTCGACGACACGCTGGAAGGCGACGGCGGCAACAACGTCCTGGTCGGCGGCGGCGGGACCGACACCCTGAGCTACGCCCATGCGGGCGCCGGCGTGAGCGTCAACCTGGCCCTGGTCACCGCCCAGAACACCGGCGGCGCCGGGGTCGACACCGTCAGCCAGTTCGAGAACCTGACGGGCAGCGCCTTCGCCGACACGCTCACCGGCTCCAGCGGCCCCAACGTGCTGACCGGCGGGACCGGCGACGACAGCCTGAACGGCGGCGCGGGCGCCGACACCATGGTCGGCGGGACCGGCGATGACAGCTACGTGGTCGACAACGCCGCCGACGTGATCGTCGAGAACCCGGGCGAAGGGACCGACGTGGTCCTGGCCTCGACGAGCTACACCCTCTCCGCCAACGTCGAGACCCTCACCCTGACCGGGGCGGCGGCGATCAACGGCACCGGCAACGCGTCGAACAACCTCATCACCGGCAACACGGGCGCCAACATCCTGGCCGGCCTCGGCGGCGCCGACACCCTGGTCGGCGGCGGCGGGCTCGACACGGCGACCTATGCGGCCTCGCCGAGCGGCGTGAACATCAGCCTCGCGGCGGGCACGGCCTCCGGCGGCGACGCCGAAGGCGAAGTGCTGCAGAACATCGTCAACATCACCGGCTCGGCGTTCGACGACACCATCGAGGGCGACGGCGGCGCGAACGTCCTGATCGGCGGCGCGGGCATCGACACGCTGAGTTACGCCCATGCCGCCGGCGGCGTGAACGTCAGCCTGGCGCTCGTCACCGCCCAGAACACCGGCGGCGCCGGGACCGACACGGTCAGCCAGTTCGAGAACCTGACCGGCACCAGCTTCGCCGACACCCTGACCGGCTCGTCCAGCGGCAACGTGCTGAACGGCGGCGACGGAAACGACAGCCTGAACGGCGGCGCGGGCGCCGACACCATGGCCGGGGGGATCGGCGACGACAGCTACGTCGTCGACAGCACCAGTGACGTGATCGTCGAGAACCCCGGCGAGGGCTTCGACGTCGTGACGGCGTCGGCGACCTACACGCTGGGCGCCAACGTGGAAAACCTCACCCTGACCGGGGCGACGGCGATCAACGGCGCGGGCAACGCGTCGAACAACCTGATCACCGGCAACAGCGGCGCCAACATCCTGGCGGGCCTCGGCGGCGCCGACACCCTGGTCGGCGGCGGGGGGCTGGACACGGCGTCCTACGCCGCCTCGCCCGCCGGCGTGAACGTCAGCCTGGCCGCCGGGGCCGCGTCGGGCGGCGACGCCGAAGGCGACGTGTTGCAGGCGATCCAGAACGTCACCGGCTCGGCCTTCAACGACGTGATCGAGGGCGACGGCGGGAACAACGTGCTGGTCGGCGGCAACGGCGTCGACACCCTGACCTACGCGCACGCCACCGCCGCGGTGAACGTCAGCCTGGCGCTGACCACCGCCCAGAACACCGGCGGCGCCGGGACCGACACGGTGAGCCAGTTCGAGAACCTCACCGGCACGGCCTTCGCCGATACGCTCACCGGCTCGACGCTCGGCAACGTGCTGACCGGCGGCGACGGAAACGACAGCCTGAACGGCGGCGTGGGCTCCGACACCATGGTCGGCGGCACCGGCGACGACACCTATGTCGTGGACAGCGTCGGCGACGTGGTCGTCGAGAACCCCGGCGAAGGGTTCGACGTCGTGATGGCATCCGTCACCTACACGCTGGGCGCCAACGTCGAGACCCTGACCCTGACCGGGGCGGCGGCGATCAACGGCACGGGCAACGCGTCGAACAACCTCATCACGGGCAACGCCGGGAACAACATCCTGGCGGGCCTCGGCGGAGCCGACACCCTGGTCGGCGGCGGCGGGCTCGACACGGCGACCTACGCGGCTTCGCCCG
>JADMIO011276601.1_pt1 | contig 27008 bp, 33 predicted proteins | sample 8958161 | NCBI WGS metagenome assembly JADMIO01 (sample SAMN16585339, study PRJNA669376) | soil metagenome | isolation source: Crop rotation soil | place: USA: Cullars Rotation, Alabama | collected 2011
GCCGCGACTTCAAGTCACGTGAATTCCAAGCTTCGGATCCCACTGTGCTGGAAAGTGGCTGCGGCTTCCACGAAGCAGTGCGCGGCGTGCTGTCGCATCACGTCGTAATCCGCGACGGCAAGATCGCAAACTATCATCCGTATCCGCCGACACCGTGGAACGCGAATCCGCGCGATATCTACGGCACGCCCGGACCTTATGAGGATGCCGTGCAAAACACGCCCATCTTTGAAGAAAACGGACCGGACAACTTCAAGGGGATCGACATCATGCGTGCCGTTCGCAGTTTCGATCCATGTCTGCCGTGCGGCGTGCACATGTACCTGGGTAACGGCAAGGTCCTGGAAACAAACCATTCGCCAATGTTCGGAATGGTGAAGTAAACACGGACCGCAGACCGAGGACTGGCGACCGACGATTGACGCGAAGACCCTTGACGGTCATCCGTCGCCGGTCGTCGGTCTCTTCAAGGAGATGTACCGTTGCCGCAAAGCATGGAACAGGTCGAGGGGCTGATCAGCAAAGTTGAAAACCTGCCGAACGCGGAGGCCAGGACCACCGCGCTTGAGTTGGTGAAAGCCTTGATGGAGTTTCACGGCGCCGGGCTCGAACGGCTGATGGAGATCGTTGCCGACGCGGGCGATCCGGGCTATGCGATGTTTGATAATTTTGCCGCCGACGATCTGGTAGGAAGTTTGCTGCTGCTTTACGGGCTGCATCCTCTTCCGATCGAGGCTCGAGTCACGAAGGCACTCGAAAAAGTCCGTCCCTATCTCGAGTCGCACGGCGGCAACGTGGAGTTGCTCGATATTACTGGCGGAGTCGTCCATCTACGGATGCAGGGAAGTTGCAAGAGTTGTCCAACGTCAGCGATGACACTCAAACTGGCGATTGAAGAAGCGATTTACGCAGCAGCCCCCGACGTGGTGGCGATTGAGGCAGAGGGAGTGACGGAGCAAGCTCCGGCCACAGGATTTGTGCAAATAGGGAATTCGTCGGGCAACGGCCATGGAAATGACAACGGCAATGGAAACGGTTCTCGGGCTCAGAATGCCAATGGCGCCGCCGACGCCTGGGAAGAAGTAAGTGGTCTATCGTCGCTTAGCAGCAGTAACGTGCGGTTGATGGAAGTCCGCGGTCGCTCGATCCTATTTTGCCGCCTGGGAGAATCGTTTTACGCCTATGGCAACAGCTGCCCCGGCTGTGGGAGCGATTTGCAAGACGCGCATCTCGAGGTGACGAATCTTGTTTGTCCCCAGTGTCGGCAGCAATACGATGTGATCCGCGCGGGACGTGGATTGGACCAACCGGATCTGCACCTCGAGCCGTTCCCGTTGCTGTTCGATCAGGGCCGGGCGAAGGTCGCTTTACCCCCGAGGTAGGACAGGCATTCCTGTCTGTCCGTGAGAAAGCTGCAGCGCGAGCTGTTAAGGAGGGAGCAAGACAATGGGAGACGAAGGTACTTCGGGACCGACGCATTCGCCCGGTGTGAGAAAGGGCGAGGATGTTAAAGAAGAGGACGGCAAGGAACCGGGACGCGAGGACGCAGGAGCGACCGGCGCAGGTCGTCCGGCGGGAACGTCAACAGCCCGCGACTCCACCGCGATCAACCCTGATGATGTGGAGTCGAGTTCAGGTGGCCCAAGCATGCCGCCGGCCTGATGCCACTGCCGATTTCCGATTTCCAATTGCCATTTAAAAGAGTTGATTTTTCAGCCGGCTCCATTGGAAGCGATAACGGTATGTCTAACAATCACGCAGAAGATGTTTCCGCAATTGGCAATCGGCAATCGGAAATTGGCAATGCGTCGTCGCCTTTCGCTGTGTTGCGGCGATTTGTAAGGCGGCGCGCCGCCGCCGAGCGCTGCGAACTGTGCAGCGCCGAAGTCCTTCCTCAACACGAACACCTCGTCGACATCGTGACGCGTCAAATGGTTTGTGCTTGTCAGGCTTGTGCAATTCTTTTCAGCGGTAAGTCAAACACCAAGTATCGTCGGGTGCCGCGGCGCATACTCTCCCTGACAGATTTTCAATTGACGGATGCGCAATGGGAGAGTCTGTTGATTCCGATCAGCATGGCGTTCTTCTTTAACAGCAGCGCAGCGGGGAAAATGATCTCGCTTTATCCCAGTCCTGCCGGAGCTACCGAGTCGCTGCTCGACTTTGAGTCGTGGGATGAAATTCTCCAAAGCAATCCGGTGTTGCGGGAAATGGAGCCGGACACGGAAGCCTTGTTGGTAAATCGTGTGCGCGGGGCTTCGGAGTATTATCTGCTGCCAATTGACGAGTGCTACAAGCTGGTCGGATTGATCCGCACGAATTGGCATGGATTGTCCGGCGGCACCCAGATGTGGGATGCGATTGGCAAGTTTTTTTCCGAGTTGAAGCAAAAATCACAACCCTACGTGCCGGCTGCGAGGAACGCGGCGCAGGATCAAGCGGGAGAAGCAGCTCATGCCTAACTTGAGTTTTCAGGTTGAGAGTGCCGAAGCCGTTCCTTATTCCGCCGCACCGCTATTGGCCTTTAAGCTGCGCATTACCAACACTGACGCGGCGCAGGTAATTCAATCAGTCGCACTTCGTTGCCAGATTCAAATTGAATCAACTCATCGGAAGTACTGCCCCGAGGAGCAGGAGAAGCTGCGCGATCTTTTTGGCGAGCCGGACCGCTGGAGCCGTACGTTGCGCGGCATGTTGTGGACGCACACAAACGTGATGGTGCCACAGTTTAAGGAAAGCACTGTCGTCGACCTTCCTGTTCCGTGTACGTTCGATTTCAATGTGGCGGCTACCAAATACTTCGCTGCGCTGGCGGAAGGCGATGTGCCGCTGAACCTGATGTTTAGCGGGACGATATTCTACGAAGCGGTGGCCGAGGGCTTGCAGGTCGAGCAGATTTCCTGGGACAGGGAGACCAAGTTTCGTCTGCCCGTGCGAGTCTGGAAAGAAATGATGGACGTCTACTATCCCAACAGTGCCTGGCTGTGTTTGCAGAGAGACGTTTTCGAAAAGCTGGCGCAGTACAAGATGGACCGAGGAATTCCCACTTGGGAGCAGGCGTTGGAAAGACTTCTGAATGATGAAAAGGGAACGATGAATGATGAACCAACCGAGACTCATTCATCGTTCAGCGTCCGTCATTCACGGTTTTTATGAAAGTAAGTCATATAGAAAAGATTGCCGACGCGGTGCTTTACGAGGGGTACATTCTCTACCCCTATCGACCTTCGTCCGTGAAAAACCAGCAGCGTTGGAATTTTGGCGCGCTGTATCCGGAGTCTTACAGTCTGGCCCAGCGCGGCACTGAGAGTTGGACCATGCAGACCGAGTGCCTGGTTCAGCAAACTCCGTTGACAACGCTGGAGGTGAGGGTTCGCTTCCTCCACTTGTTGGCGAGAGAGATTGGCGTTCCGATTGCGGATTCCGGAGTTCGTATTGTGGAAACGGACTCAAGCATGTCCCGATCTGATTTTCACTCCGTCCCCTCACTTGAGGTTAATGGCCGACTCTTTCAGACCTGGCAGGAAGCGGTCGAGCGCGATGTCTCCCTGCCGGCTATCAGCTTCGACCAGCCGGCAGACGCAACGCGGGCGACGTTTTCCTTTCCTGCCGGCGAATCTATCGAGCCGTTAACGGCTGCCGACAGTGGAGAAATTGTCGGCGCACTACTTCGCCGGCAGCAGGCGATTGAAGGCACAATCGAGGTTAACGTCTCGAAGTTAGAATTGGGAAACGCGTGCAAGGTTACTGTGAAAATCTTGAACCGAACGCCGTTTGGAGATGCTGCTGACAAGAGCCGCGACGAAGCTTTAATGCGCTCATTCGTTTCCACGCACACGATTCTAAGCGTGCACGACGGCAAATTCGTTTCGCTTCTTGATCCGCCGGAAGAATTTGCGCAGGCGGCCGGCGGTTGTAACAACATCGGTACGTATCCGGTGCTCGCCGGAGAAGAGGGATCGCACGATTGCGTGCTGTCGTCGCCGATCATCCTCTACGACTATCCGCAGATTGCGCCCGAAAGTGCTGGAAGTCTTTTTGATGGAACTGAGATCGACGAGATACTCACGCTTCGGATCATGACACTTACCGAGGAAGAAAAACGAGAGATGCGTGGCGCTGACGACCGCGCCCGCCAGATACTGGAGCGGACCGAGTCGCTTGCAGTAGAACAATTCATGAAAATGCACGGAGCGATGAAGGGAGTCAACCGTAAACCGTGAATCGTTTAAATCGAAGGTCTGTAGGGATTTGAGTAGAACGATCCACGAATTTACACGAAATTTTATTAAGAGGAGTTAGTGTTGGTTCGTGTGTTTAGTGGACCGCTTCTCTTGCTCGAGTCATGTATGAACGAATGGGAATGGCAACTGCTGGAAGACAAAACGCCCTTGGAGCAAGTGGTTGTCTCTGGAGTTGAGGTCAAACAAGGCGACCGCGTCAGATTAAGGCCGCGGCCAGGCGGTGATATTTTCGACATTGCTCTTTCAGGTAAGGTTGCCGTAGTCGAGGCTATCGAACAGGACTACGAAGGCAAAGCGCATCTTGCGGTCGTCGTGGACGACGATCCTGGGCGCGACTTAGGGATATTGCGTCAGCCCGGGCATCGATTTTTCTTTTCGACGGATGAGGTGGAACCAGTGACGGGTGAATGGTAGATGGTGAATGGAAGAACGCGGTAACGTTCACCGTAAAGTCGCGGACCATTGCCACCATTTATTCACCACTCACAAATTACCGGCTTATGGACCAGCCAAGCATACTCGTCGCGGGCATCGGCAATATCTTTCTTGGCGACGACGCATTTGGATGCGAAGTCGTAAAGCGTCTGCAAGAGCGCACCTTGCCCGCCACCGTCCGCGTCGTAGACTTTGGAATTCGCGGCTTCGATCTCGCCTACGCGCTGCTCGACGGTTATGACGTGACGATTTTGGTTGACGCGACCCCGCGTGGTGATAAGCCCGGAACGCTCTATACGATTGAGCCGGAGGTGGATGAAATCGAGAGTATTGACAGCCAGGGAGCAATGGTCGAGACCCACGGCATGAATCCGATGAAGGTTCTCAGCATGGTGAAATCAATGGGTGGGCAGCTTAATAAAATACTGCTCGTTGGTTGTGAGCCCGCCACGTTTGGTCCGGAAGAGGGGAAGATGGGATTGAGTGCGCCAGTGGAATCTGCGGTCGAGCCGGCAGCGGCTGTGGTTGAGTCGCTGGTCAACAATATCTACGAGGAAGCAGTGTCGAAGATAGTTAACGAATAGTGATCATTCCCGATTCACGTATAACACATTCTAAAGAGGAGACGGTCATGGCAAATAATGGTTCTGAGGATTCTGAGGACTCGAAAGACATGTTGTATTTAGTTGGCGGCTTTGCCCTGATGATCGCAGGGGCCGGCTTGATTATGGCCCACCCGGAGGTCCGTAAACAGGTGCGAACCGGGCTGGATCGGGTGCTTCCCGGGGTCCAGGATAATTTCAATCTGGGTCTAACAACCATTGTCCCTGACTTTCAGCGATATATGAAGATCAGGTCAATGTGACCAAAACGAGAACCAGGTGGATAACTGCGACTTATGTCAACTACCAGTCCAACTGACACCGCCACGCAATCGAGTGAATCTGGGGTCGTTCGTTACCGTTTGGTTCCGGCTCAAAGCACGTTTACCGTACAAGCGTTTGCGGAAGGTTTGTTATCCGCTTTCGGTCACGATCCGGTGCTCGCGATCAAAGATTTTTCGGGCGAAGTTCAGTTTGTGCCGGGGAGCTTCGAAGCTGCCTCCGTGAAAATGACGGTCAAGGCAGACTCGATTGTCCTAAGTACTGAGGTCAAAGAAAAGGATCGGGTCGAGATGGAGCAAACGATGCGCGAGCAGGTCCTCGAGATCGCGAAGTACCCGGAGATTGTTTTTGTTAGTTCTAATATTTCGGTAACCAAGCTGGCGGAAGGTCGGTATCGGGCAAGGGTGATCGGTGATCTGACGTTTCATGGCGCGACTCAGAAAAACCTTTGGATTACACCTGAGGTCACGGTGAGCGGAGAAAGTCTCAGTGCGAAGGGAGTGTTTTCGCTGAAGCAAACTGATTTTGGGATCAAGCCATTTTCCGCTGCGGCCGGCACTATTAAACTCAAGAATGAGCTGAAGTTCTCTTTCGACATCGCGGCGGAAAAACAATAAACGAGACCCAGGTCCCAAGGTCCAAAGTCAAGCCTGGGGCTGGATCGTCCTTTGGTTTTTCTGACGTTGGGCTTTGGACATCGGACCCTGGACATTGATTTTCATGCACGAACTTTCAATTGCAATGAGCATTATCGAGGGCGCTTACCGGGAGGCGATGATCCGGGGTGGCGCACAGGTTCACGCTGTACATTTGAAGCTAGGCCCCTTGTCGGGCGTGGTTAAGGATGCGTTGCTGTTCTCCTATTACCTTGCCTGCGAAGGAACACCTCTTGACGGTTCCGAATTGATAATTGACGAGGTTCCAGTGGTCGTCTATTGCCCTAATTGCGAAACAGATCAGACGCTGGACTCGATCCAGCGGTTCTGCTGTCCAACCTGCGGCACGTTGACTCCCAATGTTGTTAGCGGGAAAGAGTTGGAGCTGGTGGCAATTGAGATCACTGACGGCGGGGATGTTAATCGTCCCCCGAGTCTTAGCTTTGCGGAGGCCGCTCTATGAGTACACAACCGCGTCTGGTGGAAGTCAGGCAAAACGTGCTGAAGCAGAACGACGTGTTGGCTCGTTTACTGCGACAGCGCTTTGAAGACGCGGGTCTTTTTGTCATTAGTCTCGTTTCCAGCCCCGGCGCAGGCAAGACAACGCTCCTGGAGAAAACGCTAACGCGGTTGCGTGAAAACGGACGCCGCGTGGGAGCCTTGGTGGGTGACCTGGCCACTGAAAATGATGCTGCGCGTTTAGCGCGCAGCCAGGCACCGGTGAAGCAGATTATTACCGGCACGGTTTGTCATCTCGACGCCGACATGGTCCAGCGTTCACTCGATGAATGGGACCTTAATGAATTCGATTGTCTTTTCATCGAGAATGTCGGCAACCTTGTCTGCCCTTCGAGTTACGATCTCGGCGAAAATCTGCGCATCGTTTTGATGTCGGTGACCGAAGGCGAGGACAAGCCCTTGAAGTATCCGACGATCTTCAACACTGCCGATGTCGCATTGATCACAAAAATGGATCTGGCGGAAGCCGTCGAGTTTGATTTGCCGGGGGCGCACAAGAGCATTGAGTCGGTCCGGCCGGGAATGCAGGTACTGGAGCTGTCGGCTAAGACTGGGGAGGGTCTGGGTGATTATTTGAGTTTTGTGGAGTCGCGTATGGAAAACAGAGTTGCGGTCGGGAGATGAAATGCTTACTCGATCTCAAATCCTCGTTCGGGGCATCGTGCAAGGGGTTGGCTTTCGCCCCTTTGTCTACACGCAGGCCAGCCGTCGCGCGTTGCGCGGAAGAGTCTTGAATAATACGACCGGAGTTTTGATAGAGGTCGAGGGAGACTCCAGCGACATCGAGCAGTTTATTAGTGACATTAGATCAAACCCGCCCCCTCTTTCGCTCATTGAATCGGTTGAATGTAATCACCATCTGGCGCCTGCCGAATACGCTGATTTCCTCATTCTCGAAAGTGCCTTGGGGACGAACGGCGGCGAGAAGTTTGTCCCCATCTCGGCTGACATCACCACCTGCGACGACTGCCTGAAAGAGTTGTTTGACCCGCACGACCGGCGCTATCGGTATCCGTTCATAAACTGCACCAACTGCGGCCCGCGGTTCACCATCATTGAGGACATCCCCTACGATCGCGCTAACACTACCATGCGTGATTTCGAAATGTGCCCTGACTGTCGCGCGGAATACGAGAATCCTTTAGACCGCCGCTTTCATGCTGAGCCGACCGCCTGCCCGGCCTGTGGTCCACAACTGTACCTGCTTAGTTCTAATGAGTTGGAAGTGGGACCGGAAGTAGTCGGCCCGGAAGGCATCGTTCAGTTTGTCCAGGGGCTCCTGCTCAAGGGACGAATCGTCGCCATTAAAGGCATCGGCGGATTTCATCTGGCCTGTTGGGCTCTGTCAGCTGACGCTGTCGCGCGTTTACGCCGGAGAAAGTATAGAGAAGACAAACCGTTCGCGATGATGGCGAATTCTATCGAAATCGTCGAGCAGAACTGTTTCGTTTCCGAAGCAGAACGCAGGATCTTGCTTTCGGAGCGCCGACCGATCGTGCTCCTGGAGAGAAGGCCAGACTCAAACATCGCGCCAGCTGTGGCGCCGGGTCTGAACAATCTCGGCTTCATGCTGCCCTATTCACCGCTGCACCATCTGCTTCTCGAGAACTTGGATCAACCGCTGGTGATGACCAGCGGGAACATTTCCGCGGAGCCGATCTCTTATCTCGATGGCGATGCGACCAGGCGGCTCGGTAAGATTGCGGACTACTTTCTCCTCCATGATCGGCGCATTCACATGCGCACCGATGATTCGGTAGCTCGCATCCACGATGGTCGCGAAATGCTCCTGCGTCGTTCACGTGGTCACGCGCCGGAGCCAATTCGAACGGCTTTCAGCTTTGAGCAACACCTGCTCGCCTGCGGGGCAGAACTCAAGAATACGTTTTGCCTGGCGCGCGATAATCACGCATTCGTCAGCCACCACATCGGCGATCTGGAAAACCTGGAGACTATTCGCTCCTACAATGAGGGAATTGAGCACTTCAAGCGGCTGTTTCATGTCAATCCGGGTGTAGTTGCCTACGATCTTCATCCGGAATATCTTTCCACCAAGTACGCGTTGGGCCTCGACGACATTCCTACAAAGATTGCGGTTCAACATCATCATGCGCACATCGCAAGCTGCATGGTGGATAACCAAATCGACGGCGAGGTGATTGGCGTTGCCATGGACGGCCTTGGCTTTGGCACAGATGGCCGCATGTGGGGCGGGGAATTCTTCGTCGCGGATTTTCTCGACGCCGAACGCGTCGCGCATCTGGCTTACGTTCCGATGCCCGGTGGAGCAAAAGCCATCCGCGAGCCGTGGCGCATGGCCGCGGTTTATTTACAGCATACCTTTGGCGATGACTTTGTGAATCTGGATTTGCCTTTCGTCAAAGACCTGGATCAGCGTGGTTGGCCCACCCTTCGCAGCATGGTTGCGACGCGCACAAACTGTCCGGAGACTTCCAGTATGGGCCGGCTCTTCGATGCCGTTTCCAGTCTGCTCGGAGTGCGGGCCCGGGTGAACTACGAAGGGCAAGCAGCGATTGAATTGGAAGCGATAGCTGATCGCAACTGTGTAGAAGGCTACGAATTCAACATTAGCTCACCGGAGAATGCAATCGAAGCCGGGCCGGTAATTCGTAAGGCCGTTGAAGATGTTCTCGACGGAGTTCCGGTTGCGGTTGTCTGCGCTCGATTCCACTTGGGTGTCGCGCGCTTAATTGTTTCGGTTGCTGAAAGAATTAGAAACGAACGGAAGTTAGATCGTGTCGCACTGTCTGGCGGCGTGTTTCAAAACATACTGTTGTTGGGGAAAACCAGTGAGTTGCTGCAGTGCAATGGCTTTCGGGTTTTCACCCACGCTCGCGTCCCGACGAACGACGGCGGAATTTCATTAGGTCAAGCAGCGGTTGCCAACGCACTTATCAAGTCAGGGAGGAGCTAATCCATGTGTCTAGCCATACCCGGCAAGATTGTCGAAATCGTCGATGAAGAAAGTCGGATTGCCAAGGTCGACGTGGGCGGCGTAAAGCGCAATATCAACATCGGCATGCTGGGTAGGGACGAGGCCCTCGTTGGCGACTACGTGTTGATACATGTCGGGTTCGCGATGAGTAAAGTTGACGAGGCACAGGCGGCAGATACTTTGCGAATACTCAAGCAGATTGGAGAATTTGATCTGGAGTTTGAACAGTTTAAGACGACCGTTGAATAAACAGTGAAGAGTTGTCAATCGTCAGTGGTCAGTTGTACTCAGGGCGACCGGCAACTGACAACTAACAACTGAGAACTGACGACGAACAAGGCAGATGAGCAAACCAGTCATCGACGAGTTCTCTCGTTCCTTCTATCCGTTTCTGCATGAAGATCAGAGACAGCCGGAGGAGCTTAAAGAGCACTTAGCCTTCTCGCTTCTGGAGAAGGCGAGCGAGAGTGTGGAAGTGAAGACGAGGTTCTTTCAAGAGAACAAGGAAACGATCATCGCTGCTTCGCTTGAACTGGCTAAGGCGTTTCATCGCGGGCGCAAACTTCTGGTTTGCGGCAACGGCGGATCGGCCACCGATGCCCAGCATGTTGCCGTGGAGTTCATGCACCCAATCACGGTCGGGCGCAAAGCGCTTCCGGCAATCTGCCTAAGCAACGACATGGCGATGGTCACCGCGGTGGCCAACGATGTTGGTTTCGACGATGTGTTTAGCCGGCAGATTATTGCGCTGGGCTCCGAAGGCGACGTGCTGTTGGGAATTTCGACGAGTGGAAATTCAGAAAATCTAATGCACGCTTTTGCAACGGCGCGACGAATGAAACTCGGCACCTTGGGTTTTGCGGGAGACGACGGCGGCAAGATGGTACAAATGCGCGCGGGAGGCTTAATTGACTATTGCTTGACCGTGCCGACCTCCAGCATTCACCGAATACAGGAGACGCACGTCACGCTTTATCACATCATGTGGGATCTGGTTCACGAGTTTTTGCAGCATCGATCTTTTGTCGAAGAGCAAGCAATATCCGCCGCGGATGAACGCAGATGAGCGCGAATACGAGTTTGGCATGCGTTTAGAGAGCCGACTGTTTCCGCCCGGTAAGTCAACAAATTGGGTCGGGCGCACAAGTACGCGATCTAATTGTCAAAGCTTGATCGGCGGAGAGTTTTTTCCGAGGGTTTCAAATGAAATTCATAGACGAATACAGGCAAAGCGATCTGGCGTTAAAGTTGGCTGACCAAATCGAGCGATTGACTTCACAGCCGCTGAAGTTAATGGAGGTTTGTGGCGGACACACCCATACGATCTTTAAGTATGGCATTGAAGATCTGCTGCCGCGGAACATCGAGATGATTCACGGCCCCGGCTGTCCCGTTTGCGTGATTCCCCTTGGCCGAGTTGACGATGCTATTTCCATCGCCCAGCAACCAAACGTCATTTTCACCACATTCGGTGACGCCATGCGCGTGCCGGGTTCCAAAACCAGTTTGCTCGACGCCAAAGCTTCCGGGGCCGATGTGCGAATGGTCTATTCGCCGCTCGACGCATTGAAGATCGCCAAGAAGAATCCGGAAAAGCAGGTCGTCTTTCTGGGACTTGGTTTCGAAACCACGGCGCCATCAAGCGCGATGACGATACTACAGGCAGACAAGGAAAAGGTTGAAAATTTCAGTGTCTTCTGCAACCACATCACGATCATCCCGGCATTGAAGGCCATGCTGGATTCACCTGATCTAAAGCTCGATGGCTTCGTTGGTCCGGGTCATGTCAGCACAGTGATTGGGACGCGTTGTTATGATTTCGTATCGCGTGATTACGGTAAACCAATCGTGGTAGCTGGCTTCGAGCCCCTGGACATTCTTCAATCAGTTTTCATGATCGTGAAGCAGATCGTCGAAGGGCGTGCCGAAGTGGAAAACCAATACGGACGCGTGGTTAATCGCGAAGGAAACAAACGAGCTCTCGAGGTCTTGTTTGAAGTTTTTGAGCCGCGTGATTATTTCGAGTGGCGAGGCCTGGGATCCATTGCGCATAGTGGCATGCGCTTGCGGTCAAAGTACGCCGCCTTCGATGCTGAGCTGAAATTTAGTGTTCCTGGACTTCGCATTGCCGATCCGAAGGCGTGCCAGTGTGGCGAAATCTTGAAGGGCGTGAAGAAGCCTTGGGAGTGTAAGGTGTTTGGCACCGCCTGTACCCCGGAAACGCCAATTGGCTCTTGCATGGTCTCATCGGAAGGAGCCTGCGCGGCCTACTACAATTTTGGCCGGCTCTCTAAGATTGCAGAACGCTTAAGCGTTACTCCGGCGTGAGGACATTGCCGCAGAGGCGCGGCACAGGCAGTCATCATTTTATTTGTGGGCTTCGCTTCGTGTCTTCGTGCCTCAGTGGCACAATCTGACTAGGGACTAAAATGTCGAAAGTATTCAGCCCCACGCCTCTCTTTGAAAGAGTCGAAAAGGCGCGCCGCCGCAAACATAAATTCAAGGACACGCAGATAACGTTGGCCCACGGCAGTGGCGGCCGGGCCATGCATGAATTGATCGAGGGATTGTTTCTCGATTATCTGCGTAATCCTTTGCTTGAGAAACTGGAAGACCAGGCGGTGTTTGAAATCGGCCTCAGCTGCGACGGAGCCGCGTGTTCAGCGAGTAATGGCCACGGGAAGGCCCGGATGGCTTTCACAACCGATTCATACGTGGTCGATCCGATTTTCTTTCCGGGTGGCGATATCGGAAAACTCGCCATCAACGGAACCGTGAATGACCTCGCGATGAGCGGCGCGTGTCCGCTCTATATCTCCGCCGGGTTCATCCTCGAAGAGGGGTTTCCCATTGAGGATCTGAAACGAATACTCGCGTCGATGCGGGATGCTGCGGCCGAGGCAGGTGTGGCTGTTGTTACGGGCGACACCAAGGTTGTGCAGAAGGGCAGCGTAGACAAACTCTTCATCAACACTTCAGGCGTGGGCGTGATTGAATCTCCGGTACATCTCTCCGCGTCCACCGCCCAAGTGGGAGATAAAGTGATTCTTAGCGGTACGCTTGGAGATCATGGCACCACCATCATGATCGCTCGCGGTGAACTCGAACTTGAAACGGACATTGAAAGCGATTGCGCACCATTGAATTCTCTGGTTCAGGATATGCTCGACGAGGCAGGTAGCGTGGGAGCGTTTGCTTCTCTTCATTGCCTGCGCGATCCAACTCGGGGCGGCGCCGCGACCACGTTAAACGAAATTGCGCTCAGTTCTGAAGTGTGCATAGAGATCGATGAAGACCTGATTCCGGTTCGCGAAGAAGCGAAGGGGGCTTGCGAGATCCTCGGTCTCGATCCTCTCTACGTCGCAAATGAAGGAAAGCTCATCGCCGTCGTTGCGGCAGACATCGCGGAACGCCTTGTCACGCGAATGAGACAGAACGTTTACGGATGCGAGGCCTGCATCATCGGTATGGTGAAAGAGCAACCGACAGGGATAGTTGCAATGCAAACCGGATTCGGCGGCACCCGTATAGTCGACATGCTGGTTGGCGAGCAGTTGCCAAGGATCTGTTAAATCCCTTTAGGTCAGGGAATTTCAAATGGACGCATCCTTAACATCGGTTGGTGTCTTAGTTTTGCTCGGACTGGGATTAATTTTTGGTCTCAAGCATGCGACCGAAGTTGATCACGTCGTGGCGGTATCGAGCATTGTTAGCCAAAATCGCAATCTGATGCGTTCCGCGCTGGTTGGCGCCCTGTGGGGAGCGGGACATACGGTTTCGCTGCTCGTCACTGGTACAATCGTTCTGTCGTTGCGAGTTGCGATCCCTGAAACAGTGAGCGCCTGGTTGGAATTTTGTGTCGCGTTAATGATTCTCGGGCTGGGAGCCAGCGCATTATGGCGAGCGTTACGGAAGGGACGTGAAGTTCACCTGCATAAGCACAGCCATGACGGGGTCGCGCACGTTCACGTCCACTTTCACGAAGTGGCGACGCGGCACGGTCACTCGTCAGCTCACACTCATGCTGTCTCCTCCGTCGGGATTAAACCAGTGTTGGTGGGGACGCTGCACGGTCTCGCGGGATCCGGAGCCATAACTCTAGTTGTCTTGACGCAAATCAGGTCGGTATGGTTGGGACTTTTCTATCTGGCAATCTTCGGCGTTGGCTCGATCGTGGGCATGCTGCTGATGTCAGGCTTGATTGGATTACCTTTTGTGTTGAGCTCGCGAAACTTGTCTGGACTTCATCATCGGCTGCAAACGGCGGCGGCGGGACTGAGCATCGCTTTTGGACTGTGGTATGTGTATGAAACCAGTCTTGGTTCCGGACTCTTCTAATCTCGCTCGTTCAAGCTTCAGGCAAAACGTGCAGTAAAGGCTGATTCGCCCAAGCTGCCCCCCTTTAGGCAACAACAGGATGAAGATTCTTGCGCGAGATTGCTGTCCTCACCACCCCTTGGCATCAATTGAGCAGAGTCGCGCACGCAGATGGAAGTACCTTCGTCCCTCGAAAAGCCACAATGCCACAAATCCGACACGGACGTTTCTTGCTAACGCGCTCAAACCCGACCCGAATCATAGAATTACGTTTTATTAGCAGCTTGGGATGAAGATTCGTCTGCGCCAATTTCACTTTATGCCGGACAAATTTCATGTAATGCCGGATCCCACCACAACAACTGTTGTTTGTGGGTTCGGTCATAAAGTGAAATCGGCCTATTAGTGGAATCAACAACTTACGCGGACGATTCGGTCATTAAATGAAATTATTTTCGGTCATAACGTGAAATTTTCCTACAGATTTCGGTCATAACTTGAAATTTTCCTCACCGCTCCGTTTTTAGAGACTTCATTGGCTGCAGTCCCTCTCAATCCGAGTCGCTAACAGCGATCTGTTCGAGCGATCTCGCAAGCGCCATGACACCGCGCGGCCACTCTCAAACCTAACGGCTTGGCGATCAATGGCACCGGTGCTTTTCGCGAACGCAAGTGGAGGCGTAATGGAAGGCCTGACCTTTGAAGATGCAGCCGGCAACATCCTTAGCAGTATGCAGCTCTGCTCCGGCTAGACTTGGCGCACATGTTGACTGGCGGGGAGAGTTACCGGCAGTTACTTGACCGTGCGCCGCAGAAGCTGGACGAGATCATCGAACAGAATAGTGGCGGGAAGATCACGGTCTTCAGTCGCACCAGAACAATTTGCATTCTCGCGCTGCACCCGATGAGCGCTCTCGATGCACCCGAACTGAAGCTGGTATGGATATCTAATGCGAATTGTGGTATTAGACGCTTCGATCTCGACACGATGGTTTCGTTCGAGTGCTCAGCGTTAACTATACACGTCATCTCACAGAGGTGTAGCCCATAGTGCCGGTTGCCGTTTCTTGTGATCACTGTAACAACGATATTCCACACTCGTTAGAGCGATGCCCGCATTGCGCGCAACCGGGGATCTTCTGGAACGTTATTACAGCTGCTGACACTGAAGAACGTACAGCACTACTCAGGAGATACCAAGCCGCAAAACGAGATGCGAACTCCAGGAAAGCAAGTAGCGTTATAAACAATTTTGAGAGTGCAATGGCAGGGTCGGCCGCGGTGATCGCGCGTTCAGAAAGCGAGGTGCTACGCCTCGCCATGAGCACGAAACAACTTTACGCGACCTATTATCAACAACTCGAAGGCGGCGTGAGATTGCCTGATGGAGATGCGTGGGATGTTGTGCGTGAAATCGCTGACACGCTGCTATTCCCGAAGTACAAAAAAGATGTGCGTTTTGGAGCTCTCTCGCTCGATGGCATCGGACTTGCAAACTACGGCTCATGTTCAATCACCCTTCGTAATGAGATGATCTCTCACCGTACCTCCGTGTTTGAAGAGAATTCGGTATTATTCATGAAACATAAGAAGATCGAGACGAGCAATCCCAGTCTGCCGAAAGGGTTTAGGGCAACTTGGAACGAGCGGGCCAAGCTGTCGATAGCCAAGCTCGCCCCCAGCATTGACTCGACCTTGGTGCCTAATCAATACTCAAAGCTCCTGTTGATGCAGGGTGCGTCTTCAGCAGATGACAACTTCATCGAGGTGCACATTTGGGGCTCGATTTCCGTGATGAGCATCGAGAAAGTCACAGTAACAGCCCCGGAAGCAGGTGTTAAGGAAACCATACTCAAAGCAGTAACCTCAGAGTTGTTAAAGCACGGTGTTAAGGTAGCCTAATGAATGCAATCCTCTCGGGACGCTCTGGAAGGGCGTTGATTATCGAAGGAAACTCTTTGACGTCGTTTGACGTGAACGACCCGTCTAGCGTTGTTCCTCGACAGCAAGCTGATCTTCCTTACCTGTTTGGCGAAGCCGCTGACCTCCGAGTTCTTGAGAATACGACCTTGGAATCAGTCAAGCATGAGCTTAGAAACGACTGCAACTTTACCTGGGCGCTTGATCTAGCACTGATCTCGCTCGACCCAGAACTGGCAGAAGATGTTCGAAAGATGGCCGTGGATGGACTCAATGAACTTTTTCGACGTCAGAACACTCTGGAACAGGTTGAAAACGTATTGTACGCGGAGCCACTTCCGAAAACTGCTGACCCTAGAGGGGTACTAGTTTTTTGTGTTTCAGTTGCAGGAGCCACTGTTCAAGGGTTCTTCCAAAGATTGGAAGAGTTTCAACCAAAGATCTCCAACATTAGTCGTGCCTGGGAGTCGATACCGAGCAAGAGTTTTGGTAGCTACGACAATCGCGATGAATTTAGATCTGTCGCCGTGAAAAAGGGCCTGTTCCGAGCTTTGGTGATCGATACTCCAGTATCTAATTCTGATTTTTATCTAGCAAGGTTTGATCCCTCACTTCAAAAGCTGTCCGATGCTGAGCATGTGTTAAGCAAATGGCATGAGTTGTCTCTCGCTTTTAGCGGAGAAACCGCGACGCCAGACCTGGAAATCACATGTTCGGAGTGCGGCACTCCGTTCACGTTTACGGCACGGGAACAGGAGTACTATCGGGAACGTAACTTAACTCACCCGAAACGATGCAAGCCATGTCGTGATGCACGGCGTGCAAACTTCGGCAGAGCACAAGCACAAGGAGGTCAGCGTCAAAGATTTGAGATCACCTGCGATCAGTGTGGCAAGCATGAGTCATTGCCGTTCAGGCCATCAACAGGCAGGGTCTTATGCAGCGATTGTTTTAGCGCGAGTCGAGCGCAGACTCGGACCTGAAGCAGTTGAGGTTCAGTGGTGCGTTGGCGCCAATAGCTGTCCAATCACAGATCCTCGCGACATCATCCGCGGTTAACTTCCCGTCGCCCCTGACATCCACCTTCAAGACCGAACCCACATTGCTTGATTGGCCGCCGACGAGGTAAGCCGGAAATTGCCGCCGCCCTCCTCCTCGTTCGTGGCGGGGACCACCACCAAGAGGGGTTGATGAGTACGCAACGTCACGTGTGGTTTATCCGTGAGTAAGGGTTCAAGGGGGAAGTTGTTTTTTTTCGATATTATTTGTCGGTTCGGTCATAAAGTGAAATCGGCCCATCAAAGGAATCAATAACTTACGCTGATAATTCGGTCATTAAATGAAATTCTTGTCGGGCATAACATGAAATTTTCCTACAGTTTTCGGTCATAACTTGAAGTTTTCCTCTCCGTCTCTTCATCAGACGCTTCACGCTTCTACACCACTCTAATGGTTTGCACAACTTGTAGACACTGGAGCGACCGCTCTTTAACTGAGATTGCATCTTACATCTCGGAGAAGTCGCGAGACCATTGGACACCCTTCTCAGTTCGCCCTGGCAGACGGATACGTTCCTCTTGAATGCAGGACCAGAGCAAGATTTTGATTCCTCTCTTTGACTCTCGAGATATACAGTATCATTTGCTTCGGAATCTAAATCGTGAGTTAGCAGGCACTTTGCATAGGATTCAATCCCAACGGCCGTACCTCCCCAAAGAATGATTTGATTGGAGTCGGGTGAGCCTCCGGGTATTCGCCCGTCTGATGTTCTCAAGTGTTCTTCCATTCCAGGTAATGACCTGTAAAAATCTACATCGCCAAGTTTCGTGAGATTGCTACTCTTGATCTCAGAATAGGCCCAAGACACTTTCACATCCTTAGCCATGGTTCTAATCTCCTGACGCTCTAGGTAGCCAGGTGAAAGGTGTGTTGCAACTACTGACTGTGGGAAATTCCGCACAGAATACGCGGTCTCTTTTGATTCGCGTGTCAGTTGAGATCGTACTACCCCATCAATCCTCGCACGCTAACCCTTTGAGTTGAGTTTCGCATAGGTTGGCGCGATTCTTGTGTTGCGCACTAGATAAAACTGCTCACCAAAACAGACACTCCGGTGAAGACCTTATCGGGCGAGAATATAAGTACAAGAGAAAGCTATGCCGCCGTCCTGCCGTCGTTCATAAGAGGACTGTCATTATCGGCCAAACGGGCACGTGTTTATTGTCTTCAGCGCGTTGGGTTCCAACATCTAAGCCAGTTACAGTCGTCCGGCATTTGCAAGCCGCCAATACAATTGCCCTTGAGGAGTCAAATGAACAGCCTTGGACTGCACGGCTGTGGTTGCGAGGGCCTCGCCACTCGTAGACCTTAACAACCTAGCGTCGCGATACAATTCGAATTTGTTGAAGACGGCTCCTTTCTCCGCGTTCTCTGATCCGAGACCTTCATAGGAGGGATCTAGTTGATAAAGTGCATCTGCCGACGGAAAAAACTCTAATAACTCTCTAAGGGCATCATCGGAAACCAGAGGTCGACAGCGTCGTATGATTCCGAATCGCCTTACGTGGCATTGAAATAGGGTCCTTTGATCCCACGCACCGAGCGCCTGTTCAACATAGCCATATACGGACGCTGACGTAACGCATCCACGTATGTCTGCGGCCCCGCCTGCAATTGCAGCTCTTACCAGGTTAGAAAATATGCCACCATCATTGTTTTCCATTGCTACACCTGTCGGGCCTGAAGCCGCCAATACAGTAACGCCTTCACGAAGCTGTAAATAGCTATCGACCATAGCCTCGCCACGTCGTGAGGATCGACCCGGATAAAGACTGTAACAACAATCAAGTATTATTAGGACTTCATGTGCCCTCGATTGATTTGCAATCCACACTAAGTCACTCATCGCAACTCCAGGATCTCCCATAGATCCATCTTGAGTTAAGATGTACCCTCCAAATTCCGTTGGAATGCCATGTCCAGAAAAGAAAAACAATACGTCACCGTCAAAATCGCTGAAGAGGCGCTGCCATTCGCTTCTGACGTCTGATCGCGATATTCGCCTATTATCGCTGGTTATCAGTCGGCATTCGTAATTAGGGCTGCCGTCCTCATTGCGTTCAAGCAACCTCGATAGTTTTATCGCGTCAGCAACGCACCCAGCCAGGTTCCTGACGTGATCGTATTCGTTAATCCCTATTAATAAGGCTCGTTTCTCCATATGAGTCCTACTAAAAATCGTTGGATGTTGATTTGCTGAGGATTATCAATCTCTAGAACAAGGTATACAAGCGTTGCGACTTGATGCAAGGTTTGATCGAGACTCTTCAGATTTTATTGTTCCGAATTAAATAACATTAGAGACTTCGATAATTCTAATAGATCGCCCGTGCAATTTCATTTATGACCTACAAGAACTTCACTTTATGACCGACAAATTTCACTTAATGACGGAACCCACATTTTATGTGGGTTCGGTCATAAAGTGAAATCGGCCTATTACCGGAATCAACAACTTACGCGGATGATTCGGTCATAAAATGAAATTCTTTTCGGTCATAACGTGAGAATTTCCTACAGATTTCGGTCATAACTTGAAATTTTCCTCCGCCGCTGATGTTAGTCGTTGGAGGCCACCTAATCTGATGAGTTTTTCACTATCTCCACTTACACTACGTTTGGTTATGATCGCTGTGTCGTTGGCGATACTAGTCCCATTAGCAGCCTGCAAATCCTACAGGTTGACGGATGGTGTCTATACTTTAAAAATGACGGATGACCGAAACCGAACGAAACAAACCGATGTTCTGCTGACATCGAACGGCGAGGACATCGATGTAGCGATAAATGGAAAAAGTTGGGTGAAGGGTAAATTGAGCGGCAACAAGTTGACGCTGAAAGGCAAAGACGCCTTTGGGTATTGGGACTTTGACGGTGATCTCGTGGGCGATAATCACGCCACAGGCAAACTAATAATGGGATCATCAACCGAGAAAAACGATTCTGGAACTTTGACGTTTGTCCTTGCCAAGTAAAATGGCCCCAAGGGCGATAGTGCCCACTCGACCACCTAGCTTTTAGCCCCAAAACTGATTCGAGAAACTTACAATGCCTGCTTTTGAGGCCGCTCAGAATATTGGTGAGGCTATTTGTCGTGACGTCAGAACTGAACTAAAACAAGTGTTTCCGTATCCATTCAGCTACCGCAAGTAGACTGCTAGGCTTACGATGGTGCGCTTAAGAGTGGAGACAACTAGATGACTAAAGAGGAAGACTTAGAAAGTCTACGAGATCAAATTGTCGATCTCTACAACGAAATTAAGAGCGTTACACACACTGTTCAAACGTGTGCTGCGAAATTCGGCTCGGTCGGATGGGATGAAGAGACAGCTGATGCTAAGGCCGAACGAGCGCTCGCAGAAGTGGAAGCGGATGACGCTCGGATCTTGAACGATCATAAGACTGCCCTGCGAGAAATCTTGAAAAGCGCCGCCTACGTTCTTTCTCAGTATCAGGCCACAACCGACAAGATGCCTGGTCGTGGCGGCATGAACGGGATCTTCATTCGATCCGGTATCAACCGAGCGCACATCACACTTGAACGTACTCAAACAAAATCTTAATAGTGGAAGCTATGAAGAAATCAATAAACAACCGACGCGCGTGATCTGGTTGCTGAAGGGCTAAAGCACTCGCTGAGGCGCGTTTGACACGAATGGTGGATGCCGACATCATATGAGAGTCGTTATTAATAACGAATTCACATTGGTGTGGTGTTGGGTAAATGTCACACTTGAGCCGCCACGTGACACCCTACCGTAAGGAGCTTTGATTATGGAGCCTGAATGGATGAGAGTGGAACACCGTTGTACGTTGCACTCAAGCAGCAAGCACACACGACACTGGTTCTCTTGCGAGGTCCCTGACGAGGACGAAAATAGCGGGGATGATGACTGGTGTCACGTTGCCGACGTTTTCGTTACTTTTGAACTTGGAATTATTAACAGAATCGAAATCGTCATGGCTCACAATGTGAACGAATTATTTGATTCTGCGCCTATCACTGGTCATTTCCAGAAGGTTATCATCGAAGAGCTTAGGACGTTCTTTCAAGATTCCTTCAACGCACGAGAAGTTGCTTTAAGCTGCCTTACGTTCAGCCCTCAACCAGAACTTCTGTATGACAAAACCTTACATGAGATCTATGACCAAAGCATGCTTGAGGTAACATCGGACGAAAGTTCCAACGAGCGCTGAACAAATGGACCTCAGCAAGAAGAGCGGGATAGTAACTGGAGGCGGATCGGGAATTGGCAAAGCGGTAGTGACTCATCTTGCGGGATTAGGTGCTTCCGTGCTTGTGGCCGACATTGATTTCGCTCGCGGCGAGTCTTTAGTTTCCAGTCTTGGAAGTAAGCGGTGCGTCTTTGCAGCATGCGACGTACGGAATCTCATTGAGTGCGAGATCGCTGTGGAAACTTGCGTCAAACAGTTTAATAGACTTGACTTTCTCGTGAATTGTGCTGGCATCGTAGGAACAGGCTCGACAGCGCAAATGTCCATTGAAGATTGGGATTCTGTTATACGGACGAACTTGACTGGTACATTCTTGATGACTAAAGCCTCGATTCCGCACCTTAAATCTACTGCTGGAAGTATCGTTAATATCGCTTCGGTGGCCGGACTTGTCGGCTTCAGAAACATCAGCGCTTACTGCGCAAGCAAAGGTGGCGTAATAGCGTTTTCGCGTTCCTTAGCGTTGGAGTTAGCGCCGAACAACATTCGAGTAAATTGTATCTGTCCGGGCAGTGTAGACACGCCATTCATGGACACACTCATTCAACGAAGCAAGAACAAAGAAGCAGCGCGGGCTCATTTCAAAGACAAAGCTCCGATGAAGCGCGCTGCGTCACCCTCGGAGTTGGCTCCATTAATAGCTTTCTTGATTGATCCAGCGGCGTCATCCTATATGACAGGTTCCATTATTACTGTCGATGGTGGATATACAGCGCAGTAGGTTTAAGTACATGCAGCGGACCTTAATAATCCCACCGGACGCGTATTTCTTGTGGTCATTGTTACCGGATACGCTTCTTAATTATGACAAGATAATCGTATGCAAGAGCGATTTCGAAGACCGCGAAGACAAAAAGGACCGTTCGAGATACGACCATCTAGTCGCAACGGCATTACACCAATACAACGAAAGCGGATTAATTGAAGTTTGGGATCTTAAAGGATCAATTAAGCCCTCAACCGTAGGACTCTGGAACGCTGTTGCGGACTACATCCTTTCTGAGATGCCAAGTGTGGACGTATATAACGCAGGTGCAGAATTGCTAAGGTATTGGGTGAAACTCTGCGATGCGAAAATGATGTTCTACTCGGCAAGCGAACCCGAGTTTAAGAATGTCAATGCCGATAAGATGAAAGCTCTTGGCATAATCCATGCGATAGAGAGCACCGGCGAGCCACCTGAAGGTAGCGACCTGATCCATGTCGTTAAGTTGTCATTAGTGAAGGCATTTGTCTGCATGGAAATGTCTGAACTGACAAAGCAGCCGTTTCATGACTTGCCTACTCTGAGGCCAATTATTGATCTAATCGCCAATTTCTTTCAGGGAAAGTGTTCGGGTGAAGCCCTCATTCCCAATCGACCCGCGCCACTCGCAAATCATATTCTGATGCCTCTCTACAAGATGGCTTCGACTGGCGTTGTATATGACTCGCCTTCGTCTATCAGACAAGTGCTCGCGGACCGTGAAGACTTCGTAACCTACCGCCGAGCACTACGCGAACTCGATGAACTATATCGGGAAATTGAAACTGTGGTAAATGACGCCGAAACCGCCCAGGCGAAATTCGAGGGCGACCTCGCCCGAATCAGAGCATTTGTCGATTCCGAACTGGCGAATATTAGAAGGAACCAAAAGTTACTGATGTTTCCACTGGCGATTCTGTCTTCGTTTTCGATTCCTGGCCTCACCCAACTCGCTCAAATTCCGATGGAGTGGTTAGAGAAAAAGCAGATGAACCGTAAGCTGGGCAAAATTAACAAAGGGGACATCTATAAATGGTTTTACGCGTTTCAAAAACTAACAAGTAAACCACCGGCGGCAACCCTCCAGGCGGACTTTTCCTACGCGGAAGGGGCGGAGCACACTAGCTGGTGTAGTGGGACACTACCTTGGTATCACGTTGACTCAGTCAAAACCGACGATTCGTAAAAACTGTTAGTAAGACTTGTTGCCCGGTCAATCACATGATCCTCAAAGCCAAAGCCTTCTAACCAATGAGTAGACTTTTGACCGCGCCACCAACTCCACTGCCTCTTTGCAAGATGGCGAGTCTCGATCTTCATTTGTTCGATTGCGCTATCCAGGGTTCGTTGACCCAACAGATGTTCCACAAAGCTCTTGTAACCAAGTGCGTTGAAAATCTTGCTAGAAGGGGACACACCATTTGCGATCAATCCTTGAATTTCCTCGAGTAATCCGCGCTTGACCATTCGCTCGACCGTTTCATTAATTCGTTGATATAGCTGGTCACGAGGCGGCTGTAAGACTAGGTACTGAAGTCTCAATCCTTCGTCTGTCGGTTCTTGTGGTGTACCCGCCTGAAGCGTTGAGAGTCGCTGGCCCGAGGAAAAAAAAACCTCCAGACCACGCATTACTCGCTGGCGGTCTGCCGGAAGATGTTTGCTTGCAAATACTGGATCGACCCGTCTTAACATCCTATGGAGATGCTCCGCACCGTGTCGCTTAGAAATCTCGTGTAGCCTGGGCCGTAAACCCTCGCGGATTTCCGGCGCAACGAAAAACTTGCTTGCGAGCGTGGACAAATAAAAGCCAGCACCACCGACAAGGAACGCGGTCTTCCCGCGAGACTCAATATCTGAGATCGTTGCACGCGCTAACGATGCCCATTCGAATGAGGTGAGGTTGTCCTCAGGCTCCGCAATATCAAAGAGATGGTGTCGAATGCCTTGCTGCTCTTCAATTGGAACTTTCCCCGTAGCAATATTGATATACCGATAGGCTTGGACGGAATCGGCGTTAACCACCTCGCCATTAAATTTCTGCGCCAATGCGATTCCCAAATCACTCTTGCCAGATGATGTAGGTCCCACCACCGCAATCAATGGTCGTTTGTCTTCGAAGCACATCGCCTATTTTGAATGCCCTAGGAGGTCTTTCGTTGTCGCGATCGTTACTTAGCCGGAAGAGCGAGTATGCAAAGATTCTAACTTCCAATTATTCAACCGTCAAAAATCTGAACAAGCGGGAGTATGCATTCACAAAGTCAAGGTTTAGTGGCCCATTAAAATGAAGATAGCGAAACGAATGACTTCACACACGAGAATGAATAATCCAAGCAGGACGCTTCCTTGATTTTCGTCGTTTAGTAGATTCGAGAACTGCACTGCACCCTTGACTGAAACAAAAAGTTAAGCACATATGCCCGAGAGGGCGGGAGGCTTAACGATGACGAAGAAGGGAGCAGTAGCGGCGCGGACCGCAGCGGTCAAGCGGCGCACATTCACCCGCGAATTCAAGCTCAAAGTGATTCGCGAAGTCGAGGCTGGCAAGTCCCAGGCGCAAGTCGCTCGCGAATATCAAATTACGGAAAACACGATCTCCAAGTGGCGGCGTCAGCATCGGCAGTATCAGGATCGCGCCTTTGCTGGTCGTGGTCACGCCTACACTGAAGAAGCACGCCTGCACGAACTCGAGCGCATGGTGGGCCGACTCACCATGGAGAATGACTTTTTAAAAAAGCTCTTGCAGAAACTGGAAAGCGAGAGCTGAAAACAGACCATCGACGTCAGCAGCTGTTTATGGAACTGCTCCGTCAACATCTGGAAGAGAGACCGACCGCCGAGCGGAGCCCTACCCAGCTCGGCGAGGCGGTCGGTCTCTCGCGCTCGACCATCTGGCGTCAGTTGCGTGCGCCCAGCACCAGCAACGAGGATGAGCTGGAGTTGCGCTCGCAGATTCAAACGATCGCGTTGGAGATGCGTGCCTACGGCTATCGACCGATCACCGCAGAACTACACCGCCGCGGCGTCACAGTTAATCACAAGCGCGTTTTGCGGCTGCTGCGCGAAGATAATTTGCTCTGTCTGCGGCAGCGCGCCTTCGTGCGCACCACTGATTCGCGTCATCACCTGAGGGTCTATCCAAACCTGGCGCGTGACCTGTCGCTTTCAAACATCAATCAACTCTGGGTCGCTGACATCACTTACATTCGCTTGCTGCGTGAGTTCGTTTATCTGGCGGTGTTGCTCGACGCTTTTAGTCGTCGTTGCATTGGTTGGGCCATCTCGCGCCACATCGACACGCAGCTGACCTTGACTGCCTTGCAAATGGCGCTGCGCACGCGCTCCATTTCGCCAGGACTGATCCATCATTCGGATCAGGGCGTGCAATATGCCGCAACTGATTACGTGGCGGTCTTGCAGGAACGCAAAATTCAGATCAGCATGAGCCGCATCGGCAATCCTTATGACAATGCCAAGGCCGAACGCTTCATGCGTACGCTCAAGTATGAAGAGATCTACATGAATGACTACGAAACGCTGGCCGAGGTGCGTGCCTCGATCGAGCATTTCATCGAAGCCGTTTACAATCGCAAGCGACTTCACTCAGCCATTGGCTATCAGCCGCCGGCCGAGTTTGAAGCTTCGCTGGCGCAACTGAAACTTTCTTAATTTTCTGTTTCACTTCTGGGGTGCACTACAAACAGTAGGTCTAGCTACCCGCTAGTGAGTTGACCTTCATGTCAGCATAGCACTGTGATATATCTCGTCAATGGAGGTTATCCACAGATGGCAGAAGTTCCTGATTGGGATGAGGAAATAGTCTACCCACGACGGGGTGACACTCTTTTCCAACGAGCTAATGTGCAAAACGAAAAGATTCTTTTTGCTGATTGGTTAGCCGGTGATTGGGCAATGTACCCAGACGGGTACAAGATGGCTGCTGACATGGTGGTGGACACTATGACAGGTCATGCGTGGGAGGATAGGTTAATTCTTCCAATAATTTTCATGTATCGACACTATGTAGAACTTAAGATTAAGCACATCATAATTGAGCTGGATAGGCTCGCTGGAACAAGAATAGACACCGACAGATTTCGCAAACATAACCTTCAATCACTATGGCAGTATCTAATCGCACATTTAAACTGTATCCGTTCCGAACCCAACAAAGAAATCATGTCCGCAACTGAACGACTCATTAACGAGTTGAATACTTTGGATCCGGATTCCATGCACTTTCGCTACGCAACAGACAAGGAGCGTCTTAATGCGATGCCGCTACCTCACTCGCTTTCGATGATTGGATTTAAGAACGGAATGGAAAAACTTAAATCTGGTTTAGATTACGTTGCGGCAGGTATTGATGTGGAAACTGAGGGTCGCGCTATTGACGCTGATATCTATGCTGAAATGAGAAGTTACATGGATTTTTGATTAGGGACTTTGCTGCGAAATGTTTGGTTCCTCATTAAAGCCGAAGGCTCAAGACTGCGAACTACGTGCAATCCGAGCGCGGCAGAAAAACTGCGACTGGACAATTCATTAGCATGTTCAGGTGTCGGGAAAACATCCTGAAAAATCTTGCCTTCACGCTCCTGAAGGTAACTAATAGGTTCGCCGAAAAATGAAGCAATACTGCACATCCATAGCTCGCTCAGATGACTATTGATTTTAGCCTGCCTAGTGGCTGCTATCGGTGTTGGTGGTAGGAGGAGAGGATCCTGCGGTAAGTTGCGGAGTAAAATGGCGCCGTAGTCGTTCCCGTATTGGGCAAACTTTGCCAGTTTCTCGCTCACCCGTCGTGGCATTGCCGTAGAAACCTGACGAGCCTCGGTAAAAAAGTTTCAAAGTCTTCATACGGATTTGATTTGCAAGCCCAACAAGATTTTTTATTTGTCGTGCTTCATCAGCCGTAATATCGAGGCAAATATCTTTGTTCATAGCAACCTCCGGAGGAACAGAGATTAGAAATGTCAAACCCTCGGTGAACACCCAAAAGCGGCCATTCATGAACACCTCAAAACCGGCCATAGA
>JADMIO011301992.1_pt1 | contig 27007 bp, 26 predicted proteins | sample 8958161 | NCBI WGS metagenome assembly JADMIO01 (sample SAMN16585339, study PRJNA669376) | soil metagenome | isolation source: Crop rotation soil | place: USA: Cullars Rotation, Alabama | collected 2011
CCCACCGCCATTCGCAATCTTGCTTACGAGTGCGACGCCGATGTCTTGGTCATGGGCGCTTATGCGCATAGCCGGATACGGGAATTTCTGCTCGGCGGAATGACGGAAGCCGTACTGGCCGACTTTGCCATCCCGGCCTTCCTGTTTCACTGATCGCATTTGTTTCGGCCGGGACTGGCCTGTTCGGCCAGGCATCCTCCGCCGCAGCCTGCTGCAAAATGCGAGCGACGGGCGGCGCGCCTGCCTACGCATGGAGAGAACAGGGGGCAGCCCTTACCGATCGTTAGACAAATAGGCCCGCAATGCCCGGAACTGATCGGGCTGCATGTGCCAAGCGTGCCGGTTCATCGCCGAGCTTACGCGCATCTGGAACATGAATGCATTGAGCTGCTCTTCAAGATAATCTCCCCGCTGGCCCGCCAGACGGGGAGCGTCATTGCGCGCCTCACCATTCTGACCGTGACAACTCTGGCAAGCGGGAACATCGCCAATGATTCCTTGGCGGTAAATTTTCTCCCCCTTGGCGGCAAGCGGGGTCTTGGGATCGGCGGGTGTGGGGGCCTGGGCGGCGAAAAAACGAGCCAGCTCGAGCGCGGTGCGGTCGCCGAGCTGGGTGGCGGTTTCCCACATATGCTCGGTTGCATGGGCCGTGCCGCTCGTGGGATCCAGAAAGCCTTTCAAGCGGCGGAACAAATATCCCGCGTCCTGCCCATTCAGCCGCGGTGTGGCGGGCGTCGACCGGCCGCCCGCAGGTCCATGACAATCTTGACATTTGGCAACCAATTGCGGATCCGGCCCGGTTTCATCCGCGCGGGCCAGAGCCCCCGGCACGATGCCCAGCAGCAGGGCTAGAAAAAGAGCCTTTTTCATGCGCGCGACCTTGCCAAATCCCACTTTAAAATGACCGCTTCGGCGAAAGAGAGACTTGACCTGGATCAAGGCGCGGGCGTTATTTTGGCCTTCACTGACGCCATGTCACGCAGCAACGGCTTCGAAATCGCCTTGAGTGCAGGAGTTCTTCTCCTGGCACTTGGCTTCTTTGCATTTATGCGGTGGCAGACCGGAACGGGCAGCTTTGCATCCTACCGGATAAGCGCGGACATGGCGCATGCAGATCAGCTGGCGGTCGGCACGGACGTCCGGCTGGGCGGCATGGTGATAGGCCGGGTCGCCCGCCTGACACTGGAGCCGCGGACCTATCGGGTCAAAATCCAGATGGATATCCGCGATGACATCCCCATTCCGCGTGACTCGCGATTGGGCGTCTCAGGCGCCGTGATGAGCACGCCCTACCTTTCGATCAGCCCCGGACATAGCGCGGACTATGTGCCCCCCGGCGGGATCCTTGCAAACAAATAGGCCTGCCGCCCTTTCGACCCACCCGGCTTGCCGCGATCCGCATCCTTGATCGTCCTCAATGCGCAGACGCTTCCGTGCGCGAGAATAAGCTGAGGAGAATAAAATGACCCAAGCCCGGCGGCGGATCGCATTCTGCGTCATTATCGTTGTTTTGATAATTGCCGGCGCCATTCTTCAAGCGATCGCCGCCGATAAGCTGCGGCCGGATTTCAGCACGATATCCCCTGCCGCCCCCAATGTTTCTCAAGCCGAAAAATCGGGCGAAGCGATTCTTGAAGGATTGGCATGCATTACCTTTGTGGTCGGCCTTCAGTTGCCGCTCGCGGAGAAAGCTTGCAGCGCGGCCATCGATCTGCGGCCGGACAATCCGCTCGGCTATAAATATCGCGGCTTCACGTATCTTCTGCAGCACCGCTTTGAGCGCGCCGAAATGGATTTTCGTGACGCGACACGACTCGATCCCAAGGACGCGGGCAATCATGCGGGATACGGTCAATCGCTGAGTGGCCAGGGCCGCTTCCGGGAGGCTGTGCAGCAGTTCAACATTGCCCTGGGCCTGTCGCCGCGGGACGCCAATGTTTTAAGCGCGCGCGCCTGGGCACGGGCGGGCGAAGGAAAGGATCTCGCCGCCGCGGTCAAAGACTGCGAGCTTGCGTTGAAACTCAAGCCCCGTTCTTCTGTTGCCTTGGACAGCCGCGCCTTGGTGCACCTGCGGGCGGGAAGAAACCGGCTCGCTTTGCAGGATTATTCCTCGTCGCTGACATGGCATCCCGGCGGGACGGTGGCCCTGTTCGGGCGAGGCCTCACGGAGTTCCGGCTGGGACATATGACGGCAGCGCGCAACGACCTGTCCCTGGCGCGCCGCAATGATCCGGAGATCGACGATATCTTTATCATGGTTGGCGTGCTGGAAGCTGGATGCCATGACGGCAAAGATACATGCAGCCTGCCGGAAGGCTTGCGGGCTGCCCCGCAAACGGGTTCAGGATATCTGTCGGTTTCCTTCTGACGTCACCAGCGGCGAATGCGGCCCACATCGACATGCACAAAGTCGGATTGCGGATAATAACCGACGCCCCCCGCGCGTTCTGAAAGCGCCGCGTTGCGCAGCAGAATCAGCGGGCGTCCCGGCACACGGATATCGACCGCCATTCCCCGCATGTGCAGGCTCTTTACGGCCACGCCGGATTCCTCGGACTTTGCGTGAAGGGCGGCGTTTGTGGCCGGCGACCGATATCCCGATATGATCTCGAAAGGCTTGCTGGTTTCCAATTTGGCGTGAAGCCTAACCAGGGCATCGAGAAGATTGGTCTCGATCGGTTGAACGTCTCCGGTGCGAAAATCCCGCAAAATTTTATTGATGGCAGCGAGCGCATCCGGAACATATGTGCCATTCGCCCAGTAATCGACCGAAAGACGTTCGCCGGTATGGATATTGTGAAGATCGAGCGACCTGGCGCCCGGCGGAACGGTTGACGCAAGGGCGGGCTTCAGCGACGTGATGAGCAGTGCCGTGCTCATTTTCGCCAGAACCGAGCGGCGATGCGGCAGCGGTGCCTTGCGGGGCTTTTTGTCTTTCACCGATCTATCCTCTCGAACAATTGGGATAATTGGCGCCATTGGCGGCCATGCCCGACAGGGCGGCTGCCATCCGGCTGTCCCGGCCATAAATATCGGGCCGGAATTCTAGCACACCGTCATTCGCGGTGAAGGCCGTCCAATAGAGAAAATAGACGGGCAGCCGGCGCCGAAGCGGAAAATACTGCGTCTCTCCGGCCGAAACCGCGTCCGCGATTGTCTTCATGGTTTCCAGATTCTGGGTCAGGGCATAGGAAGCAAGCGGCAGGATGCGCTCGACACGGACACAGCCATGGCTCACGGCCCGGTCCGGCCGCAAGAAGGTGTTTTTGACGGGTGTATCGTGCAGATAGACATCGAAGCGATTGGGCAATTCGAACTTGATTGTGCCCAGCGGGTTTCGTGCACCCGGATGCTGCTGAATCAGGTAGGGAAAATGATCCGGAGAAATGCCGCGCCAATGGACCCGCAGGCCGTAAGGATCTCCTTCCGGGCCATTCAGCAGGATCATGTCCTGAGACTGAAGATAGAACCGGTTGACCTTGAGCTTGGGCAGAATTTCCGCGCGGGCGATCGACAGCGGGACGTTCCAGGGCGGATTGATGGTTATCCCGCCTCCCTCCGCCCGCAGGATCGGGGTGGGGGTCCCGGGCTTTCCAACGACAACGCGAGAGGTCAGAATTTCGCGGTCCCCAAGAATAAGGGAAAGGCTTTCATCCGGAACATTGATGACCAGACGGTCGGCTTCCAATGTTCGCGGCAGCCAGCGCCAGCGTTCCATGTTGGCCAGGATCTGGCCCACACGCGTTTCCGCCGTCACGTTCAGCGCCGCCAGCGTCCGAGGGCCGAGCTTGCCGTCGGGAACCAATCCATGCCGGCCCTGAAACCGCTTCAACGGCACCGCAAGATCGTTGCCCATGGCAGGCGTTGAATCCTCGATTGCAAGTCTCTCGCGCAGACGCGTCGCCAGTGCGCTGTCGTTGCCGAGAACCTCCGCGGGCGTAATCGTCTGCCATCCGCCGCGGCTCTGAATTGCGCGATATTGGGCAAGTGCCGATCGCAGTTGCCCATATTGAGGATCGGAAGGAGGGGCCGAGAGGAGATAGGCCGCCAGGGAATGGGATTCAATCGCCTCGCTCAGACCCGCCGCAGCATCATGGGAATTGTCCGGCAGCCCGACATCGGGATCGAGAGCCCGCAGAAATGGCCGGCCTTCCCGGACGTCCCGCAGATAGCTAAGGGCGGCGCGGGTCAGACCGATATCTCGGCCATCCGCTCCCGAGCCGGCAATGGGCAGATAATTGCCCGGCTCGAGCCCTTCATCCCCCGCGCGCCTCAGCGTTTCGGTCAGGATGATTGCATCATCGGGGCTCCAGGCAGGGGCGAAGTGCCGCCGACGGTAAAAATCCGCAATAGCGGTTTCCGGGCCCGTCATCCCCTGTACCAGCAATTCGATTTTCGGGGACTCGGCGGCGTTCGCGCGCCCGCAAAGGAACGCCAAAACGAACACAAAGGCGGTCAGACATGAGCGCATCGAAATTTCCGGGAAAATGCGCCCCGGCCATACAGGCCGGAGCGTCTGCGACAGGGCAATCAGGCCGCCTTCACATCCACTTTCCGGACCTGCGTTGCCGCCGGCTTGGGGACGGAAACGGTCAGCACGCCATTGTGAAATCGTGCATCGAGTTTGGTTTCGTCGGTGCCTTTTGGGAGGCCGAAAGTTCTGCGGAAGCTGCCATAGCGGCGCTCCTGCATGTAGCGATGCTCGCTTCCTTCTTCCTTCACCTGGAGCTTTTGGCCCCTGATCGTCAGCATTCCGTCCCGAACGCTCACTTCGATGTCCTTTTCATCCACCCCGGGCAATTCCGCGGTAATGACATAAGTCTTGTCATTTTCCGCGACGTCGACCACCAGTGGCGCGATATCCTGGAAATTCTTGGCCCAATAATCCTCAAGATTGGACAGGGGCTTCATGGCATAGGATTCGAAGCCGGCCGAGAACCGATCGAAAAGGTCATCAAGCTCTCCCCGAAACGAGGTCCAAAGTTCGTTGGTCGCAGGCAGGTTTTTCGCCAGACGGTGAATATCAAGCTGCTTGTTCATGAGCGCCTCCTCTTGCTTCAAATACATCTTATCGCCTCGTCCGCGTGGGCCATTTGATCCTGCGCAATCCCCGAGTTTGCCCCATTTGAGGCAGCGCAAGGACAACGACGGCCGCTGCCCCAGAATGTGCGAAAGGGAGAGATTTCGTGAAACACGCCGTCATCTTCGCACACCCCAGCGCCCATAGCTTCACCGGCTCGGTGGCGAATGCCTATGCGGAAGCGGTGGCTGCGCAAGGCCATCAGGTCATCACGCGCGATCTTTACCGGATGAATTTCGACCCGAGACTCTCGGAAGAAGAGCTTCCCTATCGCGGAAATGACCGCTTGCGGCCCGACATTGCAGCCGAGCGACGGCTGCTATCGGATGTCAACATTTTCGTGCTCGTCTACCCCCTCTGGCTCAACGCGCCGCCAGCCATGCTGAAAGGTTATCTCGACCGGGTTTTCGGCTATGGCTTTGCCTATGGCCGTCGCGGCCGGTCGGAACCGCTATTGCAGGGCCGGTCCCTGATCACCTTCAGTTCATCGGGCGCACCACTCCACTGGCTCCGGGAGACGGGCGCCTTCGACGCCATCAGCAAGCTCTTCGATAGCTATTTCGCCGAGCTCTGCGGCCTCTCTTTTCTGGAACATACCCATTTCGGCGCAATCGTTCCGAATATCCGGGAAGACGCCGTCGCCACAAAGCTCGAATCCGTGAAGGAAACCGTAAAAAAGCATTTTGGGAGGCCTCAGTGACCATGATGAAGATTCGACTGGAGTTGGGCCGCACGGACCAATTCCCCAATGGGAATGAAAATCACGCCTATGAGTTTGTCGCGCCGCTCACGCCGGAGGGGCATATCGATGAAGTGGCATGGCAGAAGGAGCGGGCGAATTGCGTGGTCCGCCACCTGGAAAACGGCAACCTCGTAAAATCCGGCCGTCTTTCCCGCGTCGGGCGTTCATGGCGCTTCGATTACGACCGGCACACCCATGCCGACGACGAACCCTTCTACAAGCTGGATCAGCATGTCATGCGGCCGGGACTTTATGTCTCCATCGTCGAACATGATGGAATTCAAAAGCCGTTCAAAATCGTTTCTGTCGTACCCGCCGGTATCAATCCTGCCGATCGCCGCGCATGAAGAAGCGCATCCTACTGATCAATGGCCATCCGGACGCAAGTCCGGCGCGCCTCTGCCACGCGCTCGCAGATGCCTATGCAAAAGGCGCTACCAGCGCGGGCCATGACGTGAGGCGGCTGAATATCGCGACATTGTCTTTTCCCATCCTGCGGGACCCGCAAGAATTTACGCAGCCTCCGGCGAATCCGGACTTGCTGGCGGCCCAGGATGCATTTCTGTGGTCCGAGCATATCGTGTTCGTTTTTCCCCTCTGGCTGGGCGGCCCACCGGCACTTCTCAAGGCCTTCATGGAAGGGTTGGGCTGCGGAGAATTCCTGCTGGGGCAAGGCAAGGGCGGATTCCCAAAAGGCCGGCTGGCGGGACGAACGGCCCGAATGGTGGTCACCATGGGCATGCCGTCGCTCATATATCGCCTCTATTTCCGGGCGCTAGGCACCAGAGCATTCGAGCAGGGCATTCTGCGCATGGCGGGCCTGCGGGCCGTGCGCACCACTCTTATCGGCGGGATCGGAGCGTCCGTCGATCATTGCCGCCGCTGGGTCGGCGTCCTGCGGGACCTGGGCGCAAAAGCCGGATAAGGTTGATCCGCGTCATATGACGGGGCGCCGGGAGCCGCCAATCTTTTTGGCGAAGACAGGAGACATGCATGGTGCAGCTTGTGGTGACGCCGGATTTTTGGGTCAACCGGATCTATCCCGAAGGATTGCTCGAGAAATGGCTGGTAGCGGACGGGGCCTCTGTGACGGCGGCCCAGCCAATCGTCCAATTGAGGATCGAAGGCGAGATGATCGAAATCAAAGCACCCGTCGGCGGGACGTTGAAGATCGATTCACATAAAAATAGTCCCATCGAACCGGGTGCCGTGATCGGCCACATTGTGTGATCAGTCCGACGTCGTGCGCCTTGGCACCGCTGCGACGCAGGGACTGACTGCCGCCCAAGCCTTGGAGAGGCTTCAGCGGTTCGGTCCCAACACGTTGCCGCGGCAACGCCGCCGCAGCGTTCTTGCGATCGCAGCCGGCGTGTTGCGGCAGCCCATGTTCGCCATGCTGCTCGCCGCGGGCGTAATTTATTTTCTGCTGGGGGAGCCCCTGGATTCGGCGCTGCTCATGGCATTCGCGCTTCTTTCGGTGTCCATCACCATTGTGCAGGAAACGCGCAGCGACCGGGTGCTGGATACCCTGCGCGATCTGGCAAGTCCGCAGGCCCTGGTCGTGCGCGACGGTGTCGAACGCCGCCTTCCCGGCGAGGAAGTCGTGCCGGGTGACCTGGTGGTTCTGGGCGAAGGTGAGCGCGTTCCCGCGGATGCCATGCTGGTCACAGCCCAGGATCTTGCCGCGGATGAATCCATACTCACCGGCGAATCCATTCCGGCGCAGAAATATGCCCCCGCCTTAGCGGATGAGCGGACCCAGGAAGGTCCGGCGACGGTTTTTGGCGGGACGCTCATCGTTCGGGGAACAGGAACCGCACTGGTGACTGCAACCGGATCCGGAACCGAACTTGGCAGGATTGGCAAATCCCTGGAGTCCATCGATCTGGAACAGCCGAAGCTTCAGCATCAACTTGGCTGGCTGATCCGGGATTTTGGATTGATCGGCCTGGGGATCGCCGCCAGCGTCGTCCTGCTGCTGGGATGGAAGACCGGCGCATGGCTGCCTGCCTTGCTGTCGGGAATTGCCGTCAGCATGTCCACTCTGCCCGAAGAGTTCCCCCTGGTTCTCGCCGTGTTTCTGGCCATGGGCGCCTGGCGCATCTCGCGGGCCGGCGTCCTGACCCGTCGCGGCAGCGCGATCGAAGCGCTGGGATCGGCCACCGTTCTCTGTGTGGACAAGACCGGCACTCTTACGCAGAACAGAATGAAGCTGACTGTCGTGGCTGCCGGAAGTTCGTCCTACATCCCTGGAGAGGGATTGCCGCCGCCTTGGGCTGCTTCGATTTTGGCGTGTGCCACATGGGCGAGCGCAGCCCGCTCGGCCGATCCCATGGAGTCCGCGATCCGCAAGGCGGCGACCGAGGCGGCCCTGCCCGCTGCGCCCGAGGGAATGCAGCTGACACTGACCTTTGCGCCCCGGCCCGATTTGTTCGCGATGACGAATGTCTGGACCTCGTCCGCCGCGCGAAAAGTATTCATCAAGGGTGCGCCCGAAGCCGTCATCGGATTGGCAGAGCTTGGGGAATCCGAAAAGGCGGACATTCTTTCGCAGGCAAGCCTGCTCGCCCGGGACGGCATCCGCGTGCTGGCCGTGGCCCAGACGGACTTCCTCGACCTTGGCCAACCTCAACCGGCAATGCCGGAACATTTTGCCTTTCGTTATCTGGGCCTGGTTGGCTTCGCCGATCCTCTTCGCGCGAACGTGCCCGCGGCCGTTGCGCAATGCCGGCAAGCCGGAATTCGTGTCATCATGGTCACGGGCGATCACCCTGCCACCGCGCGTGCAATTGCGCGGCAAGCGGGAATTGGCCATGGCGAGATCCTCACCGGCAGCGATCTCGAGCTTCTGACCGACGACGCCCTGGATCAGCGGCTGCAAAGCGTTTGCGTCTTCAGCCGCATCCGCCCAGAGCAGAAGCTTCGCATCGTATCGCGGCTGAAAGCCTGCGGCGAAGTGGTGGCGATGACGGGTGACGGCGTGAACGATGCTCCTGCAATCAAGGCCGCCCATATCGGGATAGCAATGGGCATGCGCGGAACCGATGTCGCGCGCGAGGCCGCAACGCTGGTGTTGCTGAATGACGAGTTTGCCTCCCTGGTTGCCACCATCCGGCTGGGCAGGCGCATCTACGACAATATCCGCAAAGCGATACAGTATGTCGTGGCGGTCCATATTCCGATTGCCGGCCTTGCCATTCTTCCCTTGTTGATCGGCCTGCCCCCCATTCTGGCGCCGATCCAGATCGCGTTCCTGGAAATGATCATAGATCCGGCCTGTTCGATCGTGTTCGAGTCCGAGCCGGAGGAAACGGCGATCATGAACCGCCCGCCCCGTGATCCCGACACCGCGATTTTCACGCGCCCGTTGACGATCTGGACCATTTTCCAAGGACTTGCCGCACTCTTTGCGGTCGCGATGCCCCTAACCATCGGCAGCCTGCTCCAATGGCCTGCCGATCATATCCGGTCCTTAAGCTTTTCGGTCCTGGTTGCGACGAATATCGGCCTTATCCTTGTCAACCGGTCATTCACCCCCTCCCCGCGCCTGGCGCTGAAGGCGAACAATCGCGCCCTGTGGCTATTGTCGGGCTTTGTCCTGGCTCTGCTCGCTGGAACACTTTATTTCCAGCCGCTGCGGACGCTGTTTCACTTCGGGCCTCCGGACAATCGCGATTTTCCCGTCGCGCTGCTGTCCGGATCCGTGTTCTTCCTATTGATGGAAGGGGCGAAATCGCTTTTTCCGGCCGGGACTTTTCAGTCCTCTGCCGCATCCCGTCCGGCAGTAACGGCGGCGCGATAAGCGCCGCAGAGCCGTCAATCATTTCGGCCTCGGGTCAACGCCCCGCCTGCCACAGGCTTGGAGCGCGTACACCAAAGCCGGTCAGCGCTGCGGCGTCATCCGGTCTGCGCGCCGAAAGAAATTCCTTGCAGCCTTGATGATTTCGGCGTCGCTGCACTGCTCCATCGCTTCGCTGCCCGTGACATGAACGGCCACTTCCGGGTGCTTTTGTTTCAGATATCCCTGAAGGTGCGTCTTGGCGTCGGCAGGCCCGGCAATCAGTATTTCCCGAAAATCACCTATCGCATTGGCGATCGCCTCGAAATAGGAAGGGTCGTCATGGGCGTGCCCGCTTCCGATAACGCCCGATTTGTGATGAAGATGCGGGGGGGCGGGACTGTTTATGACCTGCGTATCTTCGTTAGATCCGTGCAAGTCGAATCCGATAATCTTTGCGGCCTTATGATCTAACCATATGACGGCGTGAAAATGCATGAGGCACCTTTCGAGTCGGCGGCGGTGTAATCCCGATGATGGGATCGGCGCGGCAAGAATGGCCATGCTTCGGCCAGAAGCATTGATCCGGATCATATCCGCGCCCGCTCAATCGAGGTTGGGTCGCAATCGCTAATTCCATGGCTATGCGATGACCCTGAAACTGACATTCCTAGGCGGAGCAGGTACCGTCACCGGTTCGAAATATCTCCTGGAGAAAAAAGGGCATCGCATCCTCATCGATTGCGGGCTGTTTCAGGGCTTTAAGGCGTTGCGGTTGCGAAACTGGGCACCCTTTCCCATCGACCCGGAAAGCATCTCGGCAGTGGTGCTGACCCATGCCCATCTCGACCATTCGGGATATCTGCCCCTCCTGGTCAAGAACAAATTTCGCGGGCCCATCGTCTGCACGCAGGGAACGCAAGACCTATGCGGCATCCTTTTGCCGGACTCCGGCCATCTGCAGGAGCAGGATGCCGATTTTGCCAACCGGCATCGCTTTTCCAAACACAATCCCGCTTTGCCGCTCTATACGGAGCAAGATGCGCGACGGGCGCTGGACTTCTTCAAACCCGCACCGTTTGGCGAACTTGTGACGCTCCCGGGGGGCGCCACGGCCCGGTTCCACATTGCCGGACATATTTTGGGTGCGTCGTCGGTCTCACTGCAATGGGATGACAAGACCGTCGTCTTTTCCGGAGATATAGGGCGTTACGCCGACCCCCTGATGCTCGATCCGCAAACGCCGCCACATGCTGATTACCTGGTGATGGAGTCCACTTATGGCGATCGCCGTCACGACCGGGCCGACGTCGAAGATGTGCTGGCCGACATTATCGGATCGACCATTCATCGCGGTGGAACGGTGGTCGTTCCCGCATTTGCGGTGGGCCGATCCCAAAGTCTGATCTACTATATTTCGCGCCTTAAGGCGCAGAACCGATTGCCGAAACTCCTTCCCGTCTTTCTCGACAGCCCTATGGCCATTGATGCGACCGAGATCTTCCGGCGGCATGCCGACGAACAAAGATTGCGCCGGTTTGAACTCGATGCGCTTAATGGCATCCGATACGTCCACACCGCGGAGGAGTCCAAGGCGCTGACCGCCAACCCCATGGCCAAAGTGATCATTTCCGCCAGCGGGATGGCCACAGGTGGGCGGGTGCTGCATCATCTTGAACATTATGCCCCGGACGCCCGGAACACGATTATCTTCGCGGGATTTCAAGCCGGCGGGACACGCGGCGCGGCCATGGTGGCCGGCGCGGATAGCATCAAGATGTACGGCGCCTATGTGCCGGTAAGGGCGCAGGTATACAATTTATCCATGCTTTCCGCCCATGCCGATTGCGACGAACTCCTGCGTTGGACATCCGGCTTTGCCAGTGCGCCGCGGTCCACCTTTGTCACCCATGGCGAACCCCTGGCCGCCGACACCCTTCGCCGCACGTTGGAAGAAAAGCGAGGCTGGAACTGCGTGGTGCCCGACCATGGCCAGACGGTCGAGCTTCCATGAATAAGGCCCATGAAAGACTGAAGGCTCGCCGATTGGGCATCGATACGCAATTCGAGCCCATTATTTTTCTGCATAAGGATTGTCCGGTTTGCCGCTCGGAAGGATTCAACTCTCTCAACCGCGTCGCACTCCAGGCTGGCGGAAAGTCGATTATGGCCACGCTTTACCAGGTGGAATCCAACATCGTTGCCTGTGACGAAGCGGGATTGTCGGATGCAAGCTGGGACCGGCTCAAACTGCGCGAAGGCGACAAGGTTTCGGTACACCACCCCGCCCCGGTCGAATCCCTGGCGCACATGCGAGGCCGCATTTTCGGGCACTCCCTCGATCGCCAGGCGTCCCAAGAGATCATTCGCGACATCGTCGATGGCCGCTATTCTGCCGTGGAGATATCCGCCTTTGTCTCGGCATGCGCCACAATGCCTCTCTCGCTGCAGGAGATCGAAGCGCTCACGCACGGCATGGTCGATACCGGCGACAGGCTGCGTTGGAACGACAAGACGGTCGTGGACAAGCATTCCATCGGCGGATTGCCGGGAAACCGGACAACGCCGATTATCGTCGCGATCATAACCAGTCTGGGCCTGACCATGCCCAAGACGTCATCGCGGGCCATCACGTCTCCGGCGGGAACCGCGGACACGATGGAATGTCTGGCGCCCGTCGAACTCGATGCCGATGTCATTCGCAAGGTGGTCGAGCGTGAAGGTGGATGCATTGCATGGGGTGGCGCCGTCCGGCTTAGCCCGGCCGACGATATTCTCATTCGCGTCGAGCGGGCATTGGAGATCGACGGCGAAGGTCAGATGATTGCCTCGATCCTCTCCAAGAAAATTGCGGCAGGCGTCACGCACTTGGCCGTGGATATGCCGGTCGGTTCTACGGCCAAGGTGCGAAGCCTGGAGGCGGCGACCTCGTTGAGCTTGGGTCTCACCGAAGTGGCCAAGGCCTTCGGATTGAAGGTCCATATTCTGACAGGTGATGGCCGGCAACCTATCGGCAGGGGCATCGGCCCCGCGCTGGAGGCTTTGGATGTACTTTCCGTCCTCAAGGGCGATCCGGCCGCGCCCCAGGATCTGCGCGCCCGGGCGCTGGAGCTGGCCGCGGCAATTCTGGAAATGAGCGGCCGCGCCCCAGCAGGCGCGGGAGCTGCGCTCGCCGCCTGCGTTCTGGATGACGGCCGCGCATGGGCGAAATTTCAACGCATCTGCGAAGCGCAGGGCGGCATGCGCATTCCGTCCACATCCGGATACCGCCAGGAAATCGTCGCGGATTGCGAAGGCTCGCTGACAGAGATCGACAATCGCCGCATCGGCCGCCTTGCCAAATTGGCCGGGGCACCCATGGATAAAGCGGCAGGCGTCGAACTGCATGTCCGTCTTGGAGACCGGATAGCGCGGGGAATGCCGCTCTGCACGGTTCATGCGGAAGCCCGGGGCGAATTGGATTATGCGCTGACCTATGCGCAGGCCAATCCCGACATCTTCCATATCGCTCCGTCATGAGCGCAACGATCTATATCCCACTGGGAGATAGCGCCGAGCTGACCGAAAGCCTGAGCCAGCAGAGCGGCGGCGCGCGAGGCACTCTTGAGACCCGCACATTTCCCGACGGCGAAACCTATTTGCGGTTTGCCGACGACATTGCCGGACGGAGTATTGCGTTGGTGTCTTCCCTGTCGGATCCCAACGCAAAAATCCCGCCGCTCCTGTTTGCCGCGCGAACGGCCCGGGAATTGGGGGCCAAGAAAATCGGCCTGATCGCCCCCTATCTTTGTTACATGCGTCAGGATGCACGCTTCAAACCCGGTGAGTCGGTGACGTCGCGCCATTTCGCCGACCTGATTTCGCAAAGCTTTGACTGGCTAATCACCGTCGATCCGCATTTGCATCGCTACAAATCGCTCAGCGAAATCTACACCATTCCCGCGCGTGCCATTCACGCCGCTCCCCTGCTCGGAGACTGGATCAAGCGCCACATCTCGCAGCCTTACTTGATCGGACCCGACGAAGAAAGCAGGCAATGGGTTTCGCAGGTCGCTCGGATAGCCGGCGCGCCATGCACGGTCCTTGGCAAGCAAAGGCTGGGCGATACGGATGTCCGGATCGCGCCAGATGGAATGAAACCCCTGGGTGCAGCCACTCCCGTCATCATCGACGATGTCATTTCCAGCGGCAGGACAATGCTGGAAGCGGTCCGGATCGCCGCCGCGTTCAGCGACCGCAAGCCGGTTGTCATGGCCGTGCACGGCATTTTCGCCCAGGACGCCGATCTGTTGTTGGAGCGTGAAGGCGCCCGGTTGGTCACGACAAATACGATTTTCCAAAGGTACAGCCAAATTGATATTGCGGGCCTGCTGGCGCGGGAGGCCGTGGAATTATCCGCGCTCTGAGAGCATTTTCGCAACCGTTACGTAATATTCCTTAGTGCACGCCTTAGTGCAGCCCCGAATGGTCCCGGGTCCACACCGCGATTAACAATCGCCCCGACTTAACCGGGAGCGATCTCATGGCACTGCAGACCACCACTACTTCGGCCCTCGCAGAAGAGGCCATTTTCGCCAGCGCCTATTTCAAGCAAGGGGCTGCGGCGCAGCAGCCGGCGGTGGGAGCGGTGCAGAATATCGCCCGGGACCGCGAGATCTTCGCTGAAAGCGATCGGGCGGAACATTTCTACAAAGTGGTTTCCGGGGTGGTGCGAACCTGCAAATTCCTCATGGATGGCCGCCGCCAGATCGAGGGCTTTCATGTGGCCGGCGATATTTTCGGCTTCGAGCCCGGGTCACACCATCTGCTCACCGCCGAGGCGGTGACCGATTGCACAGTGATCGCTTATCGCAAGCAGAAGATGGATCTGTATGCCGGCGGCGACGAACTCCTCTCCCGGGATCTTCTGGCCTTTGCGGTGCGGGGCATGGCAAAAGCACAACATCATTCTCTGCTCCTTGGCCGGCGCAGCGCGATGGAAAAAGTGGCCGGCTTTCTTCTGGATTGGGCGCGGGGAAGCGCTAACCGCCAGGTCATCAGCCTGGCAATGACGCGGCAGGATATTGCCGATTATCTGAACCTCACCATCGAAACGGTTTCCCGCACCCTTTCACAGCTGGAGCGTGACAACGTCATCGTGCTGCCGAGCGCCCGGCAGATCGGATTGAAAAATCTGGACGCGCTGGAAGATTTGGCGGCCTGAGGCCTCGCGCCCAGCGCTGGCAACCCGTATGGTCGCTGCCGGTGTCAATGTGCCGTATTATGCAGCGGATGTCGCATGGCTGTCGAAACACCTCTCTCGGACGACCAACTTAATCGCATCGATGGGTGGTGGCGCGCCGCAAATTATCTGTCGGTGGGACAAGTCTATCTCCTGGCCAACGCGCTGCTCCGCGAGCCGCTAAAGCGCGATCACACGAAGCCAAGGCTGCTGGGCCATTGGGGAACCGTACCGGGCCTCAATTTTCTCTACGTTCATCTCAACCGCATCATCAGGGCGCGCGACCTTAATATTTTGTTCGTCACCGGTCCCGGCCACGGGGCCCCAGGAGTCGTTGCCAACACATATCTGGAAGGCACATATAGCGAGCGGTATCCGGACATATCCCAGGATGAAGCAGGTCTCTGCCGGTTGTTCCGGCAATTCTCCTTTCCCGGCGGCATTCCCAGTCATGCCGCTCCGGAAACGCCGGGCTCAATTCACGAGGGCGGCGAACTCGGCTATTCCTTGTCCCACGCCTTCGGCGCCGTGTTCGACAACCCGGATTTGGTTGCTGCTTGTGTTATTGGAGACGGCGAAGCAGAGACCGGGCCCTTGGCTGCTGCCTGGCATGGAAACAAGTTTCTCAATCCCCGCACCGATGGCGCGGTCCTGCCGATCCTGCACCTCAATGGCTACAAGATCGCGAATCCGACCATCTTGGCGCGTTTGCCCCATTCCGAGCTGAACGCGCTTCTGACTGGCTATGGCTACACGCCGATTTTCGTGGAAGGCGAAGAACCCGCCTTTATGCACCAGACGATGGCGGCCGCCCTCGACACTGCATTTGACAAGATAGGGGAAATTCAACGCAGCGCCCGCAGCCAAAACCGAGTCGAACGCCAAGCTTGGCCCATGATCGTTCTGCGCACGCCCAAGGGTTGGACCGGCCCCAAAACGGTGGACGGACTCAAGACGGAAGGCTTTTGGCGTTCGCATCAGGTGCCTTTCACCCTTGAAAAGGACGCGCATATCCCGCTTCTGGAAAGCTGGTTGCGCAGCTATCGCCCTGAAGAATTGTTCGATTCAAATGGCCGCTTGCGCCCCGAGATCGCATCGCTGGCGCCAGCAGGATCGCGGCGGATGAGTGCGAATCTCCATGCCAATGGCGGCGCCGTGAAGCGCCCCTTGCGGCTTCCCGATTTCAAGCAGCACGCCGTGCGCGTGCCGTCTCCCGGGGCCACGGTGGTCGAGTCCACTGCGATCATGGGTGCCTATCTGCGCGAGGTGATGCGCGCCAACGAGAATAGCCGGAACTTCCGCCTGTTCGGTCCTGACGAGACAGCTTCCAACCGATTGCAGTCCGTATTCGAAGTCACCGGGCGCACCTGGCAGGAACCAATTTATCCCTATGACGACCATCTGGCGCCCGATGGCCGTGTGATGGAAATCCTCAGCGAACACACTTGCCAAGGATGGTTGGAAGGCTATCTCCTGACCGGCCGCCACGGGCTTTTTTCCTGCTACGAGGCGTTTATCCACATCGTCGATTCCATGGTCAATCAGCATGCCAAATGGCTCAAGGCATCACGTGAGACGCCTTGGCGCCAGCCAATAGCTTCGCTGAATTACCTTCTGACCTCTCATGTCTGGCGGCAGGATCATAATGGATTTAGCCATCAGGATCCCGGCTTCATCGACCATGTGGCGAACAAGAAGGCCGATACGGTCCGTGTCTATTTTCCGCCCGACGCCAACACGTTGCTGTATGTGACGGACCACTGCCTCAGAAGCTGGGACCGCATCAATGTCATTGTTGCGGGCAAGCAGCCGGAGTCGCAATGGCTCGATATGGACGCGGCAATCAAGCATTGCAGCCAGGGAATCGGCGTCTGGCAGTGGGCGAGCAATGATCAGGACCAGTATCCGGATGTGGTTATGGCCTGCGCGGGAGACGTTCCGACCATGGAAACTCTGGCCGCGGTCGATTTTCTCAGGCGGCACGCGCCGGAAGTGAAGATTCGGGTTGTGAATGTCGTCGACCTTATGACCTTGCAGGCGAAATCACAGCATCCGCACGGGTTGGGAGACGAGGACTTTGATGCGCTGTTCACCACGGACCGGCCAGTGGTCTTCGCCTATCACGGCTATCCGGCATTGATTCACCGGTTGACCTATAAACGCGCCAATCATAACAATTTCCATGTCCACGGATTTGAAGAGGAAGGAACCACGACCACCCCCTTCGACATGGCGGTGCGCAACCGGTTGGACCGCTTCCATCTGGCCGCGGATGTGGTGGGCAGGATTCCTCACATGAAGAACGCGCTTTATTTGAAACAGCTTCTGCGCGACCATTTGGTCGAACATGACATATATATACGGGCGCACGGCACCGATATGCCGGCGGTCCGCGATTGGCAATGGCCGGGGTAAGACTATCGGCCAGGAGACTGAACGGATGCCGGGAACGCGCCTGATCAACCGCACCTTTGATGAAATCGGGGTGGGGGAAGAAGCAAGCCTTTCACGGCGATTCGAACAGCAGGATCTCGACCTGTTTGCCCTTATCACCGGCGACGTCAATCCCGTCATCACGGACCGGGCCTTCGCCAGTACGGATGCGCTGCATCAAGTGGCCGCACATGGCCTTCTCGGTGGAGGGCTGATTGCGGCAGTCCTGGGAACGAAACTCCCTGGGCCCGGCACTGTATATCTGGACCAAAAGCTTGAATTTCTGAAGCCGGTTGGACTGGGAGATACGATCACCGCGACCGTGACCGTCAAGGAAAAATTCCCCGAAAACGCGGATATCATTCTGAATTGCCGTTGCGTAAATCAAAAAGGGGACATGGTGGTCCGCGGCACCGCCCGCGTCCGCGCGCTTCGCGAAAGCGTTTCTGTCGACCGATATGAATTGCCGGACGTTCGCCTGAATCGGCACAACCGATTCCACAATCTGCTCGCCCGTGCCTCTGGCGCGCCTCCTCTGCCGACGGCAATTGCCCACCCTTGCGACGCCAGTTCCATAGCGGCTGCCGTCGATGGGGCAATCGCCGGGCTCATTGTTCCGATCTTCGTCGGTCCGGAGGGGCGCATCAGAGCCGCGGCGAAGGCGGCGGACGTCGATATCGCGGGTTATCGGCTGGTAAACACGCTCCATAGCGAAGCCTCCGCAGAGACCGCCGTTGCGCTGGTGAAGCAGGGCGAGGCGAGCCTTCTGATGAAAGGCTCCCTTCACACCGATGAATTGCTGCATGCCGTTCTCGCCCCGGAAAAAGGCCTCAGCTCCGGACGCCGCTTGAGCCATGTTTATCTGTTCGATGTTCCTGGCTATCCCCGCCCCCTGTTGGTCACCGATGCGGCCGTGAACATTGCCCCGACGCTGGAGGAGAAGCGCGACATAATTCAAAATGCCATCGATCTGGCGCATGTCATGGGCATTGCTGAACCGCGCGTCGCCGTGCTGTCGGCCGTTGAAACCGTCAATCCGAAAATTCTCTCGACTGTGGATGCCGCGGCGCTCAGCAAGATGGCCCAGCGGGGCCAGATCCGTGGCGGCCTGGTCGACGGTCCGCTTGCCCTCGACAACGCCATCAGTCCATCGGCTGCCTCCGAGAAGGGCATTGTGTCACCGGTCGCCGGCCAGGCGGATATTCTGCTGGTTCCCGACTTGGAGGCCGGCAACATGCTCGCCAAGCAATTGAGTTTTCTGAGCGGCGCCGACGCGGCGGGCATTGTCTTGGGCGCAAAAGTCCCAATCATCCTGACAAGCCGGGCCGATTCCGAGCGGACCCGGCTGGCATCTTGTGCCGTAGCGGTACTTCTGGCCCACGCGCGCCAAGCATTGAGTGCCCAGTTGTGACGGGCCCTATTCTCACAATTAACGCGGGCTCATCGAGCCTGAAGTTCGCACTCTTCGAAGCAGGCGCAAAACCGGTCCGGGGCCCCAAAGGGATCATCGAGGAAACATTCTCGGCGCCCCACATGATCACAACAGATCCATCCGGCCGGCAAAACTCGGAACGCAACTTTCCGAAGGCCGTACCTTTCCCGGAGCTGGTGAGAGAGGTAATCGGCTGGGCGGAGAAGCAATATGGCACCATGCTGAGCGCGGTTGGGCACCGGGTTGTTCATGGGGGAGGCCAATTTGCGACGCCACAGATCGTGTCGGCCGATCTTCTCGCCCAACTCGATAGCTTAGTTGCGCTGGCCCCGCTGCATGAACCGCACAATATCGCGCCGATGCGTTACTTGATGGAGTGCAATCCCAACCTTCCGCAAGTCGCCTGCTTCGACACAAGCTTTCACCACACCATGTCGAGCGTTGCCGCGCGCTTCGCCATCCCCCGCCACTTCGAGGAAGATGGTATCCGCCGCTACGGCTTTCATGGGCTTTCCTATGAGTATATCGCAGAGCGCCTTCGCGAAATCGCACCCAACCTCGCCGCCGGTCGCGTCATTGTCGCGCACCTTGGAAGCGGAGCGAGCGTATGCGCCCTGAAGGACGGCCGGAGCATCGATACCAGCATGGGATTCAGTGCGCTGGACGGTCTCGTGATGGGCACTCGCTGTGGCACTATCGATCCGGGCGTGATTTTGCACTTTATGCGGCGATACGGCATGGGCGCGGCGCAAATCGAAAACCTGCTTTATAATCGATCTGGCTTGCTCGGCCTTTCCGGGATCTCTCCGGATATGCGCAATCTGCTGGAAAGCGGGGAGACGTCGGCCAAAGATGCCGTTTCTTCATTCGTGTTTCGATTGGTGCGGGAAATCGGAGGGCACATCGCCTCGCTCGGCGGGCTCGACGCATTGATATTCACCGCCGGGATCGGAGAACACTCTCCCGAGATACGCAGAATGGCGTGTGACGAATTCCGCTGGCTGGGCCTCTCCCTCGACGACAGCGCCAATGCGCGGAACGATCAGTGGATTTCCACTTCCAGCAGCAAGGTGGGCGTTTTGGTCGTCCCGACCGATGAAGAATACATGATCGCAAAGCATGTCGCGTCCGTGACCGGCACAAGGTAAGCGGCACGAATGGGACCACAAGTTTCGTGAACCCCCGTTAATTGGTGGGAATCAGGGCTTGAAATGGCGCCTTGCGCCAAATCAATGCGGCGAACCCGAAATGAGGCCAAACAAAATCCAGCTAAGCCGTCATTTTCCCACGACCGCGAAGCATATCACTGACCCCGCCCTTCACGGGCGGGGACTTTTCTCATTGGCGGCCATCGCCCGACGCTGGCGGGAAATGGGATTATTGATCCAGATCATCCATTTCTGAAGATGCAAATTTAGACTTAGCATAAGAAAACGCTCCAAACGGAAAGGTTCCAAATGAAACCGCTCTTCCTGCAGCGTCTCGCACAATTCTTCATTTTCGCGGCCGTGGTTGCCGCCACATTACCGGCTACAGCCCAGGATCGCGTCAACGGCGAGTCGATCGCAAAGACCTGGTGCGCCGGCTGTCATGTCATAAACGGCTCGTCGCCTCAATTCGGGCGAACAGACGCGATCCCGTCCTTTTCCGCCGTGGCCGACATGCCTTCGACAACCGCGATATCGTTACGGATTTTCCTTAGCACGCCCCACGCCCGGATGCCCGACTATAATTTGACTCAGCGGGAAATCGCGGACGTATCCGCTTACATCCTGAGCCTGAAAAAATAGATGCGTCAGAATGCGCGGATACTGAAGTAACAAGGTCGATGAGATGCAAAAATGGACATCGCGCGCTTTTTCCGATCAACGCCGTTCCGGCAATTGGAAGCGTTGACGAATAAAATCTAGGATTGAGGGCGCATCATTCAACGGCAATGCCCGATGACGGCCGGCGAGCGCCGCATCATCGGTTGCGACAGCCAAATACGGTCCGATCGTGGTCGGCGATCAGCCCTTCTTCACGCTTGAATCTGGCGACCTCGCTTTATGCGTGCGCGCCTCGCTTGACCCTTCCACCAGCACGAGGTCGCAAGGAGCAAGTTTGGCAATCGACGAACGCTTTCGGTCAGATCTCAATCCCGGGCCACAAAAAGCACCGAAATTCTCAAGGCATTGATTCAAGTCAATTCGCGCAAGACTCATCCCGGCAATTCTTACAAAAATAATGCCGCGAGAGCCGCCGAGAATGGCGGTCGTTATGGAGCCTGCGTGGAAACGAATGACCTGGCGGCGCCCGCTCGCAATCTTTGGTATATGCCCGCCCTTTCTTCCAGCCTAAAGCGCAGCGCAATGCGTCACGAATTGTTGCTCGGGGAGCCGATTGTGCTCGGCAGGGATCGCGACGGCAAAGTCTTTGCGCTGCGGGACATTTGCCCTCATCGCGGCGTACCGCTTTCGGCGGGCAGCATCAGGACCGACAACACCGTCGAATGTCCCTATCATGGGTGGCGTTTCCGAACCGACGGGGTTTGCGCCGGCATTCCATCGTTGGCACCTGGCCAGGCTTTCGATCCTGAGCGCATCGCCGTTCGAAAATATCATACCGCCGAACAGGACGGCCTGATCTGGGTCTACATGCCTGTGAGAGGCCAGGAAGCCGCGTTGCCCAAAACCGATCCGCCCAGGGTCGAAATCGCGGACCCGCGTCCACGCTGGACAAACAGACAAACCTTCGGCTGTGCGATCGACCATGCGGTGATCGGATTGATGGATCCGGTGCACGCGGCCTTTGTGCATAGGCATTGGTGGTGGCGCCGAACGATCCGCCTCAAGAAAAAGCATTACATGCCCTTGCCGACCGGATTTGTCATGACGCGTCATAAGCCCACCAAACCCGCTTATGGTCTTTTGGGAAATGTCACGACGGAGATCACCTTCGAGCTTCCCGCGACGCGATTTGAAACCGTTGAAGGCTCGCTCTTCGGGCGCGCATTCCGCCTTGTCAGCTTGACGCTTTGTACACCCCGTGATGCCGATCACACCGACATATTTCAGATATTCTACTGGCCTTCGTGGCTCTTTTTCATCCGGCCGTTTTTCACGCTGCTGGGTCAGACTTTCATTGCCGATGATCGCAAGATTATTGAGAAACAGCGTAAGGGGCTTCAGTTCGATCCGGCGCTCATGCTGATACCGGATTCCGACATGCCTGCCATATGGTATCATCGCATCAAGAAAGCCTGGATGGGAGCATCGGAAACGGAAACTCCGTTCATCAACCCCATGCAGGAACGAACGGTTCGATGGCGCTCTTGATGACGTCACGATGCAAATGAAACGCAGCGCGCGACAGAACTCCTCCAGGCGGGCCATCCGATGAGGCGTTCGCGGAAATCTCCGATTGCAGCGATTGTTCGCAACCCCGGATGAATTCATGACTCACGCCAACTTTCGACGTCATCGTTGCAGGTGCCGGTCCCGTGGGCTTGAGCTTCGCAGCGTCACTGGCTTCGGAGGGGATTCGTGTCGCCCTGATAGACAGGCAAAATCTTGGAGACCTCCAAAAGCCGGCCTTTGACGGCCGGGAAATAGCGCTGACGCCCGCATCGGAACACATTCTCCGCGAATTGGGGGCGTGGCAGCATTTCCAACCAGATGATATTTCGCTCCTTATGGCCGCCCGAGTCCGCAATGGCATCGGCCGCACAGCTCTGGCACTACAGGCCATGGGACAAGAGGCCGGCGCGATGGTGAAGCTTGTGTCTGCAATGGACTTCGGGATTAACACGGCGCGATAGAGCTTGAGCCACCAACTTGCCATCTTAGTTGGCTCGTGGCGACAGGCATCGCTCACGCCAAATTTAAGCCGCTTGAAGTTGGACGATGTTTCACGTGCGATTTGCACGGTGTTCAGCGGTCGGATTGATCTCTCACGTTTTTCATGGCGGGACCAGTGATCACCATTTATCGGAGGCACCAAGTCCGCCTTCGGAAATTGGCTGCAGACGGTATCCGACGCCGGGTTCGGTAATTAGCAGCCTCGCAACGGAGACACCGGGTTCAATTTTCTGGCGGAGTTGGCGCATGAGAACCCGAAGATATTGGACATCCTCGAGATGCGCCGGCCCCCACACTTCCTTCAGCAGCTGCTGATGAGTCACCACTTTACCAGCATGGGCCACAAGATAGCGCAATAGATTGTACTCCTTGGGCGATAGATGAATTTCGCTATCACCGAGCATGACCCGGCGATTGACGAGATCGACCGACAACGGGCCGGTGTGAAAGATCGGCGCCTCGCCCACCACCTGAAGGCCGTGCCGCAGCGCAGCCCTCAAGCGCGCCAGCAATTCCGCCATGTCAAATGGTTTGGTGACATAATCGTCCGCTCCCAACTCCAGCGCGCGTACCTTTCCCTCGACATCGTTGCGAGCCGACAACACGATTATGGGTGTGAGTGCACGGGCTCTTATGGCCTCTATCACAGCGAAACCATCGTGATCAGGCAACCCGAGATCGAGTATGACGGCGTCTGGCCGCTCCTTGGAAAAGGTCGTGATCGCAAGGCCGCCGCTATTTGCTTCCACACACTCGTAGCCATGAGGCGGCAGGCTTATCCGCAAGAAACGTAAAATCTGCGGTTCGTCGTCAACTATAAGGATTTTGGGGAAACGGGACGCCATACTAGGTTCCACCATTTGTAGCGAGCGGGAGCGAGATGGCCAGCACGGCCCCGGTCCTATCGGTTCTATTGGAAGCGTCCAGTCTTCCGCCGAAAGCCTCAACAAAACCGCGAGCCACAGCAAGTCCCAGTCCGGTGCCCGCGACTCTACTGTCCGAGGCTTTGGCCCGATAGAATTTCTCGAAGATGTGCGGCAGCGCCTCCAACGCAATTCCGATTCCCTCATCGGTCACATTGAGGATCACTCGATCTCCGCTGAGGAGCGCGGAGACGCGAATGGTTGAACCAGGGGGCGAATATTTGGCTGCATTGTCCAATAGATTCACAATCGCCTGTTCCAACAACAAGGGGTCGGCGCGAACCTGTGGAAGATTCGTGGGAAGGTCGACAGCAATTTTGTGGAGAGCCAGGCGACGACTTAATCGTTTGGTTGCCGTGTCCACCAACTCGAACAGATCCAGGGCTTCCGGCTTAGCGCCAAGTGCCCCCGCTTCAAGACGGGACATGTCGAGAAGGTTTCCAACAAAACGATCCAGGCGTTCGGCTTCCTCGCGTATTGTCACGAGAAATTCATTCGTCTGCTTAGCATCATAGAGATTGTGACCGGCGATAAGGGTGGTGGTGGCGCCGAGAATGGACGCCAGCGGAGTGCGCAAATCGTGCGATAGGGAGGTCAGCATGGCCACCCTCAGCTTATCGGCTTCCGCCAGCACTTGGGCTTCGTCTACGCGCTCCACCAATCGAGAACGTTCGATTGCAAGTGCCGCTTGATCGAGCAGCGCATCAAGAAGGCGTCGTTCATCCGGCGTGAATAAGGTGCGGTCATCCCGGCGCTGCAGGCCGGCAACGCCGACAAGCCCCTCTCCCGTGCGCATGGGCAGGAAGAGCCGTTTGGCGCCGGGCAGCGTCTCGGCATTGCGTCCGGCCGGTTGGCCATGTCCCCAACACCAGGCCGCCGCCGCCAAATCTTGCGCATCCAATTCGTCCTCCGGCGGATAGCCTGCTCGCACTTCAAGGCTTTTGGTTTCGGCATTTTCGAGCAGGATCACTACATTCGCCTTCAGCATGGACGAAATCTGAAAAGCCGCCGCCCACAAGATGTCATCGAGGCGCGCGATGCCGGCAAGCTTCCCAGTAAAGCGATAGAGTTCGGTCATGGCGGACGCGCGAGCCGCCGCCAGATCCGCTTGGGCGCGAACCCGCGCCGCGAGATTGCCTGCGATGATTGCCACGAAAAGGAGAACGGCGAAGGACAACCAATTGTTGGGATCGGCAATGGTGAAGGTGTAGAGCGGCGGCAAAAAGAAAAAATTATAAGCCATCACACTCAGAAGCGCGGTGACGAACGCAGGCCAACGCCCAAAAAACACTGCGCTCACCAATACCGGAACAAGAAAGACCATGCCCAGACTGCCGAGAGATTGGGCAAAAATTGCATTCATCAGCCAAGCAACGCAGATAGTGCCCGTCACAGCGCCGGCGCTGAGAGCATAACCCCGCCAATAAATGCCTTCGGGCCGGGGAGCCGTCTTGACACTTTTTGCCGGCATTGTTTCGCCCCGGGGCGAGACTGTCGTTACGCTGATCGCACCGCTTTCGCGGATAAGATCGCGCACCACTGAGCCTCGCAGCAACGCAAACCAGAAGGGTCGCTCGGATTTAGCGGTAATGATCTGGGTTATGTTGTTTCTGTGGGCGTAGTTCAAAATGGATTCAGCGATATCCCTGCCCGGCAGGGATGCCGTCTGGCCGCCCAACCTCTGGGCCAGTCGCAGCGTATCGGCGACGCGGTCCTTATCGCCTTCGCTGAGCGTGGCGTGACGCGGACTTTCTATGTAGATCGCTGTCCAATCCGCCTTGAACGCCGCTGCTACACGGCGCGAATAACGCACCAATTCAGCGGAAGACGGGTGCTCGCTAACGCAAACCAGAATTCGTTCGCCGGCGGCCCAGGGACCACCGATAGCGTGCGCCTGCATGTAATCGACCATGTCGCGATCGACATGCTGTGCAACCCTGCGCAGCGCAAGTTCGCGCAAGGCAGTGAGATTGCCGGGCGAGAAGAAGTGGTTCAGCGCCCGCTCGGCCTGGGATTTTACATACACCTTTCCCTCCCGAAGTCGGGCGAGAAGGTCTTCGGCCGTCAGATCGACCAGTTCGATTTCATCGGCTTCGTCCAGAACGGCGTCCGGTACGGTCTCGCGCACGCGAATTCGCGTGATTTGAGCGATAACATCGTTGAGGCTGTCGATGTGCTGAATGTTGATCGTTGTGTAGACGTCGATGCCGGCGGCGAGCAGTTCTTCGACATCGAGGTAACGCTTGGGGTGTCGACTACCTTCAACATTGGTGTGTGCCAGTTCGTCGACCAGCACCAGCTGCGGCTTGCGTTGGAGTATGGCATCCAGATCCATCTCCGACACTACGCGGCCCTTATAAAGACCACGCTTCTTCGGAATGATCTCGAATCCCTTTGTCAGGGCTTCGGTCTCAAGCCGCCCATGAGTCTCGACCACACCAATGACCACATCGGCGCCATCGAGCCGCCTCCCCCTCCCCTGAGTCAGCATCTCGAAAGTTTTGCCTACGCCAGGTGCCGCACCAAGAAAGATGCGAAGCTTTCCGCGCCCTTCCTTGCTGACCTGTTCGAGCAGGGCATCGGCGGAAGGACGGTCCTGATCGATTCGCACAGCCATGCTGACAGACTAACTCACCCGCCGGGGGCGTGCATTGCATCCAAATCCATGTTGAGTTTTAAGACGTTAACGCGGGGCTCGCCGATGATGCCGAATAGCCGCCCATCGACATGATTGACAACCAGCCGCCGTACCGTGGCCTCGGGCAATCCGCGCACCTTGGCGACACGGGGGACCTGGAACAGGGCCGCCGCCGGGGTAATGTCCGGGTCAAGCCCGCTCGCGGAGCTGGTCACAAGATCAACCGGAACGGGAGCTGTGGGATTTTCGGCGTGCAAAGCGGCGGCATCTCCTTTGACGCGGGCGACCAGCGCCTTTGAAGTCGGCCCATAGTTCGAGCCAATCGAATTGTCAGCGGCATAGGGCGCCGGGATTGTCTTGGTCGCATCCTTGGGATCCGGCCCCGAGGTCGCGGACGGGCGGCCGTGGAAATATTTGGCGCTGGCAAAGTTCTGCCCGATGAGGTCAGAGCCGACGACCTTTCCGTTCTTTTCTATCAAGCTGCCGTTTGCCTGATGGGGGAACAGAAGTTGTCCGATGCCGGTCATACCCAAGGGGTAGGCCAGACCCGTGATGATTGTAAGAAACACAATCATCATTATGGCAGGGCGGATTTGCTTCAGCATGATGCGATCCTCACACGATTCCGGCGGCGGCTACGGCCATATCAATCAACTTGATGCCGATGAATGGGACAATGATTCCGCCAACGCCATACACCAAAAGGTTGCGGCGAAGCATGCTTGCCGCCCCTACAGGCCTGTAAGCGACACCCTTCAGGGCGAGCGGAACTTTCCAGCACATTGGGATCCTAAGCTTAGAATTCCACGTGGACAAGTTGTCGCGGCCGCTTCTATAGTGTCACCTAAATACTAGTGACTCCAGCGTAACTGGACTGGCCACAGTTAGGCCGCAAATGTAATCACACTGGCTCACCTTCGG
>JADMIO010604105.1_pt1 | contig 26995 bp, 22 predicted proteins | sample 8958161 | NCBI WGS metagenome assembly JADMIO01 (sample SAMN16585339, study PRJNA669376) | soil metagenome | isolation source: Crop rotation soil | place: USA: Cullars Rotation, Alabama | collected 2011
CGCGACTTCAAGTCACGTGAATTCCAAGCTTCGGATCCCACTGTGCTGGAAAGCGAAGACGGCTTCGACAACCAACAGCTCATCTCGATGCATCTCCGCAAAGCCGGCGCGCAGGTGACGATCGCGGAGAATGGGCGCATCGGTGTCGAGAAGGCGGTCGCACAGAAGTTCGACGTGATCCTGATGGACATGCAGATGCCGGAGATGGATGGCGAAACGGCAACCGGCGAGCTGCGCCGGCGCGGCATGAGCATCCCCATCATCGCCCTCACCGCGCACGCGATGGCCGAAGACCGTGCCAAGTGCCTCGCGGCGGGGTGCACGGATTATCTCTCCAAGCCGGTGGCGAAGGATCTGCTGCTGCGAACGGTGGCGCGATACCTGGGCCAAGAGCATGTGAAAACCCCCGAAACGCCACAGGGGTCAAAGCTGCGCAGCAGCCTCGCGTCCGATCCGGACATGCAGGAGTTGCTGCGAAACTTCATCGACAACCTCCCCCGCCGCACCGAGCACATGCTCGAATTGCTCCGCAGAAACGAAATCGAACAACTCCGCCAGGCCGTGCACCAGCTCAAAGGCGCCGGTGGCGGATATGGGTTCACGGAGATCACGCATCGCGCGTCGGAACTGGAACGGGCCATCAAAAACGGCGCGGCGCTCGATGCGATCGCGAGTGACGTGCAGTCCCTGGTGGAACTATTGCAGCGTGTCGAGGGATACCAGGCGCCCAGTGGGATCAGAGCAGCGAACGGATGACGAAGCGAACGAAATATTTTCTGCGATTCGGCCTGCTTGCCGCCTGGCTGGGCGTCGTGAGCGCCGGCATGGCCGGATTGCTGCGCTACTCGGGCAAGCCGGGCACGCCGGCGCGCGATCCGATCGCGTGGCCGAGCGAATGGGAATTACGCCCGCAGCCAAGCGGGACCACGCTCGTGGTTGCCCTGCATCCGCGCTGCGCGTGCTCGCGCGCCACGCTGGGCGAACTGGCACAACTCATGACGCACAACGCCAATGGCCTTCACGCTTACGTGTTGATGATCCGACCCGACGGAATGCCCAACGGATTTGAGCGCGGCACGCTCTGGGATATGGCAGAGGCGATCCCCTCGGTGACCGTCGTCGTCGATCCAGGTGGCCGGCTGGCGTCGCGACTGGGCGCCGAGACTTCCGGCCAGACTTACGCGTTTAACTTCGAAGGCAAGCTTCTCTTCGCCGGTGGAATCACTCCCGCTCGCGGCCACATGGGCGACAGCGCCGGTGCAGACGCGCTGACGGCGATTCTGCTGCGCGGAGCGCCGCGCGCGGCGCGCACCGAGGTCTTCGGATGTTCGTTGAGAGGAAGGGAACCGTGACACTGTCAATGACTTTCGAAACCTCGCCGGCCCGCGAGCGCATCTCACGGCGCAGTGAGTCGCTGTTCAAGAAGCAGTGTCGTCTCGTGGCGCGGCGCACCGATCGCATGTTCGCCGTTTTGATGATCCTGCAATGGTTTGCGGGCATCGTCATCGCCCTTTCCGTCGCTCCAAAGGTCTGGGCGGGACGCGAGAGCGCGACGCACCCGCATGTTTACGCAGCGATTTATCTGGGGGCGGCAATCAGTGGTTTGCCGGTGCTGCTGGCGCTGCTTCGTCCGGGCAAAGTTGAAACGCGCTACGTGATTGCAATCGCCCAGATGCTCTGGTCAGCGCTGTTGATTCATCTGACCGGCGGGCGCATTGAGACGCATTTCCACGTCTTCGGATCGCTGGCGTTTCTCGCCATCTACCGCGACTGGCGCGTGCTGATCCCCGCGACACTGGTGGTGGCGCTGGATCACATGGTGCGCGGGATCTTCTGGCCGGCCTCGGTGTATGGCGTGCTATCCGCGTCGCCGTGGCGAACGATTGAACACGCCGTCTGGGTCATTTTCGAAGATATCTTTCTGGTGATCTGCTGTCTGCAACAGGTACGGGACATGCGCATGGGCGCAGCACGACAGGCCGAGCTCGAGCACAACAAACGCGAGCTTCACCAGACACACGCCGAGCTCGAGCAGCGGGTGGCCAATCGCACCGCCGAGCTCAGCCACGCGAAGGCATCCGCAGAAGCGGCAAATAACGCCAAAAGCACATTTCTCGCCAACATGAGCCACGAAATCCGCACACCCATGACCGCGATCCTTGGATATTCGGATCTGTTGGTCGAACCCGGGCAGACGGTTTCGGAGCGTCACGACGCGCTGCACGTGATCCGCCGCAACGCGCGACATCTGCTCGATCTGATCAATGACATCCTCGACATCTCGAAGATCGAAGCAGGCAAGATGGCCGTCGAACGAATCCAGACCGATCTGTTGAAGGAAATCGGCGACGTGATCTCGATCATGCGACCGCGGGCGATCGAAAAAAGCCTGAATTTCCAGGCGGAATTCATCGGCGCCATCCCGCGCACGATCCAGACCGATCCATTGAGGCTCAAACAGATCCTCATGAACCTGCTTGGCAACGGCATGAAGTTCACCGAATGTGGCGAGCTTTGCGTGCGCGTGCGATGCGAACCAGTTTCCGGCGAGAGTCGAATCCACTTCGATATCTCTGATACCGGCGTGGGGATGAGCCCCGAACAATTGTCGCGGCTGTTTCAGCCGTTCATGCAAGCGGATGAATCGACCACGCGCCGCTTTGGCGGCACGGGACTGGGGTTGACGATCAGCCAGCGATTGGCGCGCGTCCTGGGTGGCGACATCACCGTCACCAGCGAAGTTGGCCGCGGTAGTACGTTCTCGGTCACCATCGCTGGCGGATCGCTCGATGGAATTGAGATGCTCCACGACGTGCGGGAGTCGATGCTCTTCTCGAACCTTTCGCAATCCCCCGCCGCGAAGATCACACTCGCCGGACGCATCCTCCTGGTCGAGGATGGACTGGACAATCAACAGCTCATCTCCCTTCACCTGCGAAAAGCAGGCGCAACGGTCGGCATCGCGGACAACGGCCGCATTGGCGTCGCGATGGCCTGCGCGCAGCCGTTTGATGTCATCCTCATGGACATGCAGATGCCGGAGATGGACGGCTATACCGCGGCCAGCACGCTGCGAGCCAAGGGGATGACGCTGCCGATCATCGCCCTGACGGCGCATGCGATGACCGAGGACCGCGCCAAGTGCCTGGCCGCGGGGTGCAGTGATTATCTGAGCAAGCCGGTGCCGAAGGAATTGCTTCTGCGCACCGTGGCAGCGGCGATGAACAAGGCCCCGCAAGAGACTGCGCAACCCAATGCAGAACCCGAGCCGCAGGCAGCGCCGCGCGCCAAACTCCGCAGCAGCTACGCGGGCGATCCGGACATGCAGGAGTTGATCCACGAATTCGTCTCGCGTCTGCCGCAGCGCGCCGCGCGCATGATCGAACTGCTCCGCGATCAGGACATCGAACAGCTCCGACAAACCGTGCATCAGCTCAAAGGCGCCGGCGGAGGATATGGCTTCGGCGAGATCACCCACCGCGCCGCGGATGTCGAAAAGACGATCAAAGCCGGCGCGGGACTCGATGCGGTGGCGGCGCAGGTTGAATCGCTGGTCCGCTTGCTCGAGCGCGTGGATGGCTACGTGGATTCGTCCAGGAGCACCACATGAACCTGGCGATCGGACTGCTGCTCGGGATTGCGCTCTCGGTGCTGTGCACCAAGAGTATTCGTGCGCGCACGCTTGCGAAAATGTCGCAGGAGCTCAAGACCCGCGAGCAATTGCTGCAGCAGTTCATCGAGCACACCCCCGCGGCCGTCGCGATGGTTGATCGGGAGATGCGATACCTGGCGGTGAGCCGGCGATGGATCATGGACTACAAGCTCGCGGGGCAGGAGATTGTCGGGCGATCCCACTACGACGTCTTCCCGGATCTGGAGCCGCGCTGGAAGCTGGTTCACGAAAGATGCCTCGCCGGCGCGGTGGCGGCGTGTGATGACGACCCGTGGCTGCGCGGGGATGGATCGCAGGAATGGCTCAAGTGGGAAGTGCGGCCGTGGACCGACAGTGCCGGCGCGATCGGCGGGATCATCATGTTCACCGAGGTCGTCACCGAGCGCAAGCGCACCGAGATGGCGCTGCGCGATGCGACGCTTCTACAGCAGGCCGTGCTCGACGCGGCCCATTACGCGATCGTTGCGACGACCAATGACGGCAAGATCCGCATCTTCAACCAGGCCGCGGAGCGCATGCTCGGATACTCAGGCGACGAAGTGCTGTATTCGAAGTCCCCGGACCTATTTCACGTCCCCGAAGAGTTGGAGCGTCGCGCCGCCGAGCTCAGCGTCGAATTGGGCCGGACCATCGCGCCGAACACCGACGTCTTCACCGCAAAACCGCAGCTTGGCCAGGTCGAAGAAGGCCAGTGGACCTGCGTCCGCAAAGACGGCAGCCGTTTTCCGATCTGGCTCTCGGTGACCGGCCTCCGCGAGGTCGATGGAAGCATGTGCGGATATGTCGGCATCGCCTCCGACATCAGCGAGCTGGCCGCCGCGAAAGAAGCCGCAGAAGCGGCCAGCCAGGCGAAGACCGAGTTCCTCGCGAACATGAGTCACGAGATTCGCACGCCGATGACCTCGATCATCGGGTACGCGGACCTGCTCCTCGATCCAAACCTGCCCGCCCCGCAGCGCATCGAGCACGTGCAGACGATCCGCCGCAACGGCGAGCACCTCGTCGCGGTTATCAACGACATCCTCGACATCTCGCGCATCGAATCGGGCAAGATCGCGATCGAGTGCGTAGACACCTCGCCGGCGACGATCCTGGCAGAGATCGCCTCGCAGATGCGCGCCAAGGCGGTCGACAAACGGCTGACGTTCGACGTCGAATACGAAGGCCCCATCCCCGCGCGCGTTCGCACCGATCCGGCACGCCTGCGGCAGATTCTCATGAACCTGGTCACCAACGCGATCAAGTTCACCGACCAGGGCGGCGTCCGCGTGATCGTTTCGCTGGATCAATCCGATTCGAAGACGGCGAGCCTGAACTTCCGCGTGGTGGACACGGGGATCGGTATCGGCCCGGAAAAGATCGAGGCGATTTTCGCTCCCTTCAAGCAGGCCGATTCGTCCACCACACGACGCTTCGGTGGAACAGGGCTCGGGCTGGCGATATCGAGTCGACTTGCCGCGCTGCTCGGCGGGCGCTTGCTGGTCTCCAGCCAGAGCGGCGCGGGATCTGAATTCATGCTGAGCATTCCGGTTGGCCCGACCGAGCGCATCGAGTGGATGGCGCACCCCGAGGACATGGTTTCCGACGCATCACGCACGACACGATCCCTCGACAAGACGCTCAATGCGAAGGTGCTGCTCGCCGAAGACGGTGTCGACAATCAGAAGCTCATCTCCCTTCACCTGACGCGCGCCGGCGTCGATGTCACCGTCGTCGCCAATGGCCGCGAGGCGATTGAAGCGACTAACGCCGGCAAATTCGACGTCATCCTCATGGACATGCAGATGCCGGAGATGGATGGTTATGAAGCGACCGCCAAGCTGCGCGCCAGCGGTTATGCCGGGCCGATTCTCGCGCTGACCGCGCACGCCATGTCGAATGATCGCAATAAGTGCCTGACCGCGGGCTGCAACGAATATCTCACCAAGCCAATCGATGCCCAGACCCTCGTTCGCGTCGTGGGCAAGTTCGCCAACGCGTCGAACCAGCAGGCGCTGGACACGATCAGCGGCACGCATCGCAGTGAGCTTGCCGACGATCCGGACATGCGCGAGATCATCGAGCAATACGTCTCTCGCCTGCCGGAGCAGGTGCAAAAGATTCACGAGTTGCTCGCGCAGAACGATCTGAAAAACCTCGGTCGCTTGGCGCATCAGCTCAAAGGCTCCGGCGGCGGATATGGGTTCCCGCAGATCACCGCTTTGGCGTCCGCGGCAAATCGATCGATCAATGAAGCCGAGCCGATCGACGCAATCCGTCGGCAGATCGACACGCTGGTGAATTACATCCGCAAGATCAAGGGATACGACACCTCGAAGGAGGCTGCGCATGCCGCAGAACGTACTGGCCATTGATGATTCGCCCGAGATTCACGCCCTGCTGCGTGCGCGGCTGAAGGACGAGCCGATCACGCTGCACTGCGCCGAGTCCGGCAAGGCCGGCTTGGAAATGGTGAACCAGATCAAACCGGATGTCATCCTGCTCGACGTACACATGGAGGAAATGGACGGCTACCAGGTCTGCCGCATGATCAAGGCGAACCCCGCGACCGTGAACGTGCCGATCATCTTCCTCACCGGCGCCGACAAGACCGAGGAAAAGATCCGCGGGCTGGAGTTGGGCGCGACCGATTACGTCACCAAGCCATTCGACCCGGCTGAGCTGCGGGCGCGTGTTCGCGCGGCATTGCGCACGGCGTACCTGATGGACCTGCTTTCGCGCAAGGCGATGATCGACGGGCTGACGGGTCTCTGGAATCGCACCTATCTGGACTCGCGCCTGGACGCGGAGGTCGCTCACGCGCGCCGCACTGGGCGATCGGTCTCGTGCATCATGCTCGACGTAGATCATTTCAAATCGATCAACGACCGGTATGGGCATCCGTTCGGCGATGAAGTCTTGCGCATGATCGCGGTGGCACTAGGCGCCAGTTGCCGCAGTGAGGATGTGGTGTGTCGTTATGGCGGAGAAGAGTTTGCGGTTCTGCTGCCGAATACGAATGCAGCAGCAGCTTCAGAGCTGGCCGAGCGATTGCGCCGTGCGATCGAAGGCGAAGCAATGAAGTTCAAGGGGCAAGTAGTTAAGGTGACGTCCAGCTTTGGCGTTTCGGAGCTCACGGAGAACATGTCGGTCCGCCTCATGGAATGCGCAGATAAGGCGCTCTACGAGGCGAAGCAATCGGGGCGGAATCGCGTCTGCGTCGCCGCTATTTCTCCGACAGGATCTTCACATCCTTTGGTGGCGTGAGCGTGATCTCCTCCACCTCGATCTTGCCGTAGCCCAGGCAATTCTCCGCGCCGCGATTGCCATTCACTCGGCAGAAGATCAGCAATCCCGGCGACGCATCCCGGGATTCGGTTCTGTACTTCTCATTGTACTTCTTGAAGGTTGGCGCTGGCGCTTCGGTCAGTTCATCGAAAGTCGCGCCCGCCGGAGCGTCCGCAAACCCGAATTCGGTTCCCATTCGATGAAACTTCAGCGCGGGGATTGCACCGAACGTCGGACCCACACCCAGACCACCGCCCAGCCCGTCGCCCTGCCAGATCTGCCAATCCTGCTTGAAGAAATCCAGGTTCGTCCAATGCGTAAGAGCAACGCGGCCGATCTCGACATCGTCACCGGCCAGTGCGCGCTCGCCTTTCTTGTTCCAGGCATAACGGATGATTACGTATCTCGTGCGATAAAGGGTGATGTCGCTTCGATCGCAACTTGCCTCGCCGTTGGTGATGGTTACATGAATCCACTGAGACGCGCATCCCTCGCGGCGCAGATTGAAGAAGTGCTTGCCATCGGGAAACGTGGAGAGATCGACGGTGTTGTCTGCTTCCCCAAGCTTGGCAATCTCCCCCGCCGGTGGTTCCTTGCCCGTTGGCCGGCTTGGACGCTGATAGATCATCCGGATCGGCGCGTCACGGAGCACCGGCGCGTCGGCGGGACGCTCGATCTCGAGTTTGAGCTTAATCTTTCCCGGCGGGGGTTCTTCGGCACGTGCGGAGTTGACCGCGCACATGAGCACCAAGGCGCCAAGCCACCATTTCGGATTCATAGCGTCACCACCGCATCCGCCTCGATCTCAATCTTCGCATCGGCGTCGATCAGCCGCGCGACTTCGAGAATGCTGGTCGCGGGCCGGGTCTCACCGAAGACCTTTCCGTGAATTTTGGCGACCTGCTCCCACTGCGAAACATCCGTCACAAACATGCGCGTGCGGATCACATGTTCCATTTTTCCGCCCAGTTTTTCGATTGCGGCCTGGATGATGGCCAGAGCGCGGGCGGTCTGTTCACCAACGCTCGCAGGATAAGTTCCATCCGCGTTGATCCCGACCGTGCCGGTGATGGCGATGATGTTGCCGCTGCGCACGGCGCGGGAATAGCCCATGATCGGCTCCCACTTTGAGCCGGAGCTGGCACATTTTCTTCCAACGCGGTCGGTCACGGTGATGTTGATGTCGGATGGCATGGGGTCTCCTTGAAGCGCGCATGATATCGTCAAGGGCCGCAAATTCTTAGTTGCCGGGGGCACGTTTATTGCGGTCGTGACCCGTGAGTCGTTTTGGAGGCCACAATGACACTGACGCAGGATTATCAAAGTGGGACGGGATATGTGCCACAAGCCGAACAGGGCGCCGCGCCACAGCAGAACGTCGGGAATGCGGAGCGGATCGTTTCTGTCACGGCAGGGTCGATCATGGCGCTGGCCGGTCTTTCGCGGCGAAGTCTGCCGGGGTTGATCGGTGCCGCCATCGGCGGCGCACTCATCTATCGCGGCGCAACCGGGACATGCCCCGCGTACAGCGCGCTGGATATCGATACTGCCCACCCGGAGCCGCAGAGCCCGCAACAGTTGCAGGAAGATCTCGACAGCCGCGGCATTCACGTCGAACAGGCGTATCTCATCAACCGCTCGGCGGAAGACCTTTACCAGTATTGGCGAAATTTCGAGAATCTCCCGCGCATCATGACGCACCTGCAGCGCGTGACGGTCTTCGACGATCGCCGCTCGCACTGGGCCGCCAAGGCGCCGCGGCTCGCCGGCGGATCGGTCGAGTGGGATGCCGAAATCACTGCCGATGAGCCAAACCAGCGCATTGCCTGGCGATCGCTGCCGGGATCCGACATTGAGTGCGCCGGCGAGATTCGTTTCTCCCGCGCCATGGGCGATCGCGGAACCGAAGTGCACGTGTTCATGGACTATGTCCCGCCCGCGGGCAAAGTTGGCCACTGGATCGCAACGCTCTTCGGTGAAGCGCCGCGCCGGCAGATGCGCGACGATCTCCGTAACTTCAAGCGGCTGATGGAAGTCGGCGAGATCCCAACGATTGAAGGCCAACCGCGCGGCACGTGCACGGGCCGAGGAACGCGCGAAAGTGCTTGAGGTTCGTACCGATCATTGGATTGCAAAGGAAGTGTTATCATGAAAGCCCTCGTCTGGTGTGCCCCCTACAAAGTCAAAGTCGAAAACGTCCCCGAGCCCAAAATCATTAACAAGCGCGACGCGATCATCCGCGTCACCTCTACTTGCATCTGCGGATCGGATCTTCACCTGCTCGACGGCTTCATTCCCTTCATGAAGCCCGGGGACATCATGGGTCACGAGCCGATGGGCATCGTCGAGGAAGTCGGGCCGGACATCGATCAAAGCAAGCTGAAAAAAGGCGACCGCGTGGTCGTGCCGTTCATGATGATCTGCGGCAACTGCTTCTTCTGCCGTCGCCAACTCTACAGTTGCTGTGACAACACCAATCCCAAAGCCTGGATCAGCGAGCAGATGATCGGCCATCCGACCGCGGGGATTTTCGGTTATTCGCACATGACCGGCGGCTATGCCGGCGGCCAGGCGGAATTCCTGCGTGTGCCGCTGGCCGATCTGAATTGCCAGGTGATGCCGAAGGATTTCACGGATCATCAACTGGTGTTTCTCTCGGACATTTTCCCCACTGGCTACATGGCGGTCGAGCAGTGCAACGTTCAGCCGGACGATACGGTGGCGATCTGGGGATGCGGACCGGTCGGACAATTCACGATCCGCAGCGCCAAGCTCCTAGGTGCCGGGCGCGTCATTGCCATCGACAGCGAAAAGAAAGTCCCCGAGCGCATGCAGATGGCGCGCGACGGCGGTGCGATCACGATCGACATGAGCAGCGAATCGGTCTACGAGCGATTGCTCGATCTCACCGGTGGCATCGGCCCCGACATCTGCATCGACGCCGTCGGCATGGAAGCCCACGGCTACACCGCGATCGACAACGCGTACGACAAGATCAAGACGAACCTGTTCATGGAAACCGAGCGCCCGCACGTGATCCGCCAGGCGATCAACTGCTGCCGCAAAGCCGGGACGGTGTCGATCCCAGGCGTGTATGGCGGGCTGTCCGACAAGATCCCGATCGGCGCGATGATGAACAAAGGCCTGACCATCAAAACCGGCCAGACACACGTGCACAAATACGTGCCGAAGCTGCTCGAGCACATTCGCAAGGGTGAGATCGATCCCAGCTTCGTCGTCACGCATCGTCTGCCGCTGTCGGAAGCGCCGCACGCGTACAAGATCTTCCGCGAGAAGGAGGACGGCTGCATCAAGGTCGTGCTCGACCCGGCGGCGTGATCAGCGCTGGATCTGATAGAGCGTCCCCGACGCTTCCTCGTGCACACGAAGGAAATGCTCGCGATGTGATTCAGCGAAAGCGCGTTCGGGCGGCTCGGGAAGAACCGATTGCCGGCCGATGAAAAGGAACTGGGCGTCGCTCTTGAGCACTTTTTCCAGCCACATCTTCTGATCCGGATTTTCCGTGAGCAGTTTGGCGACAAACGCGCGGATCTCCTGATCCGTGACGCGCTCGCGACCGCTCGGCAGATCGTGGTAGTTGCGCACGCCCGGGCGCGTGGGGAGGTACAGGACTCGGCGCGAGTAATCGAACCCCATCAGGGGACGAGTGAAGATGAGGTTCGTGTATGCCAGCGGGGCGTCGGGCGGGACGTGCTCGTCGATGTAGCGCCACATCGGAACCTGATCCGGATACGGCGTGGCCAGCGCGATCATCGAAACCTGGCGTGAGCCCAGGAGGATCGCATGCCACTGGATGAAGATCGCGCATCCAACAAAAAACAGCACCACCGACCAGACCGCAAGGCGCACGCGCGGCGTTCGCATCAGGGGGACGAGCAGGAGCACGACGCACATTCCCAAGGCACAGACGATCGCGCCTGCGATGAGGAAATCGCGCAGCAACTCCTTGTCTGCAAACCCGCCCCAGATCGAGATCGCAGTGACGACGCTGACCAGCAGAAGCTGGCCCCAAATCGGGATCGTCAATCGCCCCGCAAAGATCGCGACACAGATGTAGAGCAGGAGCAAGCTTGGATATGCGTATCGAATCAGCGCCGCGTGGGAGGTGAAGAAGAAGATGAGCAGACCGAGGAGCGGCCCAATGAGAATAAGCCGGATCATAGGTTCGCGCCCAGCTCGATCAAGCACCAATGCGGTCACGCCGAGCCATGTCATGCCGAGCGTGACGACGAGCGTCGGCGAGGGACTGTGAAAACCTCCCGTCAACGCGTGCCAAGCGCCTTGCAATGTGCGCATCTCGGTACTGCGCTCGGGGATGAACATCCCTTTGAAGATCTCAAGACCCCCGACGCGCACGGGCACCGGATACAGCGGATTGCCCGCGAGGACCCAGTTCCGCAGATACCATGGTCCTGCGATCGCGAAGACACAAGCGGCAAAGATGAGCCAATGGCGCCATCTCCAACCGGCACGGAAAGGAGCGTCGATCGCCAGCAAAAGCAACGGCGCGGTAAGCAGAGCCGTGTACTTCGTCGCGAAGAACAATCCCAGAGCAACGCCGATGCGCCAGGGCCCAAGCCGATCTTTCATTCGCTCGGGCATCAGTCCCGCGACACTCGCAAGGAAAAACGCGGCGATGAAATGGTCGTCCTTGATCAGGATCGCCTCGCTGATGAACGGCCGCGAGAGTAGCGCCCCCACCGCGGCGAGAGAAGCAACCGACAATCGCACGCCCAGCGCCCGCGTGATCTGAACGATCGCAAGAAAGATCAGAATCAGCGCCGGCATCTGCACGAATTCGGCGATCTGATCGCAGCCGATCGGCGCGATCAGCCACACCAGAAACGTCGAGCCCGCCAGTGGCGAATACGTGTTAGCGGGATTGAAAAACCACGTGTTGTAAAGCCCGGTGCGCCCCGTCTGCATCCACTGCCCCGCCGCCGGCAGGTGATACGTCAGCGCATCATCCCCAACCAGCGGCCCACTGCTCTGGGTGTAGATCGCGCCGCAAAAATAGCCTAGGGCGAAGAGCAGGCAGGCACTGAAGATCAATGAATCCGTCTTAGTTGCGTCCGTTGGACCTGCGATTTGACGATCTCGTGCGAACCAGAAGATCAACGCTGCCAGAACGGTCGCGCTAATCAGCATCGTCTCTGCACGCAGCATCTCCAGCAATCCCGGGATGCAAACCGAAAGATATTGCACGAGGTAATGAATCAGCAGCGCATCCAGCGCCGCGCCGATCCGATCCTGCGATGTGAATCGCCGTGAAAACCTGAACGCTGCGACAAACACGAACACGTTCACCGCGATCGCGATGACCAGACGCAGTTCGTCGGGGAGATACTGCACGCTGGAAGAATAGAGGATCGAGGGTCGGGGATCGAGCTAATACGCGCGTTTCAGCTTCGCCTTGGGAAACGACGCCGCGAGGATTTGCTCGGCGCTTTCGCCTTGCTCGGCGCGGGCCTCGGCGCACCACTGGCACAGGCCGACGCCATGCCCATATCCGTGGCCTTCGACGAAGGCGATGCTGTCCGGCTGGATCACCGGCTTGCAGAAGCTACTGAACATGGTGGGCCCGTCGCCGGCGTCGGTGTTGCACGCGTTCCGCGTCTGCTCGCTGCTAAGCGAATAGCTCGTGCCGCGGACGTCGGTGATGAGAAATCGCACCGGGCGGTAATACTGGTTCACCAGCTGGATGTCGATGCGCTCGACCTGTCCCATGTTCTTGATCGGGTTGTCGTACCGCGCGCCCCAGTTGCGGATGCGCCGCGTGAGCTCGTTCTTGGGGATGATGACCGGGCCCCAGTTGAATTTGGGCGAAGCGTTGCAGAGCACGCCGACGTTCTGCGCCATCAGTGGCTCGATGTTCGGCGCGCCCAGCGCGTCGTATCCGGATTGCGAGATCCCGCCACAGCAGGCGCTGAAGAAGGCTTCGAAAATGTGCTCATCGCCGGGGGGACCGTACGCGAGCACCACCCCCGCGGTTTCGTCCGTCGCCTCGCGCGAACGATCGGATTCGGCGGCGATCCCACCGTACACCTGGCTCTTGGTGTCCGCGAACACGTCGAACGAGCGATTCACGCCGTCGGTCTTGGCGTGATACAGCGCATACGTTCGCGCCGTGATCGCCTGCGCCTTGTACGCCTCGATCTGCCATCGCGGCAAAAGCTCTTCCGACAGCACGCCTTTCAGATACGACTCGACATCGACATCATTGATGACATCGAACTTCCCCGCGCCGACGGGAACCAATCGATACGACCCGTGATACGCCTGGGCGTTGACGACAAGCGAATCGCCGAGGCCCGGTTGTAGCTGAAGCTCACCGGTTCCCGAGAGCACGCCACCGATCGACCACATACCACTGCTGGTAATGACGATTTCGTAGGGCCGGCCGGGTTGAAGCGGCATGACGTGCGCCGTCGCGTCCGACTGCGCCCGCACGGTTGGCGGGACGTTCGCCGCGACCAGCACGCGATCCAATCCCGCCAGTAGCTTCACGCGAATCAGGGGAGTTTGTCCGCTGGGCGTGGGATGGCTGCTGCTGCACCCCGAGGGGAGCAGGATCGCCAGCAAAATTACCAGAAGCCAGACGCGCGACACGCCCATGACCAGCATTATCGGCAATCGGATGCCTCGGAGTGCACACCGGATGCAAAGACGAAGGCGCGACGGTTCGTGCCCTGGGGATTTGCCGTGAATCGGGGAATGCAGTGCCACTGAAGTGGCACAGCCGCTAATCGAGCGGCTGTCCCACTTTAGTGGGACTGCTCTTGTGCGCCTCAATCTTCCAACTTTCGCAACCCCATCCCAAAGCTCGCCAGCTGCTGCTTGATCTCATTGAGGCTGGTTTGCCCGAAGTTCTTGCAGCCCAGCAGCTCATCCTCGGTTCGTGCGGCCAACTCGCCCAGCGAGTTGATATTCAGTCTCTGCAGCGCCTTACGGCTTCGAACGCTCAGCTCCAGGTCCGCGACGCTCTTGTTCAGCGTCTCGGAGGGCACATTGCCCGGATTGGCGACCGGCCGGCGCACCAGCGCCGGATTGCCCCCGCCACCGCCTTCGGCGTTCTGCCCCAGCCGCAGGCCCTTGCTCGCCAGCAGCGCCTTGATCTCATTCAGCGAGGTCTCGCCGAAGTTCTTGTAGCTCAGCAGCTCCTGCTCGGTGGTCTTCAAGAGATCGCCCAGCGAGCGGATGTTCATCTTCTTGAGGCAATTGCGGCTGCGCACCGACAGTTCGAAGTCGGTGATCGGGATCTCCATGACCGCGTTGCGTCCCAGGCCTTTGCGGTCGGAATCCTCGTCGTAATACATCGAGCGCGCCGATTCCACGTCCTTCATGTAGAGCCGCGCCCGCTCGTGGTTCGGATTGGTGCGCAACACCGCGTCGAGGCAGCGATACGCTTCCTCGTAGTGGTTATTGTCCTCGTAGAGGATCGCCAGGTTCATCAGTGCATTGAGGTGCACCGGCGGTGACGTGCAGATCCGCTCGTAAAGCTCGATCGCCTTGGCGTCTTCGGCGCGGCGATCGTAAAGCACGGCCAGGTGAAACGCCGCCATTTCATGATCCGGGTTCTCGTTCAGAGCCCGCTCATAAAACTCGACGCCCTTCTCGTGGTTCCCCTCTTTTTCCGAATCCAAGCCGCGCTTGTAATATTCCTCGGCGGCTTTCTCATTGATGGTGGCGACATTCGAATCGTGCATAATGATGTTCAACCTGCTGGGTTTGTGGTCAAAACAACACGAGCGCCCCGGCATCGGCTTCGATCGGGGCGCATCGCTTCCCGGGAATCGAGCCCCACATCATACGGGCACTCTAAAAACTGTCAAACTCCGTGAGAAGCGGCGCAAATTGAGATGGTGGTTTCGGTGCTGTACTTGTCGGTCGAGCTTTCGTCCGTCTCGATGCGGCGTTTGCGTATCTGAAGTGCATCCTGGGGGACTCTGTCCTCCAGACTCCTTGGGGTTTATCGCCTTGGGCCGCCGGCATTTGGTGGAGATCGTCTTCCTTATGATGCCGGCGGCCCATTGCGCTAAATGCCGGGGGTGCGGGGGCAGAGCCCCTGCGCTGCCTTTTGCATCCATTTGAGTACTCAATCACGCGATGCGCTGCGACCCCAGCGGCGAACCCGCACTTCAGCCTAAACGTATAACCGTCGGGAAGATAGAGCGCTCCCTTGCCATAACAGGTTGATTCAACTATCTTTCCGCCCTTCCGTTATTCGTCCCGATCGATCGGGACACGGAATCCTTAATAGACCGACCTGCCGGTCCGGGTTTTGCCCCAGACTAGCGGTTTGGTGTCCAGGAGATTGAAAGATGTCTGTTACCGCGACTGAGAAGACCCAGATCGTTTCCGATTATCGCACACACGACAAAGACACCGGCTCGCCGGAAGTGCAGATCGCGATTCTCACCAAGCGTATCGATGAGCTGACCGAGCACCTGCGGACGCACAAGAAGGATCACTCCTCGCGCCGAGGCCTCCTGAAGATGGTCAGCAAGCGAAACCATCTGCTGAAGTACCTGACGCGCGTCGATCGCGCCCGATACCAGCAGATCATTGGGCGGCTGGGTCTGCGAAAATAATGTCAGCAAGCGCAGGACACGGACCGCCGTGTCCTGCGGTGTTTATTCCCCTGCACGTTTCTCTCATTCAGCTCTTTGGCCTCTGCTGGAATCAGTGAGATGAGCAGGTTGTAGGAAAGGGAGGATTGAAGATGGGTCACATGAGAACGTGAAAACATGAAGACATGAAACATGAAGAGGCCCTTTTCATGTTTCATGTCTTCACGTTTCACGCATCGTGTTCCCCATCCTCCATCCTCTCTTTCAATCCATGACAGAGGCCCTGAAGGACATACTCCAATGCAATCCATTCAAGTTCAGCGCCAGATCGGCGGTCGAACGCTTTCGATCGAGACTGGCACGTATGCCAAGCTCGCCGACGGATCGGTGACGGTTCAATACGGCGACAGCGTGGTGTTCGGCGCCGTCGTTCGAGCAAATCCGCGCGAGGGGATCGACTTTTTCCCGCTGCAGGTCGACTACCGCGAGCGCCGCGCCGCGGCGGGGAAATTTCCCGGCGGGTTTATGAAACGCGAGGGAAGGCCAACGACCAAGGAGATCCTTACCGCACGTCTCATCGATCGCCCGCTTCGTCCGCTGTTCCCCAAGGGGTTCATGGATGAAGTGCAGATTCACCTTAACGTGCTTTCGTTCGATGGTGAGAACGATCCGGACATTTTCTCCGGCATCGCCGCCAGCAGCGCGCTGGCGATCAGCGATATTCCGTTCATCACGCCGACGGCGCACGTTCGCGTCGGGCGGATCAATGGCGAATTCGTGCTGAACCCGACCGTCGAGCAGCTCGAGTATAGCGAGATGGACGTGGTGGTCGCGGGCACGAAGCACTTCGTCAACATGATTGAAGTCGGCGCCCGCGAGGTCACCGAAGACGTGGTCGCCGACGCCATCGAGTTCGGTCACAAGGCGATCGTCGAGATCGTCGGGATGATCGAGGAGCTTCAGAGCAAGGCGGGCCGTGAGAAGGTCGGCGATGTGAAGCATCCCGATGCGGGCCTGGTGGATGCGGTTCGGGCACGCGTGGAAGACAAGATTCGCGCCATCAAGGGCCAGGCGGGCAAGGCCGATCGCGCTGATGCGATCAAGAAGACGCTCGATGAGCTGCTGCTGGAGATGGCCCCGCCGGTGACGGATCTGATGAACGCCAGCTACGGCTCGATTGTCGCCACGAAGGACAAGCAGAAGCAGATTCGCAACGTGTTTGTCGAAGTAGAAGAAGCAATCACCCGCGAGGCGATCCTCAAGGGCACGCGTCCCGATGGCCGCGGGTTTCATGACATCCGCCCGCTGCATTGCGAGGTCGGGGTGCTCCCACGCGTGCACGGCTCTGCCGTCTTCACCCGCGGCGAGACGCAGGCGATGTGCAGCGTGACCCTCGGCACCAGCTCCGATGAGCAGCTCGTTGACGGGCTCACCGAGGAATACAACCAGAAGTTCATGCTCCACTATTACTTCCCGAGCTACAGCGTCGGCGAAGTTCGTCCGATCCGAGGCCCGGGCCGGCGCGAAGTCGGTCACGGAGCGCTCGCCGAGCGCAGCCTGATCCCCGTGCTGCCGGGCGTCGAGCAGTTCCCATACACCGTCCGCATCATCAGCGACATCCTGGAATCCAACGGCTCTTCCTCGATGGCAAGCTGCTGCGGCGGATGCCTGGCGCTGATGGACGCGGGCGTGCCGATCACCAAGCCGGTCGCAGGCATCAGCGTGGGGCTGGTCCAGGAAGGCGACAAGTACGAGCTGCTTACCGACATCATCGGCGAAGAAGATCACTTCGGCGATATGGACTTCAAGGTCTGCGGCACACGCGATGGCATCACCGCGATCCAGCTCGACATCAAGACCGAAGGCATCACGCACAAGATCATCCGCGACACCCTGCATCGCGCCAAAGAGGCGCGAATGAAGATCCTGGAAGTGATGGCCGAAGCGCTTCCGGCGCCGCGGCCGGAGATCAGCCAGTTCGCGCCTCGCCTGCTGACGATCAAGATCGATCCGCAGAAGATCGGTAAAGTCATCGGCCCGGGCGGCAAGAATATCAAAGCCATCCAGGAAGAGACCGGCGCCAACATCGACATCGAAGACGATGGCACAGTGTACGTCTCTGCGGTCGACGGAAAGGCCGCCGAGAAGGCACGGGACATCATCGAAGCAATGACCGCCGAGGTGAAGGTCGGGAAGATCTACAACGGCAAGGTTGTTTCGATCAAGGAATTCGGAGCGTTCGTCGAGATTGCGCCGGAGACCGATGGGCTGTGCCACGTCTCGGAGCTTTCGGATCGGTATGTCGATCGCGTGACGGATTTCGTGAACGTGGGCGATGAGGTAAAGGTCAAGGTCATCCTGATCGACGACACCGGTCGCATCAAGCTGAGCCGCAAGGAAGCGATGAAGGAGCTTGGCGAATCGGATCCCGAACCCGTTGGCGCTCCGGCGGGCGAGGGCGGCGAGCAGCGCGAAGGCGGCGGCTATCGCGACGACCGCGGCCCGCGTGATCGCGGCCCGCGCGGCGGCGGTGGTGGAGGTCGCGGTGGCGACCGTGGTGGCCGCGGCGGTGGTGACCGTGGACGCGGCGGAGACCGCGGCCCGCGTCACGATCGACCGCGACATGATTGACGCACTTTAGAAAAGCCTGTCGGGCGACTCACACGAGTCGCCCGACACTTTTCTATCTCAAACTTTTCTCACTGCACGCTCTGCATTTCTCATCCTCGCCTCATTGATTCGCGACTACTCCTTTGTCGGTCTTTTTTTCAAAGGAGGATCCGAGTATGAAACTTCGGACCAAATCGCATCGTGTATCGAATTCTTTCGAATCGTTTGAGTCGCTGGAATCGCGTCAGCTTCTGTCGGCCACGCTCACCGTCGATGACACGCCGGGAACCGGCGCGCAGTTCTCGACAATTCAGGCAGCCGTGAACGCCGCGTCGCCAGGCGACACGGTCAAGGTCGCCGCGGGCGTGTACAACGAGACTGTCACCGTCGATAAATCGCTGAACATCGTCGGCGCTCAGGCCAACCACAACGGCGCGACGCGCTCAGTGCCGGCGACTCAGGAATCGGTCGTCACCGGCGCCGGCGGAAGCTTCGTTCTCAATACCGACAATGTCGTCGTCAACGGTTTCACCGTTCAAGGCGCGACCGGCGCGCCGGGGATCACGACCAGCGCATCGCATGGCGGATATGTCATCGTCAACGACATCATCCAGAACAACACGTTCGGGCTTTACCTCAACAGCAGCGCCAGCGCGAATCCATCGGTCGTCGCATTCAACGCGTTCAAGACCAACAACGTCCCTGGCTCGGCATCCGGCAACGGAATCTATTCCGACCAGGGACTCCACAACGCGTTCATCACGCGCAACAGTTTCACTGGCAACGTCAACAGCGCGATCACGCTCGCGGGGAATCCTGGGACGCAGGACAACATCGAGATCTCGCGCAATACCAGCAGCAACGACGCCAACTTCGCCAACATCTACAACACTTCCGACATCGAGATCACGCGCAACACGATCACCGAGTCGGCCAAGGACCCGGCGACGCAGGGATCGGCGATCTTTCTGGCCGGTGGAAACAGCGACGTGGACATCACGCGCAACCAGATCACCGGCGGCAGCTTCAGCGGGGTCGCGGTGCGAAACATCATTGGCGATTCGAATGAAGATGTGTTCGTGTCGCGCAACACGGTGATCGGCCGCGATTTCGGCATCAACGTGACTGACGAAGGCGCAGGCGTCGTAAAAGTCACGCGCAACACGGTCTCACAGAACGGCGTCGGCATCTTCTTCGGCGCGCTGACGAACGGAAACCTGATCGAGCGCAATCTCGCCAAGGGCAACACCCTCGACGGCGAGGACGACTCCGGCGCCACTGCCGCGACCGTCAAGAACAAGTGGGTGCGCAACGTCGGCGATACTTCCGTTCCGCCGGGACTGTTCTCCAGCAGCAAGGTCAAAGGCCACGACGTCGGCGCCGACAGTGACGACGATCAAGGCGACAACAATGATCAAGGCGGTCATGGCCACGGCCATGGTCAAGACGACTAAGTCCGGATTTTCCGCGTCGCGGAGGCGCGGAGCATTTTGTGAAGACGGGCGTGCGAACTTGTCGCCGCCCGTCTTTTTTGTTATCCGTCACACGCTCGTGAGCGTGTCGCATGGAACTGCCAAACGTCATCCTCCTGGATCACCCGGTCATCCAGACCAAGCTGACCGAGCTGCGCGACTTTACCGCGGATCATCGCAAGTTCCGGGCGCTGCTCGATGAGATCGCGGGGTTGATGGTCTATGAGGTCACGCGCGACTGGCCGACCAAGCCGCAGCCGGTGCAGACACCGCTGGAGAAGACCGTCGGCAAGGTGCTGGCGCGGCAGGTGACGCTGGTGCCGATTCTGCGCGCGGGGCTGGGCATGGCCGATGGGGTCCTCAAGCTCTTGCCGGATGCGCGGCTGGGGCATCTGGGTGTGCGACGAAACGAAGAGACGCTGGAGCCGATGAGTTATTACCAGAAGCTCCCGCCGGACATCGCCCAGACCGAAGTGCTGCTCATCGACCCGATGCTCGCGACCGGCGGCAGTGGATCGGCGGCGATCTCCTACCTCAAGACTGCCGGCGTGGTCAGCATGAAGTTCGTCTGCCTTGTCGCCGCCCCCGAAGGCATCGCCGCGGTGCATCGCGAGCACCCCGAAGTGCCGATCTATACAGCCGCGATCGACCGGCAACTCAACGAAAAGGGCTACATCCTCCCCGGTTTGGGTGATGCTGGGGATCGCATCTTCGGCACATAATTCCCAGCTTTCATTTATCGTACGCAAGACCTGATAAACCGATTTATCATTTGACATCCCCTGTGGGCGACGTTTAGGCTACGCGACGCACTTTGATCGCTGGGAGGCGGAGAATGCACATTGCGCGCGGACTCACATCGTCTGGTCTTTACCTCATCTTTGCTGCGCTGTTGATCACTTTGGCGCCGATCGTGCATGCCACCGTGATCGTCAACGACAGTTGGGCCGACGGCGGACGCAACAACGGCACGGATCCACTCGATTCCAACTGGTGGACGTCAGCCTCCTCCAGCGGCATTGAGGTCTCCGTGGGATCCTTGGGAATGGTGACAGGAAGTACCGGCCGCGGCATCCATACTGTCTTCCCGACTCAAACTCTGACCAACGTCGGCGATCAGTTAATCGCAACGTACACGTTTACGACTCCAGCAACGATTGGCACAAACCAGTCCGCCGGATTTCGGGTGGGCCTCTTTGACACGCTCGGGCGCGCCGGGTTGGATGCCGACGTCTCGTCATCTTCCGCGTCGCCCAATTCGCTATATGGGCTGTACAGCTCGAGCACCGTCGGTCTTCCTGGTTACATGATGGACATGGATGTCGCCACCGGCGCGGAAGATTTGAGTTTTCGGCAACTCGACACGCCGGTCAACGTCGCAGCAACCACCCCAACCGGCCGCTTGATGGGCACCACAACCGGATTCACCAGCATCGCCAACGGCCCGGATGGCGCCTACACATTCGCTGCCAGTACGACTTACACCGGCTCGCTGAAAATCACCCGCATTAACGCGACCGATTTTCAGCTCACGGGGACACTGGGAGCCGCATCCTTCTCGGCCAATGACACCTTCGATTCACCGAGCTTTGGGATGCTGGCGTTCTGGGCGAATTCGAATGTCTTCGGATCCTCCAACACTCCGAACACCGCTGACAACGGCATTGATTTCTCGAACGTTACGATAGAGTTCGTTCCCGCCGTCCCCGAACCCGCAAGCGTCTCAATGCTGGTCGTTGCATTCGGATTGGTCGCGCGGGGCCGTCGCGGTCGGCGCGTATAAGAATCTCCACAAATTCGAACCGATCCCGCCAATTGCCGCGCGCTCGCTTGAGCGTTAATCTCCGCCGCTGTTGTTCGGCCAGACTTTTGAACCTCATGATCTGATCATCATCGCGTTCCTCGTGGTGCTCGAGGGCGTGCTGTCGATTGATAATGCGCTGGTGCTGGGATTGCTCGCGCGGCGCGTGCCGCGGCGTCTGCGCCCGCGGGCGCTGTCGTATGGGCTGGTCGGGGCGTTTGTCTTTCGCCTGCTCGCCATTATCGCCGCGGGATATCTACTGCAGTGGCGGTTCCCGAAATTGCTCGGCGGGCTCTATCTCGTCTACGTCGCCATCAAGCATTTCATCTGGCCGGAGAAGGAGCATCACGACGAGGAGATGGCCCAGTACGCGCACGAATCGCTCGAGGAGGACATCGGTGAACAGCAGCGGATGACGACGCACTCCAAGATCTTCTGGCAGGCGGTCGTCGCGATCGAGTTAACGGACATCGCGTTCGCGGTCGATTCGATCGTGGCGGCGATTGCGATGGTCAGTTCAGCGCCAAAGCCCGAAGGCCAGCGCTTTCATCCTAAGCTGTGGCTGGTGGTGATCGGCGGAATGCTAGGCGTGATCGCGATGCGTTTCGCGGCGGCGATGTTCATCAAGCTGCTGGACAAATTCCCGCGCTTCGAGACCAGCGCCTATCTGCTGGTGCTGGTCATCGGCATCAAGCTGCTGCTGGATTACTTCTTCAACAACCACCAGTACACGCGGCTGGATTTTCACGACGCGGGCGATCCAGCGTTCTGGATTTTCTGGACGCTGATGGTCGCGTGCTTCTGCGTGGGTTTCATCAAACCCCGGGAGAAACTCGCCTGAAACCGCTATGATTGGCATCCACTGTGAGCGATGCAATATTCACATGTCCGCGCTGCCTGCACACGTTTGTGGCGCAATCTCAGATGCGCTTCTGCCCGCACTGCGGATTAGCCGATGCCGCCGCTGCTGCGGGTGATTCGAGGCCAATGGACCTGACCGTTCATGGCCGGACACTTTGCATCCTTGATCGCATTGCAATTGGTTCGATCTCCACTCTGTATCGCTGCCGCATCGGTGATGGATCGGACCAAATCGAAGGCCTGTTCAAGATTGCGCGCGACGCGCGGACAAATGATCTGCTCGCCAATGAGGCGGCGATCCTGCGGCAGCTTCACACCTCGGTCAAAGCCGATCGCTTTGCCGCGTTCCTGCCCAGTGTTGTCGAGTCATTCGCATTCGGCAACGACACGTCGTCTCCACCGCGATGGGCAAATGTGCTGCGGATGCATCCGGCGCTTCGTTCGCCCGACGAGCTTTACACGCTGACGGAAGTGCGCGCGCATTATCAAAGCGGCCTGGATCCGCGCGATGTGGCGTGGATCTGGCGAAGGCTCCTGAATGTGCTGGGATTCATTCACGCGCAGGATGTCGTGCATGCCGCGGTGCTTCCCGTTCACGTGTTGATCGAGCCGCTGGAGCACAAGCTGCTGCTCGTGGATTTCTGCGCCGCGATTGACGGCGCGTCGCAGAATCGTCGGCCGCCGGTGATGATCAATGGCGGGTACGACGCGTGGTATACGCGCGAGCTGGCGACGAGCGTGCCGCCGGCGAGTGGACTGGACGTTTCCTTCGGCGCGCGCTGCATGATCGAGCTTCTGGGCGGCGATCCACTGTCGGGGGCGATGCCGTCGACGCTCGATCCGGCGCTGGCGCGGCATTTTGAACGATGCATCCACATCGATCCGACTGTCAAAGCCGACGCTTGGAAGCTGCTTGATGACTTCGACCAATTGATCGAGACGCTATGGGGGCCCCGGAAGTTCCGGGTCCTTGCGCTGCCACCAAAGCAAACTCTGTTCGGGAGGTGAACCATGGGAAGCGGAGCTTGGTCTCCATCGACATATTTTGATCGCGCTGCGGCTCGCGCGGCAACCGGACGCGACACCTTCGATTACAGCACCGACGCCATGCGCTCCGGCGTCCTGCGCCCTCACCAGACGCTGGACCCCATGGGCCTGGGCGTTCGCGAAAGCCGCGACAGTGCCGAACATCCTGATTCAAATTCGATCATGATCAGCCTGGATGTGACGGGATCCATGGGAAGAGTGGTGCGCGGCATTCACGCCGATCTTCCGCATCTTCATGAGCTGCTGCTCGGGCAGAAATACATGCCGCATCCGCAGATACTCTTCGCCGCCATCGGTGACGCAACTTGCGATCGCGTGCCCTTGCAGGTCGGGCAATTCGAATCCGACAATCGAATGGATCAGAACCTGGAGAACATGCTGCTTGAAGGCGGCGGCGGTGGACAGAAGACCGAGTCGTATGAGTTGATGTTGTATGTTGCTGCGCGTCACACGGCGATCGACTGCTACGAGAAACGGGGGCGAAAGGGATACCTGTTCATCATCGGAGATGAGACCGCATATTCGCATGTGAAGCGGCAGGAAGTCAGCCGCATTCTGGGCGGCGGGCTGGAACGGGATATTCCGCTGGATGACATCATTCGCGAGGCGCGCCAGCGCTATCACGTCTATTACGTTATCCCCGGCGGCGCTTCATACGGCGCGGATCAGGCGATCACCAATTTCTGGAACCAGCATCTCGGCGCGCAATCCGTGCTGCATCTGGAGAACGCCGAAGAGACCTCCGAGTGTATCGCGCTGACGATCGGCGTGAACGAAGGCGCGGTCAGCCTCGACGACGGCATGGCGCGCCTGCACAGGCGTGGAGTGGTCGGACGCACGATCGATCGCATCGGACGGGTGCTTGGGCTTACCAGCGGACCGACCGTGCATTCGGATCGGCCTCGACACCTGTAGATGAGCCAGCGCCACGCGATCATCGTCATTGATCTGGCCTTTGGTGACTGCGGGAAAGGCACGATCGTCGATTTTCTAGCGCGCCGGCACGATGCGCACACAGTCGTACGTTTCAACGGCGGGCCGCAAGCGGGGCATAACGTCCTCACACCCGACGGTCGGCATCACACGTTCTCGCAGTTCGGCAGCGCCACTTTTCTTCCCGGCGTTCGCACGGTTCTCTCTCGGTTCGTGCTGATCGAACCGTACGCACTGCTGAGGGAAGCGGCGCATCTTTCTGAGCTTAAGGTGACCGATGCGCTGGATCGTCTGATGATTGACGAACGCTGTCTGGTCATCACTCCGGCTCATCAGGCGGCCAATCGGCTGCGCGAGCTGGCGAGGGGAAACGCGGCGCATGGCACCTGCGGCGTGGGATTTGGGGAGACAATGCAGGATTCTCTCGAGCGGCCGGAAGCGCTTCTTTATGCGCGCGATCTGGGCGATGCGGCGCTTGTGGCGCGAAAACTCCTCGGCTTGTGCGATCTGAAAGTACGGCAGGTCGGTGATGCGATTGGACAATTGAAATCCAACGAGCACGCACAGCCGGCGAGCAACACACTCACCGACACGTCCTGGATCGACGCCGCCGTCGAGAATTACCGGGCGGTGGCGCGGTGCGCGCGGGTTGTTGATCGATCTGCAATCGGCGCAGCGCTTGCTGGGCTGGGCACGACGATTTACGAAGGAGCTCAGGGCGTCCTGCTGGACCAGGATTTCGGCTTCCATCCGCACACCACGTGGAGCCGCACGACATGCGCCAACGCCGATGAAATCCTCCGCGAAATTGGATTCGCGGGGCGGTCCACACGAATTGGCGTGCTGCGAACCTATTTCACGCGTCACGGCGCCGGGCCGTTGGTCACCGAAGACGCTGCGCTACGCCCGCTTCTTCCTGAGCCGCATAACACCGACGACGGGTGGCAGGGAGCCGTTCGCACGGGCGTGTTCGACGCGGTTGCCGCACGTTACGCGCTGCGCTTCGCGGGGGATCTGGATGGACTGGCGATGACGCATCTGGATCGTCTTCCCCTGCTGCCGCGGCACATCTGCACGTCTTATCTTCGTAACGGGCAGACCATCGACATTCCGGCAAGCCGCGCGGCAGATGCCAACGATTCGTTGACCCAGCTGCTGCGCCAGTGCGCACCGATTTACGCGCCGGCCGACCCAATGGTCGCGGAGAAATGGATTGAGATCGTGCAACGGTTGCTCGGCCACGCCGTCTGGATCAAGTCAACCGGGCCGACCGCGAACCAGAAGAGCGTGACCGACGTTGCGCGGGCACGCGTGTAATGTTTCGCTAAAACCCGTTGGGTGCATCCGGATTTGCGCCGATGATCGCGGGCAGCCACGTAGCGATGAGCAAGCCGATGATCACTACAACCAGCAATACTTCGGCCGCGATGATCATCGCGGTCATGGCAATGCTGCGTCGTGCACGTTGATCGATCTGTTCGGTCATGCGATTGCCTTAAGACGGAATCGGCGGCGGAGGCATGTTCTGTATCACCGGCATGCGCGGCGCGGCACGCTTTTTGGCGCGCATGATGAGCCATACACATCCCGCCGCCAGCACCAGCAGTCCGATCCCGAGCACCGGACGATACACCAGCCACGCGATGCTGATCGTCACCAGCGATAGCACGCCCGCGACCAGCAGCATGATCAGCCCACTCGCAAAACCCACCAGCTCGCCAGCAAACGGCAGCACATCGGCGACGACGCGCAGCGGACGCACCAGCATCATCAGACCGATCCACATCACCACGAATCCACCCAGTCGCACGAGCCAGGTGATCATCGCGTTGCGCTCCTTGGCCGCCTGGAACATCTGGTCAGCGGAAAGAATGCCGTCGCTCAGCATGAGCGTTTCGCCGTGGGGGCTGACAAAGGGTTGAAACGTATTGCCGACCTGCAGCCCAATGACGCTGATCGGGCCAGGCTTCACCACCGTGAAGCTCACGCGCGCATCGCCGATCGCGGGGCTATTCGGATCCGTGCCAATGTAGAATCCGCTGCCCGTCACTTTGACCGCATCTTTGATGTTCGCCGGCAGCGACGCGGTGTCCGCGCTCATCGCCAGCGGTGTAAAATGCTCCATCATCTCCACCAGCCGCGGGGTGAGCTTGAACGCCCCGACCATCACCTTTGACGCATTCTGAATTGCGTTTGGAAACGGCTTGGCGGGATTGTGATGCCCTTCGGGATGTTTGAAGTCGGTTGAGTCGATCGCATCGTCATCCCACACCTTGCTGTAGGTGTACGTCGTGACCTTCTCTTCCCCGCCGCCGAGCTTTTTGCGCGTCTCGGTCTCCTTCTTTTCCTTCCACTGGTACATCTCGACGGTGCGTTTCAGTCGGATGGCCGCGGCGCTCACGCCGAACACGTCGTCGCTCGGCTTTTCGGTGGTCGTTGCATCGGCGGAGATATGAATCTCCTTGTTCTCGTTGGCTGGATCGACCTTCGCCGAATCAACCGATACGCAGGCGGTTTGTCCTTCTTCGATGCGCTTGGCCTCCTTCACCGCGCGGCCTTCGTTCCAGAAGAGCACGCCCACGCAAATCAGAACCAGCACTCCGCCGACGAGCACACCCTTGATCGATGATCCGATTCGGCTCAGCCAGCCCTCGTTGCTCACTTCTCGAAAGAAATCCGCCATAGCTACCTCCCGTGGCGTGGGCGCCCCGCCCACGATTTGTCTGAGCGTGGGCGAGGC
>JADMIO012736464.1_pt1 | contig 26992 bp, 27 predicted proteins | sample 8958161 | NCBI WGS metagenome assembly JADMIO01 (sample SAMN16585339, study PRJNA669376) | soil metagenome | isolation source: Crop rotation soil | place: USA: Cullars Rotation, Alabama | collected 2011
CGCGACAACTTGTCCACGTGGAATTCTAAGCTTAGGATCCCAATGTGCTGGAAAGGAAAGCGGGCGGGAAGTCGTCATCGCACGTCATTCTAGCCGATAACCAACACGTGACAACGCCTCCCGCTCTCTCGCCCGCCGCCGCCCACGGCCGCACCGTTTGCTTCGCCACCGCAGCATTTGCGCTCTCGCAGGCCGTTCAGGTAAACAACGGCGCATTGGCGTCGGCGGCGATCGCGTGGATCACCATCGCGCTGATCATGCTGACGCTGGCGTTTCGATCTGATCCCGTGAAGCTTCTGACGCGCGTGCCACTGGCGCCGCTGCTGGCGCTCTTCCTCGCGATTCAATGGATCGAGTTGTTCACGTGGGGCATTCGCTGGCTCTCGCGCTCGCAAGGATCGATCGCGTGGTACGTCGGCGGAATGGTCGCCGCCGGGATTGGCGTGGTCGCCATCAGCCGCTGCGCCAAGGCCGGCGTGACACTGCTCGTGATCGGACACTTCATCGCGGGCGCGTACGTGATCAACGCCGTCCAATCGCCGCGCATCGACGTCTGGGACTTTCAACAGCATTCGAGTGAAGCGCTGCTGAAAGGCGAGAAGCCTTACAGCGTTCGTTACCGCAATCTCTATCACCCTGACACGAGTCTCTACGGCGACGCGATGGTGACCAACGGCTGGCTGAATTGTTCATGCCCCTATCCCCCGCTGTCCCTGATCCTCGGCGCGACCGCGCGAGCGATCGGCGGCGATGTGCGCTGGTCGCACTTGCTCGCGTTGGAACTGGCGGCGGTGCTGATGACGCTGGCGGCGGGACGATGGGGCGCGTTGGCGGCAGCGATGGTCCTGCTGATGCCTCGGGCATTGCTGGTCGTCGAGGTGGCGTGGACCGACGCTCACGTCATCATGATGCTCGCGTTGGTTCTCTATTGCGCACGCCACAAGCCCAAGGCACTTTGGCTGGCGATCGGACTGTTGTTGGCGAGCAAGCAGTACACCGCGTTGATGCTGCCGCTGGTGTTTTTACTGACGGAGAACCGCTCACAGGCGGTCAAGCTGATGCTGCAAGCCCTCGCCACCGCCGGCGCGATCACGCTGCCGTTCTTCCTCTGGGAACCGACGACGTTCTGGCAGAACGTCGTTCTGCTGCAGTTTCAGCTCCCCTTCCGCATGGATGCGCTCAGCTACACATCCTGGATCGCGCACCTGACCGGCATCCAAATCGGCGCGGGCGCGGGATTTATCGCGGCGACCGCTGCGATCATCTGGACCGCGCGGCGATCCAACCGCACCCCCGCCGGCTTCATCGCGGCGGCGGCGTTTGTCATGTTGGCGTTCTTCGCGCTGAACAAGCAGGCATCGTGCAACTACTACTTCCTCGTGATCGCCTGCGCGTCGTTCGCGGCCGCGCTCACGGCCCAAGGTGCCCTCCTCAACCTCAATTTCGCCGCCCAAACGACGACGTCATCTCCGATTCCGCCGACGTCGCTCCCCGCCCGCCCAGCGTTTTTCGGCCAGAATACTTCTGCGTCACTTCCTTAAGGAATCGATCGAACGCATCCCCATCGAGCGGCAGGTCGACCGCCTGCCGTGTCAGGCCGCTCATCAGCATCGCGTTGCCGATCTCCAATCCCTTGGCGCCGTCCGCCACCGGAGCGATCAACGCCTCGCCCTTCAGAACCGCGTTGACGAAGTTCTGCGCCATGTACTTCGCGTCGGCTGCGTCCTTCGACACCGGGATGTCGATGTCCCACACCTCGGGCGTCGTGAACAGGCCCGGATCCGTCTCGCGGAATTCGCGCACACCCTTGCGCGTATTGCGAAACTGCAGTTTGCCGGCTTCCGCGACGATCTTGCCGCGATCGCCGGCGATTTCGAGACGGTCCGTGCCAGGCGCTTCGCCCGTCGTGGTGACGAAGTGGCCGGTGGCGCCGTTTTCGTACTCCATGATGGCGCTGACTTCGTCCTCGACTTCGATCGGATGCGTCTTGCCGATGTGCGCGACGGCAGTAATGCGCTTGGGCATCATGCCCGTCAGCCAATAGAGCTGATCGAGATTGTGTGGGCACTGGTTCAGCAGAACCCCGCCGCCCTCGCCGGCCCACGTCGCCCGCCATCCGCCCGAGGCGTAGTACGCGTTGGTGCGGAACCAGGTGGTGACGACCCAGGTGATGCGCGAGATTTCGCCCAAGTCGCCGGCCGCAATCATCTCGCGGAGCTTTTTGAACACCGGATTGGTGCGCATCTGGAAGTTCAGCCCGAACTTGAGGTTCGGGAATTTCGCCGCCGCATCCGCCATCCGCCGGGCTTCTTTCACTGTGACGGCGGCCGGCTTCTCGCAGAGGACGTGCACGCCCTTCTCCAGCGCCGCGATGGTCATGTCCGGATGCTGAAAGTGCGGCGTGGCAACGAGCACCGCGTCGATCGCACCGCTGGCGAGCATGTCGGCATACTTCTCGAACGGCTTGGCGCCGGGAAACTTCCCCGCCGCCGAATCGAGCTTGCCCTTCTCCGAGTCGCTGATCGCCGCCAGCGTCGCGCCGTCGAGCGAATCCATGTACCGCGCGTGATACATCCCCATGTTGCCCAGCCCGACGATGCCGAAACGAACTTTGTCCATCGCCCTATTTGAACGACTTCGCTTTTGTTTGACCATAACCCGGCGGCGCGATAAAAAGGCCCGGTTTTTCGATCGGAATCAGCCAGAATGAAACAAGCAGACACCGCGACCGACGCGGAAAATGTCGAACAATCGCAGGAATCCGCCGCCCCGCCTTTACGCGTCTCACGCGAGCAGCTCGACGGCGTGCATCGCACCGCCTCCCAGCTCATCGACGAGCTTCGCAACATCGAAGACGGCGACTTGATCGGCGAGATCATCGCCAACGCGCTTAAGCTCCTGCGCGACGACACCAACCGCGGCGACATCAAGCTCATTAACAAGTCGTATAAAGAGCTGCGCTACGCCCTGAAGATCTTCGCGCCGCACCGCGACACGCGCAAGGTCAGCATCTTCGGCTCCGCCCGCACGCCCGAGTTGCACGAGGACTACCTTGCCGCCGCCGAGTTCGGCAAGCAGATGGCGGCTCACAGCTGGATGGTCATCACCGGCGCCGGCGGCGGGATCATGGCCGCGGGCCACGGCGGCGCGGGCGCCGATCCGTCCTTCGGCCTGGCGATTCGACTGCCCTTCGAGCAACAGACCAACATCCACATCGCCAACGACCCCAAGCTGATCAACTTCAAGTACTTCTTCACGCGCAAGCTGATGTTCCTGCGCTCAAGCCACGCCGTGGTGGTTTTCCCCGGCGGCTTTGGCACGATGGACGAAGCCTTCGAAGTGCTCACCCTCGTCCAGACCGGCAAGGCCGTGCCCATGCCGATCGTCTTCGTGCATCACAAAGGCTCGCAGTTCTGGAACGCATGGCAGAGCTATGTCGTCGATCACCTCCTCAAGGGCGGGCTGATCAGCGAGCACGACCTGCATCTCTACAAGATCACCGACAACATCGAAGAGGCCGTGAAAGAAGTGCGGCACTTCTACAGCAACTATCACAGCATCCGCTTCGCGGGCGACGACGTCGTCTTCCGCCTGCAGCGCGCTCCCGACGCCAAGGCATTGGCGGAGATCGAGAAGAAGTTTGGCGACATCAAGGTCAAGGGCCAGTTCCGCGTCAGCGAGGCGTTGCCGGTCGAGCGCGATGAACCCGCGCTTGCGAATTTGCCGCGCCTCGTTTTCGCCTTCAATCGCCGCGATCAGGGCAAGTTGCGTTTGCTGATCAATTATCTGAACGACCTGCCGTGACAAAACACAAGTTCGGCATCGGCCTGGTGTTTCTGCTCGTGCCGCTGATGCTGCTGATCCTGCCGCTCCCGCCCAACAAAGGGAAATGGGGCGTTCACAAGCAGGATTTCATCCTCGGCACAGCCCTGGCGATCGCCGCCCTCTCGGCCGTCGCGTACGTCGTTCCCAATCCGTTTTACCCAAAACGCAGCATCTGGCCGCTGATCCTGGGCGGGACGGCGCTGCTGCTCAGCGCCAACATCATCTGGAACAAACAGCTCCGCGACTACGCGGGCGATCATCCCGAGTATCGCCGCGAGGTCTTTCGCCGCGCGATGGTGCTCACGCTGCACTGGCCGATCTATGGGCGATATGACAACGCGATTGCGCGGTTTGATCCGGAGACGAGCAGCTACAGCTTCGCGACGCTTGGTTGGGCCCTGACATCGGGGCTGGTCATCGCAACCTGGTATTTGTGGGCCCGGAATCGATCAAATGCGCAGCCTTGGGCTCCAGCCGACTTTGCAATCCTGATCTGCTGCATGCTCGCGACGATCTGCACGTTCGCCAAATGCGAGCAGAAACCCGACCGCTTCGACAACGGCATCAGCGGCTACGGCGAATTCGCCAAGGACATGCACCGCTTCAAGGGCGTCCGCGGCACACTCCGCCACTACGTCGAGCGTATGCCCACGCTCGAGTGGTACGGCCAGCACTATCCGCCCGGCAATTTGATCCTCATGCAGATCGAGCAACAGCTCGGCCTGCCGGGCATGACCAAAAGCATCGTCGTCCTGCTGACGGCTCTCTCGGTCGTTCCGCTCTACCTGCTGGCGAAGGAGCTCAACCTTTCCAACGAAGCCGCCGGTGCCGGCGTCCTGCTCTACGCGGCGTCAACGACGGTCCTGGTTCTCTGCACGATCAACACAACGTCAATGCTCGTTTTCCCCGCGACGATGTGCCTGTGGATGCTCGTGCGCGGACTGAAGACCGGCGCGCCCACTGCGGCCGCGCTGCTCGGCGTGTTTTACTTCGGGTATCTGCTCTTCTCGTTCTCCGCGTCGATCGTCGGCGTGCTCATGGCGCTGATCACCATCCTCGCCTGGTGGCAGGGCCTGACCAGCATTCGCAAGGTAGTGGTGACTGGCGGCGTCGCGCTGGCGACGCTTGCAGTGGCCACCGTCGCGGTCTACGCCGCCACGCACTTCAACATCATCGCCTGCTTCGCCGCCGCCGTGCGCGGGCACCAGGAGCAGCAAGGCAATGGCGGATTCGACGACGCCCGCCGATATCTGCTCCGCTCCACCGGCAACGTCATCGCCTACCTGACCAGCATCGTACCCATCTGCCTGCTCGCCTTCGCCGCCATTACCTCGAAGCGCGCCACGCCGTGGCAGCGCTCGCTCTTCATCGCCGCCGTCGCGACGGTCTTCATCGCCGGCTTCTCGGGTCTCTTCTATCTCGAAACCGAGCGCATCTGGATTTTCTTGACCCCCGCCCTCGCTCTCGCCGCCGGATACGAAGCCGCCCGCCGCACCGAGACCGACGGCCCGCGGATCGTCACCGCTCTGCTGCTCCTGGTTTTCCTGATCAGCTGCACGCAGGAATTTTTCTTTCAACACTATCGCTGATCGATCGACACCGCCGAACGCGAAGCGAGCACAACCGCCGCTGAACTTTTCAAACGGCCGCACAGCTTGCCTTTTTTGCCACTTCGCGCAGAAATTTCACGATTCCTTCGAGAAATTCGATTGAATGCGCGAACCATCCGCCTAAGGTGTCGCACTAATCGCTCGGGTTGGGCTTTGGAGTTGCAGCGGTGTTCTGTCCGTGGGGCGGTCGAGCGTTCACGTTGATGTGAGAGGGCAATCATGATCCGCAAGTTGGTCTCGCAGGCCGCGCTTGTCGCGGCGGTCGCAGTGTCGTCGCCGGCCTTCGCCGCGTCCTATTACTTCGATTCCTCGACGTCGGGCGGCGATCTCTCGCCCTTCAATTCACTCGACCTCAACCCGGGCGACAAGGTTTACCTTAAGGGTTCATTCGACGGCACCCTCTCGCTCGACAGCGGCGACGCCGGCAGCAAGACGAACCCCGTCACCATCACCAGCTGGGGCAATTCGCCCGCCACCATCAACGCCGGCAACGGCTTCGGCCTCAAGGCCTCCAACGTCGGCGGCGTCAGCGTCTCCAACCTCAACATCTTCGGCTCCGGCCCATCCTCCCGCGGCGCAGACGGCAACTACACCAACACCGTCGACGGCATCCGCTTCTACAGCGACTCCGCCAAGCAGGACTTCATCCGCATCAACAATGTCAAGGTCGCCGGCTTCGGCGAAAACGGCATCAACATCCTTGGCGGCAATGGCACCGCCGGCTTCAACGACGTCAAGATCACCAACTCATCCGTCTACAACAACCAACGCGCCGGCCTGAACATCAACGGCGACTTCGACAACGCCAACCGCTCCGCCCACACCAACGTCGTCATCGACGGCGTCAAGGCCTACGACAACACCGGGCGCGCGACGAGCAAAAACGAGGGCCACTCCGGCAACGGCATCGTCATCGGCCAGGTGAACGGCGGCGTGATCCAGAACTCCACCGCCTGGGGCAACGGCACCGCCGACGCCTCCAAGCAAGGCGGCTCGGTCGGCATCTGGGCATGGGACTCCAACCAAGTCACCATCCAGCACAACGAGTCCTTCAAAAACGGCACCGCCGGCGAACACGACGGCGGCGGCTTCGACCTCGACGGCGGCGTCACCAACTCCGTCATGCAGTACAACTACTCGCACGACAATGCCGGCGCGGGTTATCTCCTCGCTCAGTTCAAAAACGCCAAGAAGTTCGAAGGCAACCTCGTCGCCAATAACATCAGCGACGACGACGGCCGCAAGAACGGGTACGGCGCCATCCACGCCTTCGGCGCGATCGACGACACGACCGTGAGAGACAACATCGTCTACCTCACCCCCGCCGAAGAAGGTTTGGCCAACACGCGGGATGAATCCCCCGCCGCCATCAAGCTCCGCGGCTCGCAGGACAAGGACATCGACTTCGCCGACAACGTCCTCATCCTCCGCACCGACGGCGACAAGGATTCCCTCCAGCCCACACTCTTCGCCAACATGGCCGGCGCCGATGGCTACACGGTCGGCGACAACGAGCACATCGCGCTCACGGGCGATCAAAGCATGGCGATCGAATCGCTGCTCGCCGACCTGGGCGGCGACTTGAGCTCCGGCAAAGCGATCGCGCTGTCGGCGGATTCGTTCGAAGCGTTTCTCTCTGGTGAAAAGACCGTTGATCCGGTCAAGCCGCCGGTGGTTGTGGATGTGAGCGATGAGGTGAAAGAGATCGTCAAGCCGTCAACGCCGACGGTCATTGCGCCGCCGGTGGTTGATATCGGCAGCTCAGGCAATTCCGTTCCCGAACCGTCATCGCTCGGATTGCTCGGCGTTGGCGCGATTGGATTGCTGCGTCGTCGCCGCCACGCCTGATTTCACTTTTTCTTCTTCGCTTCCGCCGCGATGAACTTCTTCCCCGCTGGGCAAAGCTCCAGCAGCGGACAGCTCTCGCATTTCGGCTTGCGCGCCTGGCAAATCTGCCGGCCATGGTGAATCAGCAGGTGCGAGAAGAGCGTCCACTCCGCCTGTGGCACGATCTTGATCAAGTCCTGCTCGATCTTCACCGCATCGACCGCGTGCTTCGTCAGCCCCAGCCGGTTGGAAACGCGCGTCACGTGCGTATCCACAACAACGCCGATGTTCTTGCCGAAGGCGTTGCCGAGCACGACGTTCGCCGTCTTCCGCCCGACGCCGGGGAGCTTGGTCAGCTCTTCCATCGTGTCCGGCACTTTGCCGCCATGCTCATCGGCGATCGCCGCCCCCATGCCGCGCAGGCTCTTGGCCTTGTTGTTGAAGAAGCCGGTCGACTGGATGTCCTTCTCCAGCACTCCAGCCGGCGCCGCCGCATACGCCTTGGCGGTTTTGTATTTCTTGAAGAGGTCTTTGGTGACGATGTTCACCCGTGCGTCGGTGCACTGCGCCGACAAAATCGTCGCGACGAGCAGTTCAAGCGGACTGGAATGATCGAGCGCGCATTTGGCATCCGGATACGTGCGCTTCAGGATCGCGATGATCTCCTCGGTGCGCTCGCGCTGCGCCTCAAGCCCTTTCTTAGCGGCCACTCGTCGTCTCCGGCGTGAATTGATACGTCGTGCCCCCGCCGCCCGGCGCTCGAATGGTCGCACTGAAGAGAATCAATGCGAGCAGGATTCCCACGCGCATGAAGAGCAGGTTCGCCCCTTCGCCCTGATAGCGATTGAGCTGATCGAGCGCGGGATTAGCGACGTCCGGCTCATCGGCGTGATCGATGTACACCTGCCGATACTTCCACATCCGCGGCCAGACCACGCGAAAGTCATAGACCAGCACCGCCGCCACCGCGATATAGAGCGCCGTTCGCACAAGCGGCCCGATCAGCTCCTTCCCGCCCGGCCGAAGCAGGATGAATTGCAGGATCAGGCACAGCAGCAACGCCGCCGCGCAGCCCAGTTCGATCCGCGTCAGCACGCTGATGATCCGCCCGACAATCGACCCGCCCAGCAGCGTGCCGTGCTGGCCCTCGAGGTTGACCGACAGCACGTTGGTCAGGATCGGATTCGACTCACGCACCGTGCGCATGATCAGCGGCGCAATCACCGCCACGAACACCACGCCGCCGAACCACGTGGAGAGGCACAGCCAGTACAGAATCGCAACGATGTCCCAGGCAGGGCTTGGCATGCGGCGGGATTATAGGGGATCGGGATGAATCCAGGTGCTGCGGCCGTCCGACCAAACTTCTTTCTTCCAGATCGCCACGTCCTTCTTCAGCGAATCAATCAGGAACCGACACGCTTCAAACGACTCCGCTCGATGCGGCGTCGACACCGCGATCACCACCGACGGCTCGGCCAATTTCACCCGCCCCGTCCGGTGCAGCAACGCCAGCTTCACAATCGGCCACCTCGCCCGCGCGGCGGCGGCGAGGTCGCCCAGCTGCTTGAGCGCCATCTCCTCATACGCCTCGTAATCGAGCGCCAGCAGACTCCCCTCCGCCCGCGTCGTCCCGAGAAACACCGCAATCCCGCCCGCGGCGTCGGCGCTGACGAACGCGATCGCCCGCCCCGTGTCGAGCGGCGCCGCGGTAATGCCAATCCAGTCATCGCCGCTCATCGCGAGCCTCCACTGACCGGCGGAATGACCGCCAGCTCATCGCCGTCGCGAAGCTCCGTCTCCGGCGGCACATATTCCTCATTCACCGCGAAGGCGACGCGCGGCAGCATCGCCGCCGCGCTCGGAAACTTCGCCGCGATCGCCTCCGCCGCATCCCGCACGCGGGCGTTGTCGGGCAACTGCAACTCGGTCTGCGAAGTCCCGGCACGATCGCGAAGGAGGGCGAAGAATCGCACCGTGATCTTCACAGCTTGATCACCCACGCGAGCCCGTTGCCGACATCGACCTGAATGCAGCGTGCATCCGACCGCTGTTTCAACATCGCGATGACCGCCCCGATTTGCTCCTTGTGCGTGAGCGCATTGTCGATCAAAACCGACCCGCCCCGCCGGACTTTCGGCCAGATGATCTCGAAGTGCTCCGCCGCCGCGGGCTTATCGGCGTCGATGAAGGCGATGTCGACGTTGCTCACATCGAGCTTGCGGAGAACTTCGCTGCCGTCGCCCTGGTGGTTCGTGACCAGATGCGCGACGCCGGCTCGCGCGAAAGTCTGTTTGCTCGATTCCACTTTCTTCGGATCGCGATCGATCGTGTGCAACTTGCCGCCGGTGACCGCGAGCGCGCGGGCCCAGTGCAAACCGCTGAAACCGTAGCTCGTGCCCACTTCGACGATCAGCTTTGCATTAGTTGAAAGTGCGATGTGGTGGAGCAACTCGCCTTCGGCGCGCGGCACCTGCCACGCGTCCTCGCGGGTTTTCGCGAGCTCGTCGAGCTCGCCGATTAGTGAATCAATTGAATTCATAAAGACCGTGAACCACGAATGCACACGAATGCACACGAATGCACACGAATGAAAACAGATTCATTTCTTATTCGTGTTCATTCGTGTTCATTCGTGGTTCAATCCTTTTTCTCGTATCCAACAATCGCAATCTTGTACCGATCCGCCAGTTCCAGGACCTTTGTCTTCTCCAGCAGCACCGTCTTGCCCGGCTCGAGAACAACGCATCCCGCTCGGCCGGCGCGAAGTTTTTCCAGCGTCGTCACGCCGATCGTCGGCACGTCCATCCGCATGTCCTGCTGTTTGTTCGCCACCTTGATCAGCGTCCAGCCCGGCAGTTTGCACAGCCCGCCGGCGCGGTCGATCATCGCGTTCGTGCCTTCCAGCGCTTCGACGGCGATCACATCCTTGTTCAAAATCGCGATCGACTGCCCGATATCGAGCCGGCTGACCTGCTGGCAGATTTCCCAGCCCGCGCGGATGTCATTCCACTGCGATTCCGTCGGTTGCGTGCGCGTCATGACGCCCGGCGTAGCGAGCTGGTCTTGCGTGTAGGCGGTTGAATCGATCAAGCGAATGCCTCGTGCATCGAGCGTGTCGGCGATGGCGCTCAGGATCGCCTGCGGGCTGCGGTCGTGTCGCAATCGCGTCAGCCAGATCTTCGCCGTCGTCAGGTCTGGAATATATCGCAGATAGCGAAGCGGGTCGTACATGCGGGTCTTGGTGACGCGTCCGACCATGATCGCGTCGGTGCATCCCGCCGCCCGCAGCACCTTCACCCACCGCCCCAGCCGCGCCACGCCGACCCATGAAAACGCGTCGACTTCGTCCTTCAATTGCGGCCACGCGCAGCCATGTAATGCCGCACACACAACGCGCCGTCCTGCCGCCCGGGCGCCTCGCGCCACGAGAATCGGAAAGACTCCTTCGCCTGCAATCAGACCCAGTGGTTCCATTCTGTCGCACCCGATCGTACCGGACTGAAAAAAATTTTCATTTCTTCCGGCTTTCTGCTTGGTGCGCTACGTATGACTTGAGTAAGTAGCGTCCGCTTGTTGCGTCGGGCGGTGGAGAGAGTTCGCAACAGGCATTTGGGGTTGTCGTACCGTCGCCTTCGGTGACGGTGGTTACTCGATCGGCATGGGCCGCCGACAAGCGCATTCAATAGCCGCGCACGGTCCGCTTCGTAGGCAGAACTCGCAACTTTGATTCGCACCCTGGAGGTTCCGCTGTGCTGATTCCCCGCGCCCGCCGTGCCCAATCCGCCCCCTCGAAAAAGACCATCCGCAAGACCACCTGCCGTGAGCGCGGTCGAACGGGTCGCGCCGCCGCGCAAGCGGTCGAGTCGATGGAATCCCGCCGCATGATGTCCGTCAGCCTCGACGCCGCCGGCTGGACGAAGATCACGCCGAGTTCCGACAGCAAAACCGTCTACGTCAGCAGCTCTGAAGGCGACGACAAGAACTCCGGCCTCTCCGCCGACGCGCCCGTCAAGACGCTCTCCAAGGGCGCATCCCTGCTGCGCAGCGGCTCGCCCGACTGGCTCGTCCTCAAGCGCGGCGACGTGTTCTATGACACGCTCCCCAACTGGACCAAGTCCGGCCGCAACGACCAGGAGCCGATGGTCCTCGGCGCCTACGGCGACACCAACGCCGACCGCCCCTGGCTCAAGACCGGCGCCAAGCGCGGCTTCTACACCGACAAGCCAATCCACGACGTCGCCATCGTCGGCCTGAAGTTCTCCGCCCACACGCGCAACCCGGATTCATCCGAGTTCACCGGCACCGCCGGCGACTACGGCGTGCGCACCGTCGGCGCCATCAACAATCTCCTCATCGAAGACTCCTCTTTCGATCACTACAAGTACAACATGTCCTTCTCGGGCTTTAACGGCACCGCGAAGAACATCAAGGTCCGCCGATCGCAGATCACCGACGCTTACGACACCTCCAAGTCCGTCGGCATCTACGCCAGCCAAACCGACGGTCTGCTCATTGAAGGCAATCTCATCGATCACAACGGCTGGAACGAGAAGATCAGCGCCGCCGCCGCCACCATGTACTCCCACAACATCTACCTGTGGGCGAGCAGCGTGAACCCGGTCATTCGCGACAACATCATCTCCAATGCCGCCAGCCACGGCGTGCAGGCGCGCGGCGGCGGGACCATCGAAGGCAACGTCTTCCTCCGCAACCCCGTCGGCGCGCTCCTCGGCAACGGATCGGAAGTCAAAGCGGGCGGCGTGACCGGCTCCATTACCGGCAACGTCTTCCTCGAAGACCGCGACATCAACGGCGCCGTCCGCGGCTGGGCCATCGAGGCCGGGAACATCAAGGCCGGCTCCGGCGCGACCATCAGCGACAACATCATCACGCAAGACAGCCAGAACCGCTTCGCCGCCATCCGTCTCCTTGCCGCCACCGATGCTTCCAACGCCTCCACCGGCGTCGGCATCAACGACCTCGAGGTCACCCGCAACATCGTCTACAAGTGGTTCTCCGGCCTGACCATCGCCAACGATTTCAAGCTCGGCGGCAGCGGTATGACCGGCCTGAACGACCTCGAAATCACCGACAACGATTTCCAGAGCACTGGCTCATCGAAGATCATCAGCCAGCCGCAGGCGTTCAACGGCTCGGAAGAAACCTTCGAAGACAATCGCTATTACAACAGCTCCTCGTCGAACGGCTGGTTCAGCGTCGGCGGATCGACGACCGCGTTCGCGAACTGGCAAGCCAAGTACGAGTCGTCCGCCGTCAATCAGCAGGTGCAGTACCCCGATCCCACCCGGACGGTGAAGTCGTATCACGCCTCGCTCGGCGGCACCGCCACCGAGTCCGCTTTCATCGCCGCCATCGAGTCGAACGACCGCACCGGCTTCGACGCCTCGCTCGACGCCAACTCCGTGATCGCCTACATCCGCGCGGGCTTCACCGGCGTCACGCCGAGCGAAGAGCCGACCGAGCAGCCCGAGGTTGTGACACCGCCGCCGGCGGTTCAGCCGCCGACGACCGAGCAGCCCCCCGTCGTTGTGAACACGACGCCGACCGCGTCGCTCGCCGCCGTCGATGACAAGACGAGCGCCAGCACCGCCGCCCAGCAGATCAAGGTCACCTACGCCGACGACAAGGGCATCGCCGTCAGCAGCTTCGGCAACGGCGACATCAAAGTGACCGGCCCCAGCGGCGCGACGCAGGCCGTCACCTTTGTTTCCGCCGACAGCAAAACCGACGGCCCCGTCCGCACCGCGACCTACGCCATCGCCGCCCCCGGCGGTTCGTGGGACAGCAGCGACAACGGCACCTACAAGATCAACCTCAATAACACGTATGGCGTGAAGGACGTCGACGGCAACTACGCCGACGCCCAGCATCTCGGCAGCATGACCGTCAACATCGCCCCCCCCGTCGCGGCGCGCAGCGCGGCCGTCGCCGCCCTCGCGACCGAGTCCGTCGAAGCAGCCCCCGTTGCAACCGCCAGCTCGGCCCCCGCGGCAGTTACCGACGACGCCCCGCCTCAAGTCCTCTGGTCGATGTTCGACCCCGACGGGCAGACGATCACCATGCAGTTCAGCAAAGACGTGAGCGCCTCCATCCGCACCAGCAGCCTGCGCCTGAAGGATCTTCAAACCAAGGAGTTGGTGCCCTACGACCACATGCGGATGACCTACGACGCGGCGACCAACACCGCCACGTGGTGGTTCACCGAAAAGTTGCCGATCGCCGACTACCAGGCGGTTGTCGTCGCCCCCGGCATCACCGACGCCGCCGGCAACCATCTCGACGGCAACGCCGACGGCCAGCACACCGTCTTCGACGATTACTCCCTCGTGATCAACGCCAGCGACATGGAAGCCTCCGCCCAGATCGCCAGCGGCATCGACATCATGGCACCGTCGGACGCGGTGGTTTGAGCACCGCGAAACCCTGAATCCCGACTGCGAAGCGTCAGAAGCCGCACGCCCGGAATAACCGGACTGATGCGATGTCGCAGCACTTTCGCGCCTTACCGGATGTTGCGTGCCCAAGTGCCGATAATAAGCGCTCCAGTGCTTCGCAATCGGCGATAAACTCGCGTCGCAGCAGGAGTTCGCTCACGCCGTCGCGACTGGCGTCAACTCGATTTTTCTTTGACCGTCTGCCCGTCTGGTGTAAAGATAGAAACACACGACAGCCACGGACCGGCGACTGTGGGTTGTACTCGACTCCCGGCGGAAACCGGGTAATGGGAAAGACCTGTCGTCATCGCCAGTTACTCGGTTTCTCATAGTGTAAGGAGTGTCAGATGCAAGGTGATACCGCTGTTCGCGAGGCCAATTCGCCCGCGGTCGGTCTGTTCCAGAAAGCGCATGGCAAGATGGTCATGCTGCAGCGCCTCGATGCACAGCTCAGCAGCCTGCTCGAGCAGCGCCGCAAGATCCAGGACGAGCTCAGCTCCGTCCAGAACCAGATCAACGACGAATTCGATCGCGTGATGCGCCAAGCCGAGGAAACGCCGGCTCGCATCCTGACCGAAATCGCCGAATCGTCGCGCAACGGCGCCCCGGCCCGTCCGGCCAGCCGTCTGCCGCAGCCCGCCGACGCGGAATAACTCGCCGCGAACGCAGGTCTTTTCTGATCGCAACCCCACTCGGGCCGCTCTACGCCAGCGGCCCGAGTTTTTTTGTATGCTTGCGGCATGCATCGCCGCATCAACGTCGCCACCGATGTCGCGATGATTGGGCTCTGGGACGTGTCGCGCAACGACGGTTCGCAGGGCCCATCGACGGACTTCTACGGCGAAGCCGACGAAGCGCATCTCTTTATCCTCCAAGCCGGCGCTGACTGGAGCGGGGCTGTCAGTCTGTACGTCGACCAGGAGCTCCCTGCCGACGTTCTCAAGACGATCAAACCCGTCGGCCGGGAGTTTCTCGTCGCCGTGCCGACCGGCCAGCTGATCGTGGGTGGCGTGGACGACTACCGGGCGGCCACGCCGCGCGTCACGGGTGCCGATTCGATCGTCACGGTCCCCGCCGGCGATTACCGCGTCCGCTGCTATCGCGGCCCCGACGACGACGAAACCGTCGCCGCCTCCGAAGCCGAGATTCGCAAGGCCGTCGGCGAGAAAAACGTCCGCTATTACGATCGCATCAACGGCTGCAATGCGGCCCTCGGCTGCGCCACGCCGATCGTCCTCTTCGCAGCTCTTTGCTTCGTGATCCGCTGGTTCTTCGCCCTCCCCATCGCCTTCGTCGGGTTTATCGCCTATTTCCACGTCGCGAAATGGTTCCTCGACCGTAACCTACGTTATTCACAACTCGGCAAGCAGATCGACGCCATGCGCCTGACGAATCAGCCGCCAACGTTCGTCTTCGAGCTGCGTAGAACAACAGACCGCCAGGGCTTGGCGGGGGGAACCTTGCGGGCCGACGGCTAGGGGATCGCGATGTTTGAACCACTCGAACGCCGCCGCCTGTTCACGCATGACCTCTTCATCTCCAACCCCGATCTCGACGGCGGCATCATCCCCGGCGTCACCGCGCAGCTCACCCTGCCCATCTACAACAACGGCCCGCTGCAGGTCACACAGTCATTCTTCGTCGAAGGCAAACTCGTCCACACCGACAGCATGATCGGCCCGGTCAATGCCGACTTCTCCGACCCGAATGCGATCTCGATCTTCAAGACGCAAGTCGACCAGGACATTCTCGTCTATCCCGCGGGCTACATCTTTGCGCAATCCATCGTCTGGCCCCAGCAGCTCGCGAGCGGCCGCTGGTCGTTCGTTGTCGCCGTCGACAGCACACAGGTCGTCCTCGAAAGCAATGACTCCAACAATACCTTCGCGTTCGGTCCCGTGCGCGTGATCGGCGAGGACAAGAACATCCTCGTCGACGGCACAGGCGCGAACGACTACATCGCCGTCACGCAGACGGGAATCTCAACCGGCGTGCGCTACTCGGTCTCACTCAACGGCTCATCGCCCGAAGTCTTCACCCCGAGCGAGGCCAGCCGCTTCACCATCCGCGGCCTCGCCGGCAACGATACCATCGTCATCAGTAACAGCGTTCCAAACGTCTACGCCGACGGCGGCGAGGGCAATGACAAGATCGTCGGCGGCAGCCTGGCGGATTTCCTCGTCGGCGGCGCGGGCAAGGACCAGCTCGACGGCGGCTTGGGCAACGATCGCCTCAACGGCAACGGCGGCAACGACAAACTCTTCGGCGGCTTCGGCGCCGACCGACTCTACGGCTACGCCGGCAACGACTACCTCGACGGCGGATCATCCGGCGACCGCCTCGACGGCGGCGCGGGCCTCGACACGCTCTACGGCCAATCCGGCGTCGATCGCTTCTTCACCACAGACGGCGAAGTCGACTCCCTCTTCGGCGCATCCGGTCGCGACGTAGCCGAGTGTGATCCAAATGACGTCATCAGCAGCGTCGAAGTGCAGCTTTGAGCCAACTCTGCTAAACTCCGCTCGTACTTTGCCCGGAGGCTGATTTGTTCCTGCAAGCGCTCGAAAGCCGTCGTCTCTTCCACGCAACCATTGATAACGACGGCCTGCTTCAGGTCGAGGGAACCAGCGGCGCTGAAGCCATCTACGTCACCCTTGTCTCCCCCACGCAGATCGACGTCACCACCGAAATCACGCAGAGCTTCAACCCTGCATCGATCACCGGCGTGCGCGTCACCGCGGGCGACGGCAACGACATCGTCGTCATCTCCGGCCTGATCGTGAACGTCGCGGTCGACGGCGGCTTGGGAAATGACCGCCTCGTCGGTGGCGACGATGCCGACACGCTCGTCGGCGGATCCGGCAAGGACGTCCTCGACGGCGGCGCGGGCAACGACCGCCTCAACGGCAACGGCGGCAACGACAAGCTCCTCGGCCAGAACGGCGCCGACCGACTCTACGGCTACGACGGCGACGACTACATCGACGGCGGATCTTCCTCCGACCGCTTCTACCCCGGCAACGGCGCCGACACCTGCTACGGCCAGTCCGGCAACGACGTCTTCAGCTGCTTCGATCACGCCCGCGATGAGCTCTACGGCGGCAGCGGAGAAGACTCCGGCATCTGCGACGGCATCGACATCCGCGCCAGCGTCGAACAAATCGCCATCATTTAGTTGCGCCATCTCCGAAGCGAAACGCGTACACGTCTGCGTCGGTCAGAATGAACCGCATGCGGATCGTCTTCCCGGCGAGCGTTGAAACGTCGCCGCTCTTCCACTTGAACGATTCTTCGATCGCATTTCCGTAGAGCGGCGCCGCATCCGCTTCCGCGAAACCGGCGAGCGGTTTTCCTGCTTCATCCTGCAACTCGACGACCACCGAACCCACCGCCGACGTCGCATAGTTCAGCTTCAACTCGCTTCCGCTGAAGGTGATCGGCTTGGTCACGACTTCCCCGCGCGATGAGTCCGCGTGGATCGACGCGAAGCGATGCTTCGGAATCGTCACACGCCGCAACCGATTGTTCGGCCAGCGATAGTGCTCGCTGATGTACATCGAAAACTCATCCGGATTCCCCGGCGTCTCGACGATGCCCCACGCCGGCATGTTGTTCCGGTCCGTCCAGTTTTCCTTGTCCAGGTCGGGCCGAACCCACGCCTCGCGGAAAGGCCGATTCCAATGCACGCCGTCGCGGCTCGACATCATGACCGCATCCGACACGGCCGGCTCTTCGTGCGTCGCGATTTTCTTCCGCTCGGGAACGAGCCGCATCGGAAACGACAGCCAGATGTGCTCCGCGCCCGGGCAGCGCACCGTCGCGTTGGTATAGAAATGCTCGAGTGGCACGCCCTCCGCGTACACGTGCGGCACCGGGTCGCTCCAGTGCAGGAAATCGTCCGACGTCGCGCTCTGAATCCCGCGAATCCCCTTGAAGTCCCCGGCGTTCCAATAGCGGCTGAAGAGCCGATACTTCTGCTCAATCGAATCCCACGAGACGGTGTTGAGCGAATCAAACTGGCCCCTGGTCGTCACCAGCTCCTGCTGCATCTTCGTCCAATGAATCCCATCCGGCGAAGCGAACGCCATCAGGCCCAGCGCGCCCTTCTTCGGGTGATACGCCAGCGCCTTGAATTGCTCCTGGGGCTTGGCGGCGGGATTCGTATCGCGAAACGGCGCAAACGCATGCGACTCCAGGCCGTCGTAAGCGACGTTGTTCGCCGGCCGCTCGAAGTGGATGCCGTCCTTGCTGTCAGCATAGAGCGTGTAGCGCGGCGGATCGCCACGGTAATAAACGCGCACCCCATCGCCCACCCGCATCACCGAGTAATAAGCCGCCGTCGGCCCTTCGTGCGCCTGATCCATCGTCAGCACGACTTCGCGCTTGATCGGCGAGTTGAGTTTGAGCTCGGCGTTTTGCTTGCGGTCGATGAGCTGCTCGTCGACGAACATCTCGACGCGCGAGCCAACGTCGATCGCGGCGAACGCGACTGGAGTGAAGAGGAAAAGTGCAGCGAGAAAGCGGCGCGGCTTGAGGCTGGGCGTCATGCAGCCAAACTACTCGACCAGCTACTCGATTTCACGATCGGACTCATCCGCAGTCCAGACGGGCGAACGCCGCAGCCCCATGCATGCCGCCACCAGGAACACCGGCCCCGCCAGCGCGGCGAAGCCCAGGTCATGCTTGCCCGGCTGGAAGAACGCCACCCCGACAGCACAGGCAACCGCGAGAACGGCGAAGATCATGAGCTCGACGCGGGAGGGAATCAGACGACGCATAAGGAGTCCCATCCTTCAGAAAACAACCCGAGATGTCCCAGACGATTCGCGACCGAGCCCATCGGCCGCGACCAACCGAATTTACCCGAGCAAACTTCCGACTTCCAGCAGAAACCGGCACGGAAGCTTTTCGGACATACGCCGCTCATTCATGATCGGTTCGACAACTCACAACGCTCAAGCGGACTCATTCATTCGTTGCAATTCCGTGTGTGTGCTTTTAAGCAGAACCTGTGATGAAACGTGCCCGTCTGGGCCAATGAAAGAGGCCGGACGCTTATCGGCAAGCGTCCGGCCTCACGGCACTCATCCATGACCCGTCTGACTTACGGCAGCAGCACCGTGTCGATGACGTGGATCACGCCGTTCGACGTCTCGATGTCCGCCTTGATGACTGCCGCATCGTTGACCATCACCTTGCCGCCATCGGCCTTCAGCTTGAGCTCCTTGCCGTTGACGGTCTTCGCCGAGCTCATGCCCGCCACGTCCTTCGCCATCGCCTTGGCGGGGACAACGTGGTACGTGAGGATCGAAACCAGCTTCTCCTTATTGGCTGGCTTGAGCAGGTCTTCGACCGTTCCCGCCGGGAGCTTGGCGAAGGCTTCATCCGTCGGTGCGAAGACGGTGAAGGGACCGGCGCCCTTGAGCGTGTCGATCAATCCAGCCGCCTTGAGCGCGGCCGCGAGGGTCTTGAAGTTGCCCGCCGACACCGCGGTGTCCACGATGTCCTTTTTCGCCGGCTCATCTGCCTTCGCGACCTGCGGTCGCGCCAGAAACCCGGCAGCCAATGCCGCGCACACCAGCGCGGCCACGATCACTTGCGTCTTCTTCATCACGATTCTCCTGGTCCTGTGGACCATAAAAAGTTTTCTACGCACACAAAGCTTTGATCACGCATGCGCGAGCGCCGGCTCGCGCGTCTTCACCATCCGAATGGCCTGGTACACCGCGGCGATTCCCACCAGGATGTAAACGAGCGAGGCGAGCGCGCTCTGGCCGAACAAAGCGGCGACGAGATTGAAGTTCGCCGTACCAATCAAGCCCCAGTTCAGGGCTCCAACGATCACCAGGATCCCGGTGACAACATCTAACGCTTTCATCTGTGGCTCCTTTGCGACGAATCGTTCGGTAGCCGCCGGCACCTTACCGGCGGCTGTTCAACATCAGGTTCAGCACCTCGGCGCCCTGGGCGCGGTCGTCGCGGAACGCGCCACGAAGGGTGGAGGTGACCATTACGCTGCAAGACTTGTTGACGCCGCGCATCTTCATGCAGAAGTGCTCGGCCTCGATCGCCACCGCGACCGCGCGGGGCTGGAGATGATCGTTCAAGGCATCGGCGATCTGATTCGTCAGCCGCTCCTGCACCTGCGGCCGGCGCGCGAAGACCTCGACCGTCCGCGCCAGCTTCGACAGCCCAACCACCTGACCGCTTCCAGGCAGATACGCGATGTGCGCTTTGCCGATGAAGGGAAGAAGGTGATGCTCGCACAGGCTGTAAAACTCGATGTCCCGAACCAGGATCACGTCATCGTGCTCCTGCTCGAAGACGCGGCTCAGGTGCGCCGCCGGCGACTCGCGCAGCCCGCGAAAGAGCTCGGCATACGACCGCGCCACCCGGCGCGGGGTCTCCGCCAATCCGTCGCGCTCGGGGTCTTCGCCGACCGCGATCAGGATTTCATGGACCGCGCGCTCGATTCGTTCGAGGTCAATTTTCGGGGGAGTCGTCGCGTCGAAGCGGAGCCGTCGAGGCGTGTTTCCGATGCGGCCAAGTAATGATGCACTCATGGGCGGCTCCAATTCTGTTAAATCCTCTTAATCGGTTTAATCTTCCTTTCAGCATAGGCGCGCCCCGCTTGGAGTCAAGACATAATCTGTTTTTTCTTCCCGAGGGTTGGACGTTTGGAGGCGAAAGAGCTATAAATTGAGAGGAAGAAGTACGTGAAATCTTCTAAATCGATGCCGACCAGCCAGACCACCCTCTTAACGCCCAAAGACCTGGCCGATGCGATCGGCGCCAGCGAGAGTGCCCTCCGCCGCTGGATCGACGGCGGACGCATCCGCATGTCACGCACCGCGGGCGGGCATCGACGCATCCCCGTCCAGGAAGCCATCCGCTTCATCCGTCAGACCGGCGCCATCATCGTCCGCCCCGAACTGCTTGGCCTGAGTCACACCGCCGTGGACGCTCAACCGTCCGAAGGGGTCTCCTCAGACGATGCGCTGTTCGACGCCTTGCGCGCAGGCAATGCGGCGGTTGCGCGCGGGCTGATCATGTCGTCCTACCTGCAGGGCCTTGGCTTGGCGGCGCTCTTCGACGGGCCCGTCCGCAGCGCGATGGACCGGGTCGGCCGGCTCTGGGAACACGATTCGCGCGGCATCATGGTCGAGCATCGCGCCACCGGAATCTGCGTCGAAACCATCGCCGCCCTCCGCGGCCTGCTTCCCGTTGTCGATGAGGCGGCGCCGCTGGCGATCGGCGGCGCACCGCACGATGACCCCTATCAGCTCCCCAGCATGATGGCCGCCGCCGTCCTCGCCGAGGCCGGGTTTCGCGACATCAACTTCGGCGCCAACACGCCCGTCGAACTCCTCGCGCAGGAAGCGATCGATCGCAAGGCAAGACTCGTCTGGCTTTCGATCAGCACCGAGCAGGACCAGAAAGCCTTGCGGACAGCAATCAAAAAGCTCGCCGACTTCCTGGCGGGGCACCAGATCAATCTGATCCTGGGCGGCCGCCATTCCGGCGCCTGCCTGCCGCGCTCGATGTCAAACGTGAAGCTCGTCGCCAGCATGAGCGACCTCGCCGCCATGGGCACGGGGATGCTCAAGCCGTAAGAGGTTTCCGGAAAATTTCCTGAAGCCCCTGTCGAATCCCGCCCCACCCGTTCGTCTAGAGGAGGAGGCAGGGCAACGGCCCCGCCCAAACACTGAGGTCCCAACACCGTTCAGGAGCAGTCATGCCGCAGTATTTGGTTGCGATTCACCACCCCGACAACTACGACCCGTCCAAAGAGGACGAAGCGATGCACCGCGACATCGACGTCCTCAACGAAGAAATGATCGCCGCCGGCGTCCGCATATTCGTCGGCGGCCTGTGCTCGACCGACGGCGCCAAGTCCCTCCGCAAACGGCCGGACGGCAAAGTCATCGTCACCGACGGCCCCTACATCGAGACCAAGGAGCACATCGGCGGCTTTTGGGTGCTCCAAGCTGTCAACATGGACGAGGCCCTCGAATGGGGCCGCAAGGCCGTCATCGCCTGCCGGGCACCCGTCGAAGTTCGCCAGTTCTACGAGCCCCAATGAGGGGTCTGGCTCCATTTCCGGTCTGTGTCGGAAATGGTGCCCGACCCTTCCTTCCATCCGACGAGCCGCACGAAAATAGACCGCCGCGTGACTCCGCATGCTTCCTCGCTATCCTGTCTGCAAAGGAGCGGGCATGCACTCATGGGATTTCGTCAGCCATCGGTTTTCTCACCTTCCTCCCGCCGCACTGCTCTGCATCGCCCTCGTATGCACCGGCCAGCTCGCCGGCTGCGACCGGCCGAGCGCGAGCAACACGAACACGGCGAAGACGGCGAAGGACAACGTCGTCGCCTACGTCGGCGACGCCGATCCACGCATTGACACGATCAACGGCATACCCTTCCTCCGATACTACGGCGTCGACATCAGCCCCGACGGCAGCCACTACGCGGTGATGCACAAGACGCAGTACGGCGGCCGGCTCGATATCGACGGCGTCGAAGGCATGACCGGCCAGGGCATCTTCATGCCGGTCTGGAGTCCCGACGGCAAGAGCTACGGCTATCGCATCGGCAATCAGGTCGTCATCAACGGCCAATCCTTCGGCCCCTACAAGGAAGCGCTCAATCCCGCGTTCTCGCCGGTCTCAAAATCCTGGGCCTTCCTCCACTTCCGCAGGTCCAAAGGCGTGCAAACCGTCTACCTCGTCCGTGACGGCGTCGAGACCGCCCTCACCGCGAACGCAACCCAGGTGAATTTTGATCCCAAGGGCAACCTCATCTTCATGTCCGACGCGGGCCAGTGGCTCACCAACACCGGCCAGCCCGCCACCCCGCCGGCCCCGATTCGCGTCCCGCAAGTGAAGACCGGCATCAAGGATCGAACGCTGCCCCGCGAAGGCGGCAGCAAATTGAACCGCGTGCAACTGACCCACAACGGCAAACTCCTCGGCACCTTCGACGCCATCCCAACGGATGGCCGCCTCGAACTCGGCTATCTCCAGCCGGACGGCCGGGTGCTCCTCTATGGAATCGCGAACGATCAACTGCATCGGTTTTTTGTGACGCCGAAAGGGGAGATGCAGGGGAAATGAAGGGGACGGGGAAATGAAGGGGACAGTCCCCTTCATTTCTCAAGGGCGGCGAACCGGCAGTCGCATAACCCGCCAATGCAACGGACCGGAGCCGCGGTATAGTTCCTGTAATCCCAACGCGGCTGGAGCGCGGCTCCGGCCGTTGATCGCCACTACGTTATGGAGCTACAGTGACCGACCGCGAGAACCTTGCAGCCAAGATCGCAGCACAAGGCGCCCGCGCCGGCGACATCGTCGTTTCGCTCGAAGACTTCTTCACGGGAAATGACGACCGCGGTTCGATCGGCTGCAACCTCGGCAAAGCGCAGCCGCCCATCCCAGCTTTCTTTCAAGTGTTACGGGACATCCGTTCTCGTCCCGGCGTGCAAGACATTCTCGTGCGTGTGTGCGAGTTTGATGATCCGAGTTCCTGGCCCTACAGCGATACCGTTTACGTGCTGGCGAGTGCACCGCTTGACGAAGTGCAGCAGTGGGTTGCGCCACTGAAGCCGGATGAAGTCTACGCTGAGTGGATGTATGGACCGCCGCCGAAAGCACCTGCACTAAAACCCGGCGTAATTCCGTACAGCATCTGGTGGGATTAGCGGCCGCTCCATATCCACACGCTGCAATGGACCGGCCCCGCGTTGGGCGTTCTCGTAGAATCGAAATCGGTCGGCGCGGTGCCGGCCATTGAACGTTGGGGGAAATGAAGGGGACAGTCCCCTTCATTTCTCAGTCCCCTTCATTTCTCTTCGAACCTTCGCCCATCGGTCCGCAGATGCAGATTTTCGATGGTCGTCCCGATGCGTCCAATCCCTTCAACCGACGGGTTCGTTAAAATCCTGGATTCGGTCCGGCCCGCGATTTGAAGACCGTCCGCCTGCGGAGCGATGCACAGGATCACGCGCTGTGAAGGCTCGACCACGTCGCTGAGGTTGAATTTGCCGGCCTCCGCCGACTGCGGCGGTGGGTGTGCACCACGGATGCTGCGATCAACAGGATGAAGCTGTTGGGTTCGGGAATGTACGACTGTCCTGCCAGAGCCGAGTTGTAGTGCGCGAGCACCTGGCTGTCGGAGAGCGCGACGCCGTAAAAGCCGACTTCGTCGATCAGGCCGGTGAAGGACTCCACGCCCAGTGCTGGGTTTTGGCCGATTGAGGAGAAGCCGGTGGCGGTGAGTTCGATCAGGCCGGATTCGGTGGCGAAATAGGTGCGAAGGCCGTCGATATAGATGGATTTGTCGCCGGTGGCAGAGTCATACGTCGCGGCGATGTGGTGCGTGCCGGTGGTGATCTGGTCCACGGTAGGCCGGCCGTCCAGGCCGTCGAGGGGCATGTCGAGTTCGCGGTAAATTCCGCCGGCGTCCAGGCCGAAGCTGAGCACAGGGCCGGCGGGCACGGGCGGGGACGCGAGGTAATTGTAAGCGTCGTTCTGGAACGCAAGCAGTACGCGGTCGTCACTGAACGTAGGGTGCTCGCGGCGGAAGATCGTATCATAGTCGGGGTAGGAGGGATTTTCCGGCACCGGGTTAAGAAGCGGGTTCCAACTGCAACGCACGAGGGCTTCGATGGTGATGGCGTTCGTCGGCGACATCCCGACGCCCGTTCCGATCGAAACACCGTCGCCCGGGGTGTTCAACTGGAAGCTGCCCGCCACGTTGTTGAACTGCGCGGCGCCCGCGCCGATCAGACCGGGTGCGCGAGTAGCAGTTTGATCAAACGTGCCGGTGTTGCCGCTGACGGGATCGAGTGCCGGCGCGACGCCGGAAGACGCTTCATCGAAGTCCCAGAATGAAATCAGCCCGCAATGTGCGGCCTGCGGTAGAGACAAGACCACGACAAGCACGCACCCCAGGTGCGCGGCAAATAAACGATGTGAGCCCAAATTCTCCCTCTCCGGCGCATGGCACGGCGTCAACCCCCAGGGAGCTATTTCGCATCGCGCGGTTTTCGGACACTAAAAATCTCATGCGGCAATCTCGGCGCTTTGGGAAGGGGAAATGGAGCGGAAATGAAGGGGACAGTCCCCTTCATTTCTCCTCTTCCCGTCCCGAGTGCCCGAAGTGGAGCCGCGGCACTCTAACCTCCCGCGCGTGGGAGACTCAACAAAAATCTATCAAATCTATCGATATGTCGCATTCTTGCAGCGCGCGAACGACGGTGACGGGGCACCGATCTGCCGGACGGAAATGAAGGGGACAGTCCCCTTCATTTCTCGATCCCCTGGTCCACTAATTTCCACTTGCACATCCGACCGCCCAGGACTAGCCTGTTCGGAGTCGTCGCACGACGACGGGAATGCTGGGGGGCGTGATCAACTCACGCCGAACGGAGTTGACCGCATGTTTGCGGGGCGGCCCATTGGGGCTGTCATCACGAAGGGGTTCATATGTGCAAATCTCAGACGCTCTTGGCGCGCGGGTTCTTCGTCGTCATGTCGCTATCGACCGCAGCGCGCGAGGTCGCCGGGCAGATAGCGTTTCAGACCATCGCGCTGTCCGGCCAAGCAGCGCCGGGTCTGCCTGCGGGGGTGAACTATTCGAGCTTCGCCATCGCGCCAGCCATCAACGACGCCGGAGGCGTGGCGTACCGCGCAGCGCTGACCGGAACCGGCGTGACGGGCTTGAACGACTTCGCGCTTTATGCCGGAACCTATGCGTCGCCTCAACTCATCGCGCGAGAAGGCAATGCCGCCCCTGGCACTCCCGCCGGCGTGAACTATTCAGTCCTTTCCAATCAGGTCGACATCAACGACGCCGGTGCCGTGGTCTACACCTCCAACCTCATTGGAAGCGGCGTCAGCGGCGCGAACGACAGCGCCATCTTCGCGGGCAGTATCGCGTCGCCGCAACTCGTCGCCCGCACGGGCGGCGCTGCGCCCGGCACGCCTGCAGGTGTAAGCTACACGAACTTCTTCGCCAGCCAGTTCATCCCCGCCCTGAGCGACGCTGGTCATATTATTTATGCCGCCGACCTCAGCGTAAGCGGAAACGGCTCGGTGAGCCCCGACGCCATCTTCGCGGGTAGCCTCGCGGCACCGCAACTCGTCGTCCGCGAAAGTACAGTCGCACCCGGCGGGCCTCCGGGGGCCACGTATGTAACTTTTGGCATCGCCGCGATCAACGACGCTGGCCAAGTGGCTGACAACGCCCTCCTGAGCGCGAGTCGGTCCGCGGTCTTCGCCGGCAGTTTGAATTCGCCGGTGGTGGTCGCGGCAACCGAAGGCGCCGTTGCGGGCGCGCCGGCGGACGTTACTTACGGTACCTTCCGGAGGCCGATCATGAACGATGTCGGCCAACTGGCATTCCCCTGTCAGCTTTTGGTCGGCGGCAGCATCACGGGCGCGAACAACTCCGCTATCTTTGCCGGAACGTTTGCCGCTCCCCAACTCATCGCCCGCGCAGGTGGCGCCGCGCCGGGTACGCCCGCCGGGGCGACATATTCGACCTTCGACAACCTGAGCGCGATCAATGAGATCGGTCACCTCCTGTTCAGGGCCACCCTTGCGGGCAGCGGGGTGACCACCGCGAACGATCGCGCTATCTACGCAGGTCCCTTCGCCGCGCCGGTTTTGGTCGCGCGCGAGGGTGATCAAGCGCCAGGCGTGCCGGTTGGAGTGTCGTTCGCGGCGCCGACCAATGTAGGGGATTTCGGCGCGCTCAATGACGCCGGTCAGGTTGCATTCATCTGCGGGCTGGCGGGCGGCGGCGTCACGACAAGCGACGACCAAGCTCTCTTTGCTTTCGACCCGGGGCTGGGAAGCCTGCTCGTCGTGCGCGAGGGAAGTCTCTTCGACGTTGGCGGCGGCGACTTTCGCACAATCAGCACCATCGCCTTTGCCGACAGTCACGGCGATGACACCCGCAGCGGTTTCGCCGACGACGGCACCCTCGCGTTCGCCCTTGGCTTCACCGACGGCACGAGCGGCGTCTTCACCACCACCGTCCCCGAACCGACTGGCTTCCTCATCTTCGCCGCACCCGTCATCTTGCTGGGCCGTCGGCGGACGGAGAATAGAACATCTCTCGAACCAGCCGCCGGGCCAGCGGGGCCGAATCGGTTTTGATCCATTCGTCGCCGAACGGGTAGACGCGGTCGTAGGGCCAGCGCGCTCGTTGCACTTTCCAGCACAGTGGGATCCGAAGCTTGGAATTCACGTGACTTGAAGTCGCGGC